>ERZ808270.52-NODE-52-length-75626-cov-14.287531_pt1 | contig 75626 bp, 65 predicted proteins | sample MGYA00521082_ERZ808270 | MGnify/ENA primary metagenome ERZ808270 (study PRJEB31516, sample SAMN03275594) | gut metagenome | biome: mammalia-associated habitat; material: feces | host: Papio cynocephalus | place: Kenya | collected 2012-07-27 ... | reverse complement strand
AATCCAAACAAGTTTGGCTTGTATTGCCTTCGGTTTGCATTATCTTTGCATAAAATAAGCTGCACCTCAGCAATAAATCCAAACAAGTTTGGCTTGTATTGCCTTCGGTTTGCATTATCTTTGCATAAAAGAAAACGAATGAACAAATTATATCTACCCGCTGAATGGGAAAAACAGAGCGCCATACAACTGACATGGCCTCACGAAAAGACTGACTGGCACGAGTATCTCGACGATATCTTCAATACTTATGCGGAAATGGCTGACGCCATTACAAGGCATGAAAATCTTATTGTCGTTTCGCCCGAGCCTGACGTCGTGAGAGCGTATTTATCTAAAACATTGTCGACGAAACAACTTGAAAGGGTTTCTTTCCATAAATGCCCTACCAACGATACATGGGCTCGCGACCACGGGTTTATAACGCTTAAAGACAAGGAAGACAACAGCAAGAAGGTCTTGCTCGACTTTAAATTCAACGGATGGGGAGAGAAATTCAAGGCTAACCTCGATACTAAAATTAACAGAAGCCTTTTCGACAAGGCAACGGTCAAAGGGGAATATATTGACCTTAATGATTTTGTACTTGAAGGCGGTTCGATTGAGAGCGACGGCAAAGGGTCTGTATTCACTACTTCATGCTGTCTGCTTGCGCCACACCGCAATCAACCGCTGACTCAAGAGGAGATTGAGAATAAACTGAAGGACTATCTCCATGCTGAACGCATAGTATGGATTGACTACGGACAGCTGACCGGAGACGATACCGACGGGCATATTGATACTCTTGTGCGCACAGCTCCTAATGATACTCTCGTTTATGTTGGATGCGACGATGCAGCCGATGAACAGTTTAATGAACTGAAGAGTATGGAGGAACAACTGAAAGGCTTGCGCACAATAGACGGTAATCCGTATCGCCTTCTTCGTCTGCCAATGCCCGACGCTATGTTTTACGACGACGAGAGACTGCCGGCAACATACGCCAACTTCATTATAATCAATGATGCAGTAGTTTATCCTACTTACAACCAACCGGAAAAGGATGAAGAGGCAAGAAGAGTTATACAACAGGCATTCCCCGACAGAGAAATGATAGGTATTGACAGCAGCATCGTGGTGAGACAACACGGATCACTGCATTGCTGCTCCATGCAATTATATTAAATCTAAAAAATATGAGTGAATTAAGAATAGGAATACTGCAGCAGCAGAAGACTGCCGGCATAGTAGCAAATATAAAGTCAATTGAAGAGGAAGTAACCGACCTTGCACGCCGCGGTGCACAGCTCGTCATTCTCTCTGAACTCCACAACTCCCTATATTTTTGTCAGGTGGAGGATGTAAACAATTTTGACCTTGCTGAAACAATACCGGGTCCGTCTACCGACTTCTATGGTGCCTTGGCAAAGAAACTCGGCATCGTGATGGTTATATCCTTGTTTGAGAAACGTGCTCCCGGTCTTTACCACAACACTGCCGTGGTGATAGAAAAAGACGGAAGCATTGCCGGTATTTACCGCAAGATGCATATCCCTGACGACCCTGCCTACTACGAGAAATTCTATTTCACGCCTGGCGACCTCGGTTTTCATCCTATTCAGACATCTGTCGGAAAACTTGGAGTATTGGTTTGCTGGGACCAGTGGTATCCCGAGGCAGCACGCCTGATGGCTCTGCAGGGAGCAGAGATTCTAATCTACCCTACCGCCATCGGCTATGAGTCGAGCGACAGCGAGGAGGAGCAACAGCGCCAGCGCACGGCATGGACCACAGTGCAGCGCGGACATGCCGTAGCTAATGGTCTGCCGGTTGTAACAGTAAACCGCGTTGGTCATGAGCCGGATCCTTCGGGACAGACCAACGGTATACAGTTTTGGGGCAGTTCGTTTGTTGCCGGTCCTCAGGGCGAATTGTTCTATCAGGCATCCGACAACGAGGAAGAAAGCCTTGTGCTCGACATCGACCTCAAGCACAGCGAACAGGTACGCCGTTGGTGGCCATTCCTCCGCGACCGCAGGATAGATGAATACGGGGATATAACGAAGAGGTTTATTGACTGAGAAAAAAAAATAGGATTAAGAAAAAATAGGATAATTGGGAGGTCTAAGACATCTTAGAGGTCTTGGAACTCCCAATTTTAGGTTAAAAACAACCACTCAGGTAGCCCAATAATCACAACTTTCCCATAAACCCGCTGCCACGAATAGTCATAGCCGCCCAAGCCTCGCCTCAAACAAACAAAAAAAGAGGAAAGCTAAAAACTTTCCTCTTTCTATGGGTGGCAGGTGGGACTCGAACCCACGACATTCAGAACCACAATCTGACGCTCTAACCAACTGAACTACGGCCACCATGTAAATGCTTACTGTTTCAAAGCGAGTGCAAAGGTACGTGATTTATTTGAAACTACCAAACAAATCACGTATTTTTTTGCATTTTTTTATTTTGCCTCTGCAGGAGCAGCTTTCTGCGCACCTTGCTGAGCAGGAGCAGCCTTCTGTCCGGCACCGAAACCAGGCAGATTGTTAGGGTTAGTCTGCGGAGCTTCAGTAGAATTCTCCATCACGCTCTGTGAAGCAGTAGACTCCGGTGCGGTATAAGCACAAACGACGCTGAATACAACCATTGCGATAGCCAAGCCCCATGTAGCCTTCTCAATGAAGTCCGTAGTCTTGCGGACACCCATAATTTGGTTAGAAGAAGAGAAGTTTGAAGCCAAACCGCCTCCCTTTGATTCCTGAATCAGCACGATGCCAATCATGAGCACAGCTGCCAGTACGATAAGAATTAAGAATAATGTGTACATTTTCTTTCTGTTATTTGTATTTATTATTTATTATTAATTTCTCTAAAAAGCGTATTTGGTCTGCAAAGTAAACATTTTTTTTTGGATAATTCAAATTTAAACGCTTAATTATTTGCAAAGCCTTCGAATATTGCCCTTGTTTTATATAAATTCGCGCCAAAGTTTCCGTAAAGACTCCTTCATCACCCTCTTTTTCTTCAGTTTTGTTGTCGTCGAGAGGCGGTGGATTGTCGGGAGCCTCAGCGAGTTCTATTTTTCCCCCTTCGTTATTGATAAAGTTGTCGATAAGGCTCTGTCCCTTCAGGTGCGGTTCCTTTTCGCTTTGTTCTTTTTCCTCCTCGCTTTCAGTTTCGAGCAGATACGACACATAGTCTACGGCAGCGTCGGCAGGAGTAGGCTTACGTTTTGACGTATTTTTATTTTCCTCCTCTTTCTTATCCTCAGGAATAGTATCGAGGAACTGGTCGATAAGAGAAATAGTTCTGTTTTCCTCTGTTGCGGTATGATATTTTTTGTTTTCCTCCTCAGCATTGCGCAGTTTATAGTGTGCAGCCTCAACAAGTTTGAAGATAACCTTTCTGTCTGTAAGATAGAGAGCAGCCTTTCTGAGTTCTTTATCAAACGACGGACTATGCAGGATATACAAATTCTGCAGCATCAGCAATCTTGCGGTCTGATAGTATGGATACAGAGCGACCAGGGAACGCAAGTCGTAAAGCGTCTCCTTATCCAGTAGCTCCGGATGTTTTATTAATTGCCCTAAGTCCATTTTGCCGATGTTTTTTATTACCAGTTAGCCACGGTGGCATTAAAGATCTGGTCTGTAATATCCTTTACCATCTGTGTTACACACTCTTCCTGTACGGAATTGAGCGACTGTCGGCTGTCGTATGTTGTAGTAGCCGTAAACTGTCTTTCGAAGTCCTCACTGTGGTTAACGTTGTTAGTAAACCTTACATTTACCGTCATCGAGAGCTCCACCTGTGCAGACTCGCCCTGTGCCGTAACGGCTTTATTGCGCTGAGAATATTGTGTGATCTCACCTTCCACTTTCAGGTCGCCGTTTCTCTTCACCTGGCTCAAACGTGTATGGTTGGCAAACACATCCTTCAGCTGATTATTGAAGATGCTTGCCATTGGTCCCCACACATAGCTTGAACGTATCGGGAAATCATTAATCTGTATTGTCTTTGTCTTGGTGTAGTCAATACTTGCCCCGTTAAATTTATAAGATATGCTGCAAGCCGTGACAACGGTAAGGACGAGAGCCGCCACGATGCCGCATACACCTATATTATATATACGCGATGCGCGCGTACCTTTATTATATATATAAGAAAATATATTTTTATCTTTTATTCTTTGTTTCATTCCCAGTGAGACTATCTTTATCATTCTTTTTTCCATGACCGGACACCATCCTACTTTTCGAGTCCGTATTGTTTGATTTTTCGATACAGCGTGCGGTCTGATATACCGAGTTCTTGAGCTGCTTTTTTTCGGTTTCCGCCATTTTTCTCGAGTGCCCTCTCAAGCATGTGTCTGTTCAGGCTCTCAAGATTCAGCGATTCCGGCTCCGATATTTCCTCAGCCACGGCATCCTGTACGTTCTGTTCCCTCTGCGTATTGATATTATGCTGTTGTGGAGCAAACACGGCAGGCATTGTAGAACTGCTGTCAACCTGTTCTATGCGTTTTGTTTCCACAGGCAGATTGAGTTTTTTCCTCAGCTCATCAACCTCGCTTCTCAGCTCCGCAACATTTCCACGCAGTTCATAGAGAATTTTATAGAGCATTTCCCTTTCCTTTTCGTATGAATGTTCCGAAGAGTCCTTCTGCCCCACTCTCGCAAGCTGCATAGACTCTTGGTCGCGCGGAATATAATTAAGCAGAGTTTCAGCCGAGAGGACCCTTTCCGGCGACAATACCGACATTTGTTCCGTTATATTCTTCAGTTGTCTTACGTTGCCCGGCCATTTGTATTTTAGCATTATCTGCTTTGCTTCCTCAGAAAGGGAAATCTTCGGAAGATTGTATTTTTCAGCCATCTGCATTGCAAAGAGCCTGAACAGCAATAGTATATCATCGCCCCTGTCTCTAAGCGGCGGCATTTGTATCGGCACAGTATTCAGGCGATAGTAAAGGTCCTCTCGGAAGCGTCCTTCGCTTACCGCCTTACGCATGTTCACATTGGTTGCAGCAACGATGCGCACATCTGTCTTCATGATTTTCTGTCCACCTACCCGGATATACTCTCCGGTCTCCAGCACGCGCAAGAGGCGTGCCTGTGTCGCGAGAGGGAGTTCTCCCACTTCATCAAGGAAAATCGTGCCTTTGTTAGCTACTCCGAAGTATCCTTCGCTCTCGCCTATTGCTCCTGTAAAAGCCCCCTTCTCGTGTCCGAAGAGTTCACTGTCGATTGTGCCCTCAGGTATTGAACCACAGTTGATAGCGAAATATTTTTCTCTTTTTCTTGGTGAATTGTCGTGTATAATCCTCGGTATAATCTCCTTTCCCACTCCGCTCTCACCGATAATGAGCACAGAAAGGTCGATGGGCGCCACCTTGAGGGCGATGTCCAGTGCATGGTTTAAAGCTTCGCAGTTTCCTACGACATTATACCTTTGTTTTATTTTCTGAAGATCGGATGTATTCATAATTCCACGGCAAAATTACACAATAAAATCCACTATCATGCCATTCGCCCTTATTTTTTATTTTTTTATAGCTTTTGCCGTCTTCTCCATTTTTATGAGGAGTAATCCTATTGCCGTCCAGATAAGTTCCCTTAACCTTATTATCAGCGCTACGAATATTCCGTTGCTTGCTGTTATTGCGAGACTCGAAGCCGACATCATGAAACCGCCTTCCCTTCCGCCGAGCTGCAATGGAATGAAGAACAGCAGATTGGCAAATAGTGATGTGAAGGCAAGCATTATGACGCATGCCGAATAGCTCACGTCGGGCATTACCACGAGTAGCACGAACATTATCTCGAAGCTCGAAAGGAAGCGGCAGGCTATTTCGAGGAGCACAGCCGAGACGAATGTCTTAGGGTTCTGCCGGTGTAGCGCGGCAATCTGCCTGTCTACAGTTTCCAGTTGTTCCCTATGCTCTTCTATCATCCCATGTGCCCATTTTCCTATCCACGGCAAATGACTGAGCCAGCATGCCAGCCGGAAGGCAAGTCCCTTTTTGTATCCTTTTATAAAGAACCATATTCCGAGCATGCAGAAGCCCACAGTAAGAGCGAGTATTATTCCAGTCACCACGTTCACGGGCTCTGTCAGCACGAACAATACGGAAGACAGGAGCCAGAACCAGAAATGACTGAAGATATGTGTCATGACATACAGGATTACGGATGATGATGCCCTCTCGGTACCGATTTTCGGTGCGAGTTCCATTATTCTGTATGCCTCCCCTCCCATCAGTCCGCCAGGAGTGGCATAGTTGAGGGCAAAGCCCGACACCGTTACTTTATATAGCCACGCGAAGCTGAACGGCATTTTGTCTTTTCCCTTGCCCCCCTGTCGGATTATCAGCAGCCACGACAATGTGTTTATTGCATAGAGTACGAGCCATATCCCCAATACTGCAAGGAACCAGTATCCGGCACGCTGCAATCCGTTCCACACCTCGGCATAGTCGAGTTGCGTAAGCATAATGATCAGTACGACGATGCCGAAGAGGAAGAACCCGTTTTGGTATTTCTTGCTCATTTCCGTTATTCGTTGTTCTCTGTAGTTTTAGCCTTCGGCACGGCAAAACGCACTTTTTCACTGTCGTCGCGGCGCTCATGATATAGTTTTTTGAGCGGATTGCCGAGCGGTTCATCGTATGCCTTGCGGTTACGGAAAATGTCGATAGCCTTATAAACGGCATTTCTGAAAGACGCCTCGTTAGCGATGCCTCGTCCGGCGATGTCGTATGCCGTGCCATGATCTGGCGATGTGCGCACGATAGGCAGTCCGGCAGTAATATTTACGCCTTCATCCCCCACGATGGTCTTAAATGGAGCCAACCCCTGGTCGTGATACATGGCGAGAACTCCGTCGAAGGCGTCATAAGAGCCGTGGCCGAAGAATCCGTCGGCAGCAAAAGGTCCGAAAGCATCAATACCCTCATCCGAGAGTTCCTGAATAGCTGGTTTTATGACTGTTTCCTCCTCCATACCTATTACTCCCCCGTCGCCGGCATGCGGATTGAGCGAGAGCACAGCAATTCTTGGCGAAGCCACATTGAAGTCGCGCCTTAGAGCTTCACTGAATATCCGCGCCTTCTCCATTATAGCCTCTTTTGTTATAGCCTGAGCCACCTGTGATATTGGCAGATGAGTGGTAACGAGAGCCACGCGCAGTGTTTCTCCGGCAAGGATCATGAGAGCCTGTTTTCCGTCGCCCACTTTATCCTGTATATATTCCGTATGTCCGCAGAAGTGGAATTCATCGCTCTGAATATCGTTTTTGTTTATCGGAGCCGTTACGAGCACGTCATACAGTCCCGCCTTATAGTCTTCCATAGCCCTGTCGAGAGCTTTCAGAGCAGCCATGCCGGCTTCCTTCGTAGGCTGTCCCATATCCACCTTCACTTCATCGTCGAAAGCGGCGAGCAGGTTCACCTTATCGTCTACAGCATCTTCCACATTATTTATAATAGTGAAATTTGCCTGTATTCCGAGGGCATTTCGATGGTATGCGGCAACTTTCGGTGAACCGTAGATTATCGGTGTGCACAATTCAAGCATTGCCGGCTCAGCAAAAGTTTTAAATATAACTTCGTATCCTATTCCGTTTGTATCGCCATGTGTTATGGCAACTCTTATTTTTCTGTTTTCCATTGTTTTGTTGTTTTTATTATTTAGTTGGGATGGGAGTAATGGGAGAAATGAGAGTTCTGGGAGTTCTGGGAGTTCTGGGAGAACTGGGAGAACTAAAGCATACTTTCATTCTTCATTCTTCATTCTTCATTCTTCATTTCTCATTCTCTTAGTGCTCAGCAGTCCGCAGGCAGCCCAGATATCCTGTCCGCGACTTGCCCTTATCGTTGTGAACACGCCATGTTTCGTCAGATAGTCGCGGAAAGACTCCATTTTCTCGTCCGTCGCCCCATGCAGGTCCACATTCGGTATCTGATGGAAACGGATAAGATTTACGCGGCATTCCAGCCCTTCCACGAGTTTTACTATCTCCCGCGCATGGAGCATCGAGTCGTTGACGCCACCAAACACGATATATTCGAACGACAGTCGACGCTGATGCGTGAAGTCATACTGATGCATGAGTGCCACGACATCCTTTATCGACATTCCCTTTTCTGCCGGCATCAGCATGGCGCGCTGTTCCGGTATCGGCGAGTGCATGCTTATTGCCACATGACATTCGCTCTCATCAAGGAAGCGCTTGAGTTTGTTTCTTACTCCCACGCTGCTCACGGTTATTCTTTTCGGGCTCCATGCAAAACCGTAGTCGGCAGTCATGATACGTGTTACCTTCAGCACGTTGTCGAGATTGTCCATCGGTTCTCCCTGTCCCATGAAAACGATATTGGTAAGCTTTTCTCTCTCCGGCAGCGTGTAGATCTGATTCAGGATATCCGCCGCCGTGAGGTTTCCCTCGAACCCCTGCTTGCCAGTCTGACAGAACAGGCAGTTCATCTTGCAGCCTACCTGCGACGAGACGCAGAGCGTAGCGCGGTCGCCGTCGGGGATATATACCGTCTCGACGAATTTTCCGCTTGCCGTAGGGAAAAGGTATTTTATAGTTCCGTCTACCGACTTCTGGCTATCCAGCGGCTCCATACAGCCAACGGTGTATGTCTCCTTCATCTTCTCGCGGTTAGCCTTGGATATATTTGTCATCTCGTCGATACTCCTTACCCCTTTGCCATACAGCCATTTTGCCATCTGCCCACCGGTAAAGGCGGGCATACCAAGCTGGCGTGCCGTTTCTTTCAGTTCATCAAGGGTTTGTCCCATCAAGGGTATTTTGTTTTCTGCCATTGTTTCTGCTATATTTTGCTTTAACTTTGCAAAAGTACAAAAAATTACTCATTTTACATTATAATATATAGGCAAAGTTTTAGGAATGAAAGAATTGGATAGCGGCTTCACCAAAGGTGCATGCACTTTGCACCTTTGGTGCAGTATAGATGCACCGACAACAAATGATAGCTTTGCTGATGGCTGAATGATGGCTAAATAGGCAAATAAGACCTTCACTACAGGTGTGAGGGATAAAGGTCTACCCTCACACTTACCCTCACACAGTCAACATACTGTTGTTCAGCGTATTATCACAGATATGTGAGGGTGTGAGGGTAAAAAGCTCAAAAAAATTTTTTCATAAAATTCCGATATAAAAAGGAGTAGAAGACTATATAAATAAGATGAATACGCCACCAGAGAAGGAATTAGTATTTTATACTTGTTTTATGCAATATTCAGTATCAATATGCCTCACGACATTACATATCTATTAAAAAAAACAGAAAACGGATAAGATTTGCAATTGAAATGAGTAACTTTGCATGCCGCAACAAAATATTACGGCAAAGGTTACAAATTATTTATAGACTTTATATTAAACAGATTTCAGCTGATGAACATTACATCACAGCATATTATCGACATCAACGGGGTGTCGAAAAGGTTCGGCGAGAAAACGGCTCTCGACGATATCAACCTTTATGTACGCAAGGGCGAATTCATGACAATACTCGGTCCGTCGGGATGCGGAAAGACTACCTTGCTCCGCTTGCTCGCCGGCTTTGAAACGGCAACGGAGGGAATAATCAAAATCAGCGGACAGGACATTACGGATACTCCGGCATACAGAAGACCGGTGAATACGGTGTTCCAGAAATACGCTCTCTTCCCACATCTGAACGTATTCGACAATATCGCCTTCGGACTGAAACTGAAGGGTACGCCCAAGGGTGAGACTATGAAGAAGGTGAAGGCGGCTCTTAAAACCGTAAATATGAGCGACTACGAATACCGCGACGTAAATTCGCTATCGGGCGGACAGCAGCAACGTATTGCTATCGCCAGGGCTATCGTTAACGAACCGGAGGTGTTGTTGCTCGACGAACCGCTGGCGGCTCTCGACCTGAAGATGCGCAAGGACATGCAGCTGGAACTGAAGGAAATGCACGAAAGACTGGGCATCACCTTCGTCTACGTTACTCACGACCAGGAGGAGGCTCTTACGCTGAGCGACACTATCGTGGTGATGAGCAACGGACGGATTCAGCAAATCGGAACGCCTACCGACATATACAATGAACCGGCGAATGCCTTCGTGGCTGACTTCATCGGCGAGAGTAATATTCTCGACGGAGTGATGGAACACGACTGTCTGGTGAGGGTTGCCGGAAAGGAGATTGAATGTGTCGACAAGGGGTTCAAAAAGGATGAGGATGTGGATGTGGTTATCCGTCCGGAGGATATCGAGATTTCAAGCAATACGGAGAACGCTCAGTTTATCGGAAAAGTTACTTCGTCTATCTTCAAGGGCGTTCACTACGAGATGCTTGCCGAAGCCGACGGCTTTGAATTCCTTATTCAAGACTACAACCGCTATGATGTTGGCGAGACAGTAGGAATGAGCGTGGTGCCCGACAATATCCATATCATGCACCGCGCTACGGAAAATGTATTCCACGCTGAAGTTAATGGCGACACGGTAACGTTCCTGGGATGCGAATACCCGATGAATGAGGAGATGAAGAATGTTGCAAGAAATGCCGGAAAGGGGATTATTGCAACGGTTCCGTGCTCTGCCGTGGAACTTACCGACAACGAGAAAGACGGCACGTTTACCGGCGACGTCAGCTTTATTCTCTACAAGGGCGACCACTATCATCTCACGGTGGACACGGACTGGGGCGAGAAACTCTATGTTGACACTCAGGATCAATGGGATCTTGGAGACCACGTGGGAATTATTATCAAGGATTTTGGATTAGGGAATAGAGATTAGATTAGGGATTAAGGATTAGATTAGGGATTAAGGATTATTGGTCTTATTGGGATTTATTTGTCCTATTTGTCTTATTTGTCCTATTTGTCCTATCAGTCCTATCATAAAAAAACAAAAAAATGAAATTTTTCTCTTCAAGGAAAAGCTGGACACTGCCCTACGTTATCTTCTCGGCATTTTTCGTCGTTCTGCCACTGCTGCTGGTCGTGGCATACGCCTTTACCGACGAGAACGGGGCTTTCTCGCTACAAAACTTCATAAAATTCTCACATCATACCGAGGATGTGAACACCTTTATATATTCTATAGGCATTGCCGCTCTGACTACAATAGCATGTATTCTGTTAGGATACCCGGCGGCTTATATCCTGGCTAAGAGTAAGGCGAGATATGCCAACACCGTTATCATGCTCTTTATCCTGCCTATGTGGGTGAACATCCTCGTGAGAACACTCGCCACGGTGGCATTATTCGACTTTGCCGACTTACAGCTCGGCGAGGGGGCTCTGCTGTTTGGCATGATATACAACTTCCTGCCGTTTATGGTCTACCCTATCTACAACACATTGCAGAAAATGGACCGCAGCTATATCGAGGCGGCTGAAGACCTGGGGGCATCGCCATGGCAGGTGTTCATAAAGACTATCCTGCCACTGAGCATGCCGGGAGTGGCAAGCGGAGTGCTTATGGTGTTTATGCCTACGATTTCTACTTTTGCCATCTCTGAATTGCTCACGATGAACAACATAAAACTCTTCGGTACTACTATCCAGGAGAATATCAACAACTCGATGTGGAACTACGGAGCTGCGCTCTCGCTAATTATGCTGCTGCTCATCGGAGCATCTACAATGTTTGCATCGGGAGACGACAACAATAACGAGAAAGGAGGTATACTGTGATGCGCTTACTGAAGAAGACTCTTTGCCAGGGATATCTGTGGCTGCTGTTGCTGCTGCTCTATTCGCCTATTATCATTATCATGATTTTCTCGTTTACTGAGGCTAAGGTGATGGGCAACTGGACGGGGTTCTCGCTTAAACTATACAAGAATCTATTTACTGCCGGTACCCACCACTCGCTGACGGATGCCCTGATTAATACTGTTTCCATTGCTCTCATCACGGCTACGGTAGCTACTCTGCTCGGTTCGCTGGCGGCTATAGGTATTTATAATCTGAAGAATCGCACGAAGAAGGCGGTGCTTTTCATGAACAATATTCCGATTCTTAACGGCGACATCATTATCGGTATTTCTCTGTTTCTGCTCTTCGTGTCGATGGGCATTAAACAGGGGTATCTCACTGTGGTCGTGGCTCATATCACCTTCTGTACGCCATACGTGGTACTGAGCGTATTGCCAAGACTGAAACAGATGAATCCTAACCTTTACGAAGCGGCGCTCGACCTCGGAGCTACACCGATGCAGGCGCTCCGCAAAGTTATCATGCCGGAGATTCTGCCGGGAATGATTGCGGGCTTCATGCTCTCCATAACGCTGTCTATCGACGATTTCGCCATCACTATATTCACTATCGGAAACGAAGGACTGGAGACACTGTCTACGTTTATATATGCCGACGCGAGGAAGGGTGGACTGACTCCGGAACTTAGACCGCTGTCGACTATCATTTTCGTTCTCGTATTGCTGTTGCTGATACTCATAAACAAGAAAGGAGGCAAGGGTAATGAAAAGAAATAAATGTTTGAACACGGCAATACTCCTCGTTGCCTTCATGGCTGTAATTTTTTCTTTCTCAGCCTGTCAGAAGAAGGAGGACAGAAAGGACGTGCTGAAAGTTTACAACTGGGGAGACTATATCGACGAGGACATGCTCGCAAAGTTCCCTGCATGGTATAAACAACAAACAGGCAGAAACATCAGAATTATATACCAGACGTTTGACATCAACGAGATTATGCTCACCAAAATTGAACGGGGACACGAGGACTTTGATGTGGTTTGTCCGTCGGAGTATATTATCGAACGAATGTTGCGCAAAGATATACTCTTGCCTATCGACACGTGTTTCGGAAAGACTCCTAATTATATCTGCAACGTTTCGCCATATATAACGAAACAGATTGACGCAACGAGCTGCAACGGACGAACGGCACACGACTATGCCGTGGCTTATATGTGGGGTACGGCTGGCATATTATATAATAAGGAGAAACTCACACAGGATGAAGCCAGAACGTGGGGCTCGCTATGGAACAAAAAATTCCGCAAGAAACTGCTGATGAAAGACTCTTATCGCGACAGCTATGGAACGGCTCTTATCTATGCCAAAAGGAATGAAATCAAGCAGGGGAAGACTTCGGTAAAGGAACTGATGAACGACTATTCGCCCGAAAATATCCATACCGTAGAGAATTACCTGAAGGCTCTGAAACCCAACATCGAAGGATGGGAGGCTGACTTCGGAAAGGAGACGATGACGAAGGGTAAGGCTTGGCTCAATATGACATGGAGCGGGGATGCCGTATGGGCTATAGAAGAGGCGGAAAAGGTTGGAGTGAAACTGGGATACGAGGTGCCACTCGAAGGTAGTAACGTATGGTTTGACGGATGGGTAATACCGAAATATGCCGGAAACCCTAAGGCTGCCGCATACTTCATTGACTATATGTGCCGCGGCGACGTGGCACTCGCCAATATGGAAACGACAGGGTATGTCAGTGCTGTGGCTTCTGACGAAATTTTCAACGCCATGAACGACTCCACGAAATATCCGGAAAAATCAGACTTGGGATATTTCTTCGGAAAGAAAGGCAAGAATGCTCATCTTAACCCTATCATGTATCCAGACAGCTGTATCGTTGCAAGGTGCGCAATGATTCATGATGCAGGGGAGCATACGCCGGAAGTGCTCGACATGTGGTCGAAGGTGAAAGGTGACAACCTTAACGGGGGTATCGTACTTCTGCTGCTTTGCGTCTTTATTGCTGTAACGGCATTCGTGGGATACCGCAAATACACTCGCCGGAAGCACCGCATGATGTCGAGAAGACACAGAAGAAAGCATATAATAAGAGTTAGACAATTCTAATTGTAAACATATTTATCTTCAACATAATAAGAATTTTATGCTATGCTAAATCTTAAATACATTTTCTCTGCTATACTCGGATTTACTACATTTAGCGAGACTATAGCACAGGAAAGCAAAACTGTAAAAATCAGAATTATTGAAACGAGTGATGTTCACGGCAGCTTCTTTCCATATAATTTTATTGAAAGGAAGGAGGCTAAAGGGTCTATGGCGAGAGTTAGCTCTTATGTCAACAGTCTGCGCAAGGAATACGGCAAGAATCTTATACTGCTTGACAATGGCGACATCCTTCAGGGACAGCCTACGTGCTACTATTATAATTATGTGGCCACTGACAAGCAGAATATCGTATCTAAGATTCTTAACTATATGAAATACGATGCTGCAACTTTCGGTAACCATGACATTGAACCGGGGCACGCCGTTTACGACAAATGGGTGAAGGAAATGAACTGTCCGGTACTGGGAGCCAACGTTGTCAGCAATGCCACGGGAAAGCCATACACTAAACCGTATGCCGTGTTCGAAAGAGACGGAGTTAAGGTTGCAGTCCTCGGCATGCTCACTCCGGCTATCCCTAATTGGCTGGAAGAGAAGCTATGGAGCGGTATGCATTTTGAAGACATTAACCTGTCGGCAAAGAAATGGGTGAAGTATATCAGGGAAAATGAAAAGCCGGACGTTATCGTAGGATTGTTCCACAGTGGATGGGACGGCGGTATCGCAACTCCTGAATATCATGAGGATGCGGCACGCTCCACAGCTACTGGCGTTGACGGATTTGACGTTATATTCTTCGGACACGACCATAGGGCCCGCAAGGCTGAGATGAAAGCCCCTAACGGGAATACAGTGTTGTGTCTTGACCCTTCATGCAATGCCGTGAATGTTGCTGATGCTGAGATTACGGTTACGATAAAGGACGGAAAGGTTACAGGAAAGGCGGTATCGGGAGAAGTAAAGGACATCACCGCCGAACCTATTGACGAGGCTTTCGTTAGCCATTTTTCCGACGATATAAATGAGGTCAAGCAATATGTTGACCAAAAGATTGGAGATATCGGAGAAACGATGTACACAAAAGACAGTTTCTTCGGCAGTTCGCCTTTTATCGACCTTATCCATAATCTACAGCTCGACATAACAAAGGCTGACGTTTCGTTTAACGCCCCGCTACAGTTTAATGCCGTTATCAAGGAGGGTCCTATATTGATGAGCGACATGTTTAAACTGTATAAATACGAGAACAAGCTTTGCGTATTGCGGATGACGGGCGAGGAGATTCGCCGGCACCTGGAGATGAGCTACGACCTCTGGGTTAACACTATGAAAACGAAAGATGACCATATCATGCTGCTCGACAAGAGAAATTCTACGGATATGCAGAAGTTCGGTTTCAAGAACATGACGTTCAACTTCGACTCTGCTGCTGGTATCGACTATGTCGTTGATGTTACGAAACCTGACGGGGAGAAGGTTAAGATTCTGCGAATGACGAACGGTGAGAAATTCGACCCGAAGAAATGGTATCGGGTGGCAATGAACAGCTACCGCGCCAACGGCGGTGGAGAGTTGCTTACTAAAGGCGCCGGCATTCCTGCAAATGAACTAACGAAGAGAAAGGTTTTCGAGAGCGACCTTGACTTGCGGCATTATCTGGCTGAAGAGATTAAGAAACGCGGCAAGATTATGCCTAAGGCTAACAATAACTGGCGTTTCGTTCCGGAGAAATGGACAAAAGGAGCTATTGACAACGACCGCAAGCTACTTTTCGGAGAATAATCATCATACCTAATATGCCTATAATAAAAAAACAATGAAAAAACTATATTTCGTCTTCTGTAAAGGAGACATCATGCTTGAGAAACTGCCAAACGGAACATACACCATACCTTTTGAAGAGGAACCGCCAACAGAAGTAAAGCCTTGGACAAACATCATGAACGTTAGTCCTCTTGACGATAAGGAAGTAAGGACATACAGGATAGACAGTCCGGTAACAGACAACGAAAGATTTGAAATGTGCAGCCTGCGACCAAGCTACTATAAGCTGTCGAGAGAACTTTATCTTAAAGCCGGGAAATGCGAGGAACTCCTCTACTGGGACCAGAACACCAAGTTCTGCGGCGTATGCGGAGCACCGATGAAAATGCACACCGATATCAGCAAGCGTTGCACGGAATGCGGAAAGGAAGTGTGGCCACAGCTCGCTACGGCAATCATCGTCCTTATCCATCGAGGTGATGAGGTGCTGTTAGTTCATGCACGCAACTTTAAAAGTAATTTCATGGGACTGGTTGCTGGATTTGTGGAGACAGGCGAAACGCTTGAAGAGGCTGTTCACCGCGAGGTTATGGAAGAGACTCATCTGAAGATAACGAATCTCAGATACTTCGGAAGTCAGCCATGGCCTTATCCTTGCGGACTTATGGTCGGGTTTAACGCCGACTATGTTAGTGGAGAGATTAAGCTGCAAAAGGAAGAACTGGCACGCGGAGCATGGTTCAGAAAAGACAACCTGCCGCAGATTCCCGAAAAACTGAGCATCGCACGCAAGCTTATTGACGCTTGGCTCGACGAAAGGGAATAAGCGGCAGACTGTGTTCAAAAAAAATCTAACTGCAATATTTATCTGAGAGTCTATTTAGAATGTCATTCTTATCATAAACCTGACTCCATTCTTATGGACTCCAGGATATAGATAATTCAGGCGGCGGACGTACTCTACATGAACAATCTTGAAGATATTATGTATGCCCGCCGCCAATTCCATATACGGACGGTTCTTGTCCATCACATGACAGCCGTCGGGAAAATTCATCAACACATTGTCGTTGGCATTTTCGGCAAGCGTAGGATTGTTCTTGTCGGTCAACGTTCCCCAAAGACACTTGAAGGCTATATACTCACGCCACTTCAACTTCTTCAGCAATGGTATGCGGTTGAATATTTTTCCGTTCAAGTCCCACGACACATCAAGACTCGCAAAACGGTCGTTGAGGAATTCCATATTGTCGATGAGTTGGAACGTCTGGTCCTGTATTATGTATGAAAGGTTCGTAGCCGGGAAACAGAGCAGCGGGAACGGCACCTTGTTCCACTGTATGCCGCCACGCAGGTAACTGTCTATCTTTCCCCAGCTGTTAAGCCAAAACCTTTTATATATACTTGCCTCGGTATAGTTGTAGCTATAGTCGCCACCCAAGATTCCCTTGAAGCCCATAGTATGACTTATCGTATATACTGGAGCATCGAAATTCATCTTCAGACGGCGCTGCTTGGTATTGATAAAGGTTTCGCCTGGTGCGAAACGCAGTTCGGCGCGCAACTCCGTAGTACGGAACGAACGCGACAAGGCTCGCAATGAGGCATCGTCTACATTTGTCGATGACGAATACAAATTGGTATAGTCGCGCATCGGCAGGAAATACAATTCGCCGCAAGCCCGGTTTTCTTCCAGTTTCGCCGCTATTGTAGTCTTAAAGCCCCAGTCTTCCTCTCGTTCAAACGAGAGTTCCTGGCGATTATAGAACATCATTTTCTCTACTTTTGTCCATTTCAGAGCGGTAAAAACATTATCCTTGTCTGTATGCATAAACTTGTCTGATGGTGAGCAGACATCGTATGTAGAGCTGAAAGTAAGTGTGCGCTTCGGGAATTCCCTCGGCAAATACTCCTTCTTGTTAAAGGAATATGTAACCTCACCCTTGTAATAATTCTTATGGCTGCCCCATCCATGGGCATAATATCCACTAAAGAACCAATGAGGATTAAGTTTTGCTGTTGTCTGTCCTGAGATTCGGGTGCGGAAGCCGTCAATGCTGTTACTTGTGAACATGGTGTTGATCGGACCTAAATCGAATTTGCTCGGATTACCGGTCTCTACAAAGTTCTCGATAAATGCCTTCAGTCCGAAAATCACATATTTGAAGCCCTTTATCTGTTCAAGGTTATGAACGAATGCACTCATATCACTTTCGCCCTTAGTAAGCTTCACCTGGCGATACTTGTCCCAAAAGGCTTCGTCGCGCATCATGGCATCAGCTTCTTTCACTTCTTTTGCCTTACCCTTGAAGAGCTGGCGTGGCAATTCATCGAAAGCATAGTCTGACAAGCGTGTGTTTCTTATCACGACGGCTTTACTGAGAAAGCTTGCAACTTTCATCTCTGCTATCATATCATCGCGAGTCAATACCCATGTATTGTCTTGCAAACGCGAAAACTCCTGTATTACTTTCAGGTCTTCTACAAAATTTACATCACTGCGCTTCGGGATTGACAAATCGCAGCGTTTTACCTGATACGACGAATCTGCCAGGACATACAAGTCGCCCTGGAAACCGAAATCCTGCTGATTGTTTGGCATGAAGCGCAAATGGATACACTTGTCCTTGTCAATATCAAGCGTATCTGTAATATAATAGCGATAGAAGCCGATAGCATCCTTTCCTATTGGAGAGGTGAACGGATACTGAAGAAGACGTATCTGGTCGTCATAGATATTCACATCGGTAAATACATCCTTCATCGCTGTAGTCAGGATATCTCCGGTTTGAAACAGGTCGTTTACTCCTGACGAATTTTGTCCCTTTACAATATTCTTCTCTGCCTTCGGGTGCTTCCGGTAAATACTTTGTGTAACGGTCTCGTCAACGGAAATAGGAAGAATGAGTTTCCCGTTATACTCGCATCTCTCGACCTGGTCTTTGAGCCACGGTTTCTTTTTCAGTTTCGGCGATTCCAGTTTTTCTTGCGTTATATCGTTCAGAGCCAACGTAAGCTTCTGGTATTTGCAATACTGATAGAAATCACGGTTGCTGAGGTCTGTAAGTTTCTTGTTTTCTATGACCTTACGCATCAGTTCTACAGCCGGGTTGTTTTTCCTCGAATACCTGTGCTTGCGCGACTTTACAACTACGTTTCCAAGTAATTTACTGTCTTGTTTAAGACGCACATTGTATGTATTCTTGATTTTTGAATTTACGAGCACTGTTTGGGAAACGTATCCCACTGCACTGAATGTCAACTGCCAGCCGTCATGCCGACTGATTTGATACTTGCCGTCTATTCCCGAGGCTACTGCTACTCCATGTCCTTTATATATAGCACTTGCATAAGGAATGCTGTCGCCTGTCTCTGCATCAATTATATACCCTCTTATCTGAGCCTCCAACGCATGGGGCATTATGGCAAGAAGCAATAATAATAACGTTATTCTGAAAACTCTCAATTTACTTTAATATTTATTGATATAATATATCTGCCTTTTCTCTGTCCTATTTTTATCGGCAGACTCTATAATGAATGAAAAACATGCTAATTAACTAAGTTGCGCCAGATGCAAACCAGACTTGAAACCATTGTCTGCTTCACATCTGACACAGCTTATATATAATAAGGTGTATCGGCATATATAATATGTATAACATTTATATTATGCCCAATGGAGAACAACTATCAGTCAATCTCCTCGTCTGCCTCATATCCGCCCATCTCACGAATGGCGTTTTTGAGCATTGTATACTGCTGGTACAGATTGTTGACTGCTTCCTCTCCCTTTGTATAGTCATGCATCGGACTCTTCAGGAAGAAGCTCAAGAAGCGCTGTGTTCCGTATCTTCCGGCTCTTGCAGCAAGATCGCTCAGCAAGCATAAATCAAGCAACAATGGAGCAGCAAGTATCGAATCACGACACAGGAAGTTTATCTTTATTTGCATCGGATATCCCATCCAACCAAAGATGTCGATATTATCCCAACCTTCCTTATTATCGTTGCGTGGCGGATAATAGTTTATGCGCACTTTATGATAGTATTGGGTATCCTCGTCATTGCCATGTCCGTAAAGATCTGGTTGAACATCCGGTTTCAAGATTGTCTCAAGCGTTGACAGCTTACTAACCTCTTTTGTATGGAAATTGGCTGGTTCATCCAATACCAGTCCATCACGGTTGCCGAGAATGTTGGTAGAGAACCATCCGCTAAGTCCGAGACAACGTGTACCGATGATTGGGGCAAAGCCACTCTTCACCAAAGTCTGTCCTGTCTTAAAATCCTTGCCTGCAATCGGCATTTTTGTTTTCTCTGCAAGCTCCCACATAGCCGGGATATCTACAGTAGTGTTCGGTGCTCCCATAATGAACGGCGCTCCTTCTTTAAGGGCTGCATAGGCATAACACATTGATGGAGCAATATGCTCACGGTCGTCTGCCTTCATGGCTTTTTCCAGGTCTTCCAGTCTGTAGTGCACGCTTTCGTCTACCGGTACGTAAATCTCTGTTGACGCAGCCCAAATAACAACAATTCTGGAACATCCGTGCTCAGCCTTGAAGTTTCTTATGTCTTCGCGCAAAGCCTCGACCATATCCCAACGTGTCTTGCAGTCTTTTACGTTGTCTCCGTCCAGGCGCTTTGCATAGTTCTTGTCGAAAGCTGCCTTCATCGGCTTTATCTTTTCCAACTCGTCCTTCACCGGGTCTATGTCCTTCTCCTTCAGTACTTCGGCATACATTGCAGCCTGATAAGCATTCTGCGGATATACGTCCCATGTACCGAACACGATATCGTCTAAAGATGCCAAAGGAACGATATCCTTATAATGAAGATACTTCTTGTCAGCACCTTTTCCAACACGTATTTTATCGTATTGGGTCATTGAGCCAACAGGTTTTGTCAATCCGCGACGTGTCATGAGAACACCAGTCATAAATGTTGTGGCAACAGCACCATTGCCGACAATCATTATTCCTAATTTACCCTCTGCGGGTTTCACTTTTGTTTGCATTAGATCTTTTTTTAAATATTGTGATTTTTACTCTCTCGCTGCAAATTTATATATTTTGTCAAAAACAAATTACAAAACTATTGTATTAAATAAAGTTTTTAGCATAAAATAGGAAATAAATAATACTTTTTGAGAAAAAAGAGCACCTACCTTATATACTACATTAAGGAAAAAAGGAGAAAAGCCACACAAAGAGCTGTAAACCAACAAACTCCAAGTGTGGCTGTATAAATCATTTACATAACAACTCTACAATTCTATTTCTTCGTATTCCATACCATAAACATCGGCAACTGCCTTGAATACTACCTTGCCATTAACGATATTCAGTCCTTTATACAATGCCGGATCTTCTTTGCATGCTTTTCTCCACCCCTTGTCGGCAAGAGCAACGGCATATTTCAATGTTGCATTTGTCAATGCCAGCGTTGAAGTGTGAGGCACAGCACCTGGAATATTGGCAACAGCATAATGTAGTATTCCGTCTACCATATATACTGGATCTGAATGTGTTGTAGGATGAGAAGTTTCAAAGCAACCGCCCTGATCTATCGCCACATCCACGAGTACTGTTCCCGGTTGCATTATTTTCAGCATATCGCGTGTTATCAGATGCGGAGCCTTGTCGCCAGGAACGAGAACACTGCCAATAATGATATCTGTATCAGGCAGCTGTTCGCGGATATTATGTTCCGTAGAATACAGCGTATGCACATTTATCGGCAATTCCATTTCCAGCTGTCGCAACCTTGGCAAGGAAATATCCGTAATCCAAACATCCGCACCGAGTCCTGCAGCCATTCGCGCTGCAGCTTCCCCCACGGTTCCTCCGCCAAGCACAAGGACTTTAGCGCGGTCTACTCCCGGTACACCACTTATCAGCTTTCCAAGTCCGCCTTTTGTTTTCTGCAAATAATAAGCCCCGTTAATCGTTGCCATACGCCCTGCTACCTCGCTCATAGGAATCAGCAGTGGCAGACGGTGGTCGGTAGTCTCAACGGTTTCATACGCCAGACAAACAGCACCACTGTTTATCATGGCATCTGTAAGCTCTCTATCGCATGCAAAATGGAAATAAGTAAACACAAGCTGGTCTTTGCGTATCAGTTTGTATTCCGGTTTTATCGGCTCCTTGACTTTAACAATCATCTCTGCCTCGCGGTAAACAGCCTCAATATCTGGTAGTATCTCCGCTCCAGCCTTGACATACATTTCATCACTGAAACCGCTATTCTCGCCAGCCGTATGCTGAACTACAACTGAATGTCCATGACGCACTAACTCTGCTACTCCGGCAGGTGTCATACCAACTCTGTTCTCATTGTTCTTGATTTCTTTTGGAATTCCGATTTTCATAATAAAAATGTTTAAAAGGTTACACATCGATTTTCCGGTTGTAAATTTAGAAAAAAAACAGAAACGGTGGTTCCTATTTTGACTTTTTTTTCAAACATGTATTATTTTTTCTGATTTTCCATAAAGAAATAATTTTTTTCCTATATCTTTGCAGTTAGTATGGCTTTATTCTTAATAAGACAGAAAAGCATATCTACAATTATAAAAACTCCATATAAAAACGAACCTGCTATGGAAAAGAAAAAGAATTTCATATATTTCATACTTAGTATTGTTTTTATTGTATCGACAATATTTATCACATATAATTGTTCTGACAAAAAACATGTGTATACAATTGCCGTTTCACAATGTTCGGATGATGCATGGCGCACGAAACTAAACGACGAGATTAAGATGATGGACTACATCAACGATTCTATTAATGTGATAATAAAAAGTGCAAATAACAACAGTAATACCCAAATAGAACAAATCGACAGCTTTATAAAAATGGGAGTCGATCTGCTTATCATTTCTCCAAACCAGGTGAACGTTGTAGACCCAGCTGTAATAAAAGCATACAATAGCGGAATTCCCGTTATACTATACGACAGAAAGATAAAGTCTGACAAATACAGTGCTTTCATCGGCAGCAACAACTACAAAATGGGATACGACCTCGGTACTTATATTGCCAATGAACTTCACGGGAAGGGTAATGTTGCAGAAGTCATGGGACTTAAGGATTCTTCTCCGGCTATCGAAAGACATAAAGGTTTTAAGGCTGCCATGAATAAATTTCCTGATGTCAATATCGTTACTGAAGAATTTGGCAATTGGGAACTGACAAGCGGTCAGCAAGCTATGGATAGAATATTGACTAAGACAAAGGATATCGACTATGTCTTTGCACACAACGACAGAATGGCATACGGAGCATACCTTGCTGCTAAAAAGCTTTATCCAAACAACAAAATAAAATTTACCGGTATCGACGGACTTTCTGGTAAAGGACAAGGCATCGAACTTGTTTGCGATGGAATTTTGGACGCATCGTATATGAACCCTACAAGTGGGGACGAGGTGATAAAACTCGCTATGAAAATTCTTAAAGGTGAGAAATACGACAAGAACAATAATCTTGCCACTACTATTATAACCAAAGCGAATGCAGAACTGACACTTATGGCTGCAAAGAATGCAGCCAGACAAAGGGGTATCCTGGAAGACTTGCACAAACAGGTGAGCAAATACGAGAGCCACTATGAAACACAGACTCTGTTTCTGTGGCTACTCGGTATATTCCTGCTTTCAGTAATTATTGCATCCATGTTCCTCTACAAGAACTATCATGCAAAGAATATCCTTTCTATGCAACTGAAAAGCAAAAATGACGAACTGGAACGGCTCAATGGAGAAGTGATAAGTCTTACTCAATCAAGAATAGAATTTTTCACTAACGTCAGTCATGAACTGAGAACCCCTCTTACGCTCATTATAGACCCGCTTGAAAGAATTATTGCAGACAAGAATATCAGCAAACCTACTATGGCATTGCTGAAAACATTGCAGCGCAGTGCCTTTACAATGAAACGACTCGTTGACGATATTATGGACTTCAGAAAAATTCAAAGCGGAAATATGAAACTGAAGCCGTCGACTTTTAAAATCAAAGAGGAATTAAGCAAATGGATTGACGCCTTTTACCCTTCTGCAGAAGCTAAGAAGGTTTCTCTCGTTCTCAACATGGACGAATTCAAACACGACACCATTACTGCCGACGAAGACAAGATTAACAGGATTGTGTTTAATTTTGTAAGCAATGCAATAAAATATACAGATGAAGGAGGTATCATCACTGTTTCTCTAAAAGATGCTCCTAATGATTGTATTCAACTTATTGTTAGCGATACAGGGAAAGGACTGTCGGAAGAGGAACAGAAAAAGGTTTTCGACAGATTTTATCAGGCAAACAACTCTAATGGCGGAACAGGTATAGGTCTTGCCATCGTAAAAGCTTATGCTGAATTGCACAACGGCAATGCCTTCGTGAAAAGCCAGAAAGGAAAGGGGGCAGACTTTGGCATCATTATACCACGTACCCAAAAGGACATGACAGATGAAACGACGGATAAGAAACAGAACGAATTTCATTTGATCGACAAAGAACCTAAATTGCCTGCCAAGAATGAAAGCAACAGTTATGCCACACAAAGGATTATCAACGACAATGGCAAACCGACGCTCCTGATTATTGACGACAACAATGACATCAGAGAATATATCAAGGAGATTTTCAACGATGGATATACTGTATTTGAAGCTGCCGACGGAAAGGAAGGACTTGATATCGCACTGAAAATTGTTCCTGACATTGTTATTTGCGATGTAATGATGCCTGTAATGAACGGTATCGAATTCTGTACGGAACTTAAAAGCAAAACTGCAATTTGCCACATACCGGTAATACTTCTAACTGCGAAAAGTTTGAACGAGCAGAAAATTGAAGGCTATGAGCATGGGGCAGATTCTTATATTACAAAACCTTTTAGCAGTAAAATTCTAAAGGCGAGAGTGGAAAATCTTCTTAATAGCAGAAGGAAATTGGAGAATGTATTTAAAGAAAACAATGTAGGCAACGAGGCTGATAAAGACAGCAAACCGGACAACATGGACAAAGACTTTATCAGTATTTTGAAGACAACTATACAAAAAAATATAGGAAACATAGAATATAACGTTGAAGACCTTAGCAACGACATGGGACTCAGCCGAGTGCAACTGTACAGAAAGGTAAAGGCAATAACCGGAGTATCTGTAGTCGACTTGATGCGCAAGGCAAGACTGCAACGGGGTATGCAACTTCTGGCAGACTCCGACAAAAGCATATCTGAAATTGCATACGAGGTTGGCTTTTCTTCACCGTCATATTTTACAAAATGTTTCAAAGACGAATACAACAAACTTCCCGGTGATATAAGAAACAAACAATAACAAAAGGGGAATACAAGTCAAATAAGGACACAAATTAATTACGAATAATAGCACAAATCGTTCAAATAATGACAAAATCACTATTATGAACGATTTTTTTTATTCTATGAACTATATTTTACACCAGCTTTAGGATTATCATAATATCTTTGCACTCGAAATATTGTAGATATGCTCTCTTAGCAATCTGCGAAGACGTTAAGAGAAAAAGTCGGCTCATCGATTACACATCATTAGTATGTTGTGAAAAATGACGATACGCATGCAACCAAGTAAACGTACCCAGTTTTAATTTTAGTTTTACAGCATTGCGCATTTGTTTAACAAATATCGGTGAGCCGTTCTTTTAAAAAGATTCATCAGCCATCATGGCATCAAGATAAAGATATTAGAATAGGTATTCAGAAAAGGTAATTAAAAGGTAAGAAGATTCATTTAGGTAAAGTAATAGTTAATGACTGAAGATATTCAATAGGTAAAAAAACTTCAGTAAGACCGGTTCTTTTTAAGCAATACAGCTTATAAAGAATCGGTTATTTTTTTATTCCGGATATTTTCACTAATTTCGCAGCACAATGACAGACATACGTATAAGACAAAATTAAAAACAAAGAAAAAATGAAAAAAATCAAGACTTTTGCCATATTGCTGACATTGGCAATTCTATCCTCATGCCTCGCAGGAAATAACAAACCTAAGGGACAACTTATCGGCGGAATAAAAGGAACCGAAGAAAAAGCAACGCAACTTCAGGAAGAAACATACAAACAAGAAAACGATGCTGGCAGCAGTCTGGAAATTCCAGCCCCTCTTACAAATGGAAAAGAACAGATTCTGAAACGCGAAGGATATACAGTGTCATATAATGCAGACACGAAACTTCCCAACTGGGTGGCATGGCATCTTACCGCCAATCGCTGCCAAGGTAATGCTAAAAGGAAACAAAAAGCATTTCATGAAGACGAAGATGTGCCAACACCAAGAGCTACGGACTGGGACTACTACAGCTCCGGCTACGACAGAGGACACATGTGTCCTGCCGGCGACAACAAATGGAGCGAAAAAGCTATGATGCAATCATTCCTGTTCACAAATATTTGTCCGCAAGCCCCAGGTCTGAACCGCGGCGACTGGAACGAGATGGAGAACCAGTGCCGGAAATGGGCAAAGGAATACGGTGATGTATATATCGTATGCGGTCCGATACTATATAAAGGCAAACACAAGACAATAGGAAAAGACAAGGTCGTAGTACCGGAAGCCTTCTTCAAAGTGGTATTGTGCATGAAAGACGAACCTAAAGCTATTGGCTTTATATACAAGAATGCAGATGGAAACCGCCCCAAAGGAGACTACGTGAACTCCGTAGACCAGGTGGAAAGGATTACAGGCATCGACTTCTTCCCTGCCCTACCCGACAAAACGGAGAATAAAATAGAAGCAAGTGCAAATGCATCCGACTGGGGGATCTAAAAGTTTTACTCTAACTGAGCAAGGATTTGCCACACAACTGTGAGGGTAGTTAAAACATATTAATTTAAAAGAATAAACTTGCACAGATAAGGAATAAATGCGTAAATTTGCACATTATTATATATATAATGCCCGTAATGGGCAACTAATATTAATAAAGAAAGGCTGAAAAGCGTGAAAATAAAAGAAGTGGTTAGTGCCCTTGAACGTTTCGCGCCCCTGCCCCTACAAGAAGGCTTCGATAATGCCGGCTTGCAGGTTGGATTGACAGAGGCGGAAGTATCAGGGGCATTGTTGTGTCTTGACGTGACCGAGGATATCGTAGACGAGGCAATAGAAAAAGGGTGTAACCTCATAGTTTCACACCACCCGCTGATATTCCATCCTCTAAAAAGAATACTCGGCGAGAATGATGTGCAACGAACTGTGGCTAAGGCTATTAAAAACGACATCACCATATTGTCCATGCATACTAATATGGATAATGCAAAGGGTGGTGTCAACTTTAAAATCGCAGAGAAAATGGGACTTTCTCATGTTTCGTTCTTTGCAGAGAAACAGGTCGACGACATCAAGTGCGGAAGCGGGACCATAGGAGAATTCATCGAACCTATGGCTGCCGACGACTTCGTTATAATGCTCAAAAAAACTTTCGAAGTGGAATGTGTACAATGCAATCAGCTACTGCGCCGCCCAATACGTAAAGTGGCAATATGCGGAGGAGCAGGCTCGTTTCTACTGCCGGATGCCATCAAGCTCGGAGCCGACGCTTTCGTTACTGGCGAGATGCACTACCACGAGTATTTCTCGCATGAACAGGAAATACAGATTACTGTAATAGGCCATTATCAAAGCGAACAATTCACAAAAGAAATATTTAAATCAATAATCGAGGAAGAGTGCCCTGGAGTAAAGACAATACTTTCAGGTATCAACACGAATCCTATAATCTATTTGTAACAATAATATGGCAAAAAAAGATCCAACAGACTTGTCAGTTGAAGAGAAACTGAAGACTCTCTACCAGTTGCAGACCACTTTGTCGGCTATCGACGAGAAGAAAGCACTGAGAGGCGAACTTCCTCTTGAGGTACAAGACCTGGAAGACGAAATCGCCGGACTCAACACTCGTGTAGAGAAGATTAAGGGCGAGATTGAAGACTTCCAGCAGGCTGTAGCCCAAAAGAAAGCAGAAATCAACGAGGCACAGGCAAGCGTGGAGCGCTACAAGAAGCAGCTCGACGATGTTAAGAACAACCGCGAGTATGACACTCTGAGCAAGGAAATCGAATTCCAAACTCTGGAAATAGAACTCTGCAACAAAAAAATACGCGAGGCTGCAACAAAAATTGACGAGCGCCAGCATGACTTGAAACATACCGAGGAGCTTATCGCCGACCGTAACCAGGCTCTCGAAGAAAAGAAGAATGAGCTCGACGAAATCGTTGAGGAGACAAGAGCCGAAGAGGAAAGACTCAAGGAAAAAGCTAAAGACCTGGAGGTAAAAATCGAACCGCGTCTGCTCGCAAGCTTTAAGCGTATCCGCAAGAACGCACGCAACGGACTCGGTATTGTATACGTACAGCGTGATGCCTGCGGCGGTTGCTTCAACAAGATTCCGCCACAGCGACAGCTTGACATCAAGATGCACAAAAAGATTATCGTATGCGAATATTGCGGACGAATTATGATCGACCCAGAGCTGGCTGGAGTTAAGACAGCAGCACCGGTTGAAGAAAAGCCAAAGCGCAAGCGCACTATCAGAAAAACCCGCTCTACAAAGACCGGTGAACTAAAAGGCGTTCCTGAAGACAGACTTTCATAACATACATGATACCGGAGCAAGATGGGAATGTCCCGTTGCTCCGGTATTAATCCACAATCAAACACATTATAATAAAGTAACCTAACTAATAAATATAACTAACTTATGAACAATATCAAGACAAAAGCGCCTAACTATACGTTTGCGCTAATAGTGATGTTTGCCGTACTTTTCCTAATCGGATTCATTACGACAATGAACAATTCTATGATTGAATTCTGCAAACAGGCATTTAATCTAAAAGACTCTCAAGGACAGCTCGTAAACACCGCATTCTACGGGGCTTACGCTCTCTCAATCCCATTCGGACTGATGATGAACAAGATTGGCTACAAGAAGACTCTTCTTCTCGGACTTGCCATCGTAGGCATCGGTTTCATTATCAACTATTTAGGAATATCTTCACTGCTCGGTATGGAGACATCGGTTATTTACTCCGTGTTCCTCGGCAGCATGTTTATCGTAGCACTAGGAATCGTGATGCTACAGCTCGTGGCTAATCCATACGTCATGGTGCTCGGTTCTCCTGAAAAGGGCGCATTCCGCATGACTCTTGCCAATGCCTTGAACTCAGCAGCTACCACCGTAGCTCCAGTATTCATCACATACGTAATAATAGCCGGAAAAGCTCCAACCCCCGATGCCGTTCCTACTCCATATCTCGGACTCGGAATCTTTACTCTCATCCTCTGTGCTATACTGTTCTTCATGAAATTGCCTAACATCAACGAGGCAGAACAAGCAGAAGAAGCAAGTGGCGAGCACAAGGAATACAAGAGTAGCGTTTTCAAGTATTCTCACGTATGGCTCGGAATGCTCGGAATATTCTTCTATATGGGTATCGAGCTCGGAGTTCCATCGATGTTGCCTGCCTATTTCAAAAGCAACCCGTCGTTGCTTGAATATGGTACGGCTACTGAATTCCTCTCATACTATTGGGGAGGAATGATGATCGGTCGTTTTGCAGGAGCCGTTATCCTCAACAAGTTCAAGCCACGCCACATTCTTTCTGTATGCCTTATCTGCGGTGCTATCTGTGTGGCTACATCATTCGTGCTCAGCGGCATAGCATCTGTATATGCAATGCTTGCAGCCGGACTGTTCCACTCCGTAATGTGGCCATTGGTATTCAACCTCGGTCTGCAGGAGCTCGGTCCTCACACAAAGGCTGCATCCGGCATTATCAATCTCGGCGTCGTAGGTGGTGCTACACTTCCACTCGTCATGGGAGCAATTGTAGACAACCCGGCTTTGGGTGTTGGTTATGCTATAGCATTGATGTTCCTATATTATATATATGTATTCTGGTTCTGCAACTTCGGCAGCAAGATAGGACTCAAGAAATAAATCAGAAACTTCGGTTACAATATAGTCAACTGGATGAAAATTGGGAAAAAACAATTTTCATCCAGTTTTTTTGTTTTTCCATATTGCATTTAAACAAGCTTTCTTCGTCTTTTCCACTTATTTTCCGTAAGTTTGCAAAAAGAAACAAAACATACTCATTATGATAATAAAAACAGACTGCTTCATTCCTTGTACGGATTTTGAAGCAATTGAGCCCACACTGAAGCAAATGCGCGAATGTAGGGCTGTGAAACATATAAACCTTCTCGTGTCTGAAGACTTTGCCAAAAACAATACGGCACCGGAAGGATGCACTCTTATCGTTGTTGACAATATCATGTCGTCATCGGCCATAATTAGCATTGCCGATAATATCGACTGCGACTATGCTCTGCTTTATACCAAGACGACACCGCTGACTATCGGACTGTATGCCATAAGGAGGATGCTACGAGTGGCTGTTGAAACTAATGCGGAAATGGTATACAGCGACCACTACTCTGTGGAAAATGGAAAGACCGAGCAGCACCCCGTAATTGACTATCAGACTGGAAGCTTGCGCGACGACTTCGACTTCGGTAGCGTCATACTTCTAAAAACTGACAGCATTCGCGAATATGCAGAAACAGCTGCCAACAAGGAATACAAATATGCCGGTTTCTACGATCTGCGTCTTTTCCTAAGCCGTAAAGGCAGCATCTTCCACATCAACGAATTTTTGTATACCGAGGAAGAAAGCGACACACGAACAAGCGGCGAGAAACAATTCGACTATGTTAATCCACGCAACCGCGAGGTACAAATAGAAATGGAAAATGCCGTAACGAACCACCTTAAACAAATCGGGGCGTTTATCGATACGGCTTACTATGAGACGCCGGACTTTAAAGAACAGGCATTCGACTACGAGGCATCTGTAATCATACCTGTAAGGAACAGGGAAAAGACTATCTGTGATGCCGTTGACAGTGCACTTTCACAAAAGACGAAATTCAAATTTAATGTCATCGTTGTAGACAACCATTCTACTGACAACACTACTCGCCTTCTTGAAGAATATACACAAAAAGAAAAGAAAAACTCAAGACACAGACTTATCCACATAAAACCGGAGCGAACGGATCTCGGTATTGGCGGATGCTGGAATGTAGCTGTAAACGACAGCCACTGCGGACGTTTTGCCGTACAGCTCGACAGCGACGACCTCTACTCATCGCCTAACACGCTGCAGACCATCGTTGACGAATTCCATAAGCAACAGGCTGCAATGATCATCGGCAGCTACCGCATGTGCGACTTTGATCTGAACACTCTTCCGCCAGGACTCATTAACCATGCTGAATGGACTGACGAGAACGGATGCAACAATGCCTTGCGCATAAACGGACTTGGAGCACCAAGGGCTTTCTTCACTCCATTGCTCCGCCAACTACAGTTTCCAAACACGAGCTACGGCGAGGACTATGCCATGGCTCTCGCCTTCTGCCGTAGATATAAAATCGGAAGAATATTCACAGAGCTATACCTGTGCCGCCGCTGGGGCGGAAACAGCGATGCGGCTTTGAGCATCGAGAAGGTTAATGCCAACAATCTTTATAAAGACCGTCTGCGCTCCATAGAGCTGTCGGCAAGACAGATGATAACAAAGGGACAGACTGAATTTATGGACGACAACTCGCTCCACCGCTTCTTCAATAGACAGATGGAGCAATGGGAACTGGCACGCAACAACTTCCGCAACCTTTACAACATAGAACAGAAATCACTCTCTGCCGACGGCATAACAATGAGAGTGCAGTATAATCCTGCACGCATAGTATCAACAGGAGCGAAGATTGACAAGAAATCTATTGAACAGCGCCCTTGCTTCCTTTGCAAGAAGAATCGACCATTGGAGCAAATGACCAAATATCTCGACAAAGACTTCGAGATTCTTGTCAACCCATACCCTATCCTGCCCGTTCACTACACAATACCGATGCGCAGTCATCAACCACAGGCGATACTCGGCAATTACGGGGAAATCCACCGTATACTGACAGAATATCCAGAGCTCATGGTATTCTATAACGGACCGAAATGCGGAGCATCGGCTCCAGACCACTGTCATTTCCAGGCTGGATGCAACGGAATGCTTCCCTTGCAGACTGGATGGCAGAGATATTCAAGGAGTCTAAATGAAATATTCTCTACTGACAGCGACGACAGCATATCGGAAATAACGGATTATCCTTCGCCGGCACTGCTCATCCGCAGTCACAGCATGAAAGCTGACTCTGAACTGTTCAAGATGATATACAAAGCATTGCCTATGAGAAGCGGTGATACCGAACCTATGATGAACCTCGTATGCTGGCGACAGGATGACACTTATCTTACCGTTGTCTTCCCAAGAAGGAAACATCGTCCTGACTGTTACCCGCAATCTGACAGCAACTCCTCACTCCACACTCCAAACTCCACCCTCATGGTAAGTCCTGGAGCCCTCGACATGGCGGGTCTGCTGATAACGCCACGCAAAGACGACTTCGACAAGATTACTGCCGAAAAAGCAATAAGCATACTAAAGGAAGTTAGTCTGAACGAAGAGGAGTTCAACGAAGTGAAAAGGAACATCAAGGAATCCGCTGCCAAACATAACGCTGCGATGCTTGTCTCTACACAAAACCACGAACCGAATGTGCATGTAGGAATCGTTAGCGGAGAAAAGATTGAATTCTCGCTAAACGGTGAATACTCGGCAAAAGGAGAAACTATAAGCGGGAAACAGACTGTGGAATTCTCTGAGGGTGGTATTCTTTGGAATGGTAACCTGTACCGCGAACTTTGCTTCTCGCCGAAAACCGACGAGGCATCATTCTCGCTGTCGGATGTTACCATAGGAGTAAACTTCCATTGGGAACGCAAGGAAACGCAAACTTTCCTTGGAGAGCTGCGTCTCGTAGTGGAAGCCGACAAGATTTGCGCCATCAACTGCCTTCCAGTTGAAAAATATCTCGAAAGTGTTATCTCGAGCGAAATGAGTGCAACTTCAAGTGTTGAACTGCTGAAAGCACATGCCGTAATATCCCGTTCATGGCTGCTGGCACAGATGGAAAAGAGGAAACAAGTGGCAACTTCAGGCAACAATTTCTTCTCGTTTGTCAAGAAAGACGATATGCTCATACGATGGTACGACCGTGAGGATCATACGATATTTGATGTCTGTGCCGACGACCATTGTCAACGCTATCAAGGCATTACGAAAGAAACATCAACGCATGTGGCTGAAGCTATACGACAAACAAGGGGACAGATTTTGATGTATGACGGACAAATCTGCGATGCACGCTTCTCTAAATGCTGTGGAGGAGTGAGCGAGGAGTTCCAATATTGCTGGGAGGACACAAAGAAGCCTTACCTTATTGCAGTAAGAGACACTAAGGAAGGCATGTCTTCCAAAGACGACAGTATGGTTCCTGACCTTAGCAATGAGGCAGAAGCTGAAAAATGGATACGTACAAGTCCAGAGAGCTTCTGTAATACTACCGACAAGAAGATTCTCTCTCAGGTTCTCAACGACTACGACCAGGAGACTGCCGACTTCTACCGCTGGCATGTAACTATAACGCAAGAGAAACTTAAGCAGCTGCTTGCAGATAAACTGAAGATGGACTTCGGAGACGTTCTCGACCTGAAAGCCGTGGAGCGAGGCAAGAGCGGAAGAATCAGCAAACTGCTCATCATTGGTACGAAGCTGTCGTTTACTATCGGTAAAGAACTGGAGATTCGCCGCGCCCTCAGCGATACGCATCTCTACAGCAGTGCATTTGTCGTGGATAAAGAGGAGGTAGACAAGAACGGAGTGCCACAGACGTTCCGCCTCACCGGAGCCGGATGGGGACACGGTGTAGGCCTGTGTCAGATCGGTGCTGCCGTTATGGGCGAAAAAGGATATGCATACAGCGAGATTCTGCTACACTACTACCGAAATGCAGAGATTAAGAAGATTTATTAACAACAAGAAAATGAAACAAAAGAGTTCACCTTGGGCATGGGTGCCCACACTATATTTCGCCGAGGGACTGCCGTATATTGCCGTTACCGTACTCGCTATAGAGATTTACATGCAACTCGGACTCAGCGATGCCGAAATTACATTCTATACTTCATGGCTCTATTTGCCATGGATGATAAAACCATTCTGGAGTCCGTTTCTCGACCTTTACAAGACGAAACGCTGGTGGATTACAACCATGCAAATACTCATTGGAGCTGCGTATGCCGGTGTGGCATTTACCATTCAGGCATCATGGTGGCTACAAGGCACGATATGCTTTTTCTGGATGATGGCTTTCGCCAGTGCCACACACGACGTGGCTGCCGACGGATTCTACATGATGGGACTCAATGAACATGACCAGGCTACATTCGTCGGCATCAGAAGCACATTCTACCGTCTGTCGATGATTTTCGGCAAAGGCGCACTGATTGCCCTCGCCGGCAGTCTACAGGTGATTTACCGCTACCAGATAAAATACTCGTGGTGCCTGATATTCTTCGCACTGACAGGATTGTTTATTGCCCTCTTCCTCTACCACAACTACATTCTGCCCCGACCTAAAGAGGATGTAAACCACGAGGAGAAACGTACGGCTGGCGAACTTGTTAAAGAGTTCTGCGACACTTTTGCCACTTTCTTCCGGAAGAAACAAATACTGCTCGCCATCGCCTTTATGCTACTCTTCAGATTGCCTGAAGCTTTGCTCACTCCCGTGTCGCAGCTATTCCTACAGGCTCAGCCGAGCAAGGGCGGACTGGGACTTTCGCCGATGGAATTCGGACTGGTCAACGGTACGGTTGGCGTTATCGGACTGCTTGCCGGCGGAATTCTCGGCGGCATTGCGGCAAGCCGCGACGGACTGAAACGTTGGCTGTGGCCTATGACTTTCGCCATCACCATTCCGAACATCACCTACGTGTTTCTCGCTTTCGACATGCCCGACAACCTGTTTATCATAAACCTATGTGTGTTCATTGAAAATTTGGGCTACGGCTTCGGTTTCAGTGCCTACATGCTCTTCATGATATTCTTCAGCCAGGGCGAACACAAGACTTCCCACTATGCCCTCTGCACGGGTTTCATGGCTCTCTCGATGATGTTGCCGGGATTGTTTGCCGGAGCCTTAGCACAGGCAGTAGGCTACCAGTGGTTCTTCGTCATAGTGATGATGAGCTGTCTGCTGCCCTTCGTCGTGGCATCATTCCTCAAGATACCGGAAGAGTTCGGCAGGCAGGACAAGGAGGTTGAGGAATAATCAAGCTATATTAAACAATATAGGAAATTCCCAAAGCGGTTGGTAAAAGGCCATAAATGGCGTGTTCCAACCGCTTTCTATATATAAGAGAATGCTTTCATCAATACAAAAGAAATTACAATTACACTGTTCTGGATGAAAATATCAACAGAAGCTACAACGCTTTTATATACTCATCTAACTCAGCCGCTGAACATCCTTCCCCGAACATTTTCTCGGCAAGTCGCTTTCTTAGCATCGAAATAGAGCTTCTACTCCTAAATGTAAGCCGAGCAATCTTTGAAGACGAAAAGCCAACTTTAACAAGTAGACAGGTTTTATATTCCTGTGAACTAATATCAGATAATAGTTCGAGCCTTTCCCTAAACCTCGGAAATTCATTGTTTACCAATAAATCCAATTCATCCCAATCTTCGTCAATCATTTTTTTCCCGTCCGATATCGACTCGCAAAATTTATTATATACTGCAGAACCTGAAATTCGTTCCATTATCTCAGTGTCTTTACGTTTCTCATAGTCAGCAACTGCCATATCATCAAGCAGAAGTGCTTTATAATCCCTTATTCTGTCAAGCTCATCATCTTTGCTCTTGTCAGCAATTAAAGTCTTCTCTATTTTCTCCAGCTCATCTATTTCATGCTGTTTTTTGCCCATTACTTCATCTGTTTTGTTTAAAATTCTGCCTTGAAGTTCAGACACAAGCTTTAGCTGCCGACGGTTCATTTCCTTTAGTCTCAACACGACACCGCCAACAACAAAAAGCAATACGCAAATAGCAGAAATCAGCGCTATGGTTCGCCGAAGACTTGCCACTTTGCTTGCCTCAAGCTCACGACTCTTTTCCCTGTAATTATATGCAGCATTCATTTTTGCCGTTATATCCAAAGTATTCATATGGTTCAGCGAGTCGAACAATGCATCATGTATATTCATATACTTGGCGGCGCTATCAACCATGTGGCGGTTTAGAAACACATCCGTAATGTTTCTACAAGCAAAAACCTTGTCGTCTATCCAACCATACTTCATCATCTGCTGTGAACAGTAAAACAATGAATCCAACTTAGCTTGTCCTTTGAATATCTTTGCGCAAATGTTTAGATAAGGAGCATAATCTGGGCTATTTCTGCTTATACAGCAGCCACTGAGAATCTCTGCAGCTTTTTTGAACTGCTTGTTGTTGGCATATATTCCGGCAAATTGGACCCGAACATTATTCTCTTCGTCATTGAGACCTGCTTTTTGGGCAAGTATTATTGCTCGTTTCATCGTTTCCAAACACATTCGCTTGTCATTTGTCTTGTCGTAGGCATAAGCGAGATTGCGATAGCAAAGTATGATATCTGCAGTATCCTTTCTTATGCTATCCATCTTTAAAGACTCTTTGTATGCCATTATTGACATATCCATAAGCCCCAGCGATATCAATACGTTACCTTTCTGAGAGTGTATATAGCTACGTAACCTAAGGTCTGACATATCCTTTGTCAAATCATCTGCTGCATTAAGACACTCCATCGCCTCGGAATAATTGCCAAGTCTTCTATATGTCACTCCGGCATAGAAATAAGCTTCTCCCAACAAACGTTTGTCGTCAAGACTTCCCAATCCTTTTATAACATTCAATACATGTCTGTCAGAATCTGGCATCTTTCCAAGTTTAGTGTCAGTCTTGATACAAAGGAAGCGATAATATACGGTATCCACATCCTTAAAGCATGCAACAGGAAGTTTATCCAAATATTTTCTGGCTTCTTGCGGACTAACATTACAAAGACTATCAACATATGCAAGTCGTTCGTCATACCTTTCCTCTTTATTTCTGTCACACGCTGTATGGAAAGTTGCAAACGCCACTGTCGCTACTAATATAAAAATTAAACGTATTTCTTTATTGATCATTATCATAATGCTTGTATGCTATACCCAAGAAAAACGTTTATTGCCACAATTTATTGTATCATTGCGGCAATAAACATAAAAAGTAACAAAAATTCAGAATTAATGTTTTACCAACTTCAAAGAAGTAGTATCTCCGTTAGTTTCTGTAAATGTCAATGAATAATTACCCTTGGGAAGACTCACGATATTTATCTCTCCCTTATTTTCATCAACAGGACCATAATCAACAATATTTCCATTAGACAATGAAGAAATTCGGTATGAACCATTGTATCTATTGTAACTGTTGCTGAAATCATATCTAATCATATCATTGTCAAACTTTACTTCAGGAATATCCGGTCGATTCCATTTATCTGCAGATTCAGGGATTTGAGGAATATTATATGAAAAAGGGGCACCTGCCACTGCACCATTTTTGTTTATGTATGACAACTTGAATTTCGATTTCACACCATATTCCATACATGTGGTAAAAACACCAGCTTTAGGGTCTACATAGTAGTAATACGGCACCCCATCAACGCCATCTGTTTGCTCTACCTCAATTTCATCACAACCTTCCGTATTTTTGAAGCCCACCACGACATCATAACATACATTATCAGCCAATGTTGTTTGCGCTGAAACTGTATTAGATCTTTTACAACTAATTACTGACGCAATTGGTCTTTGCGGAGTGAAGTCCGCCAATTTGTATGTCGCATAACTGCGATTCGGCCATCCTCCACCAAGAGCTTTCGTATAGCATTGTTTCACTCTAAGATAACCATCCACTGTTCTTGCATAATCACCACCACCATCATCATTCAAATCAGAAAGATCATCCTTACATTTAATCCAACTTCCATCGTTTAATAATACAAATGTACCGTCATTTTGAAACTCTCTCAATTTATTTACATAACTTTCTACAGTCTCTTCCTCTGTATTGCTACTTGCTGCGTATTGGGCAATCCTCGAAGAATTAGTACCATTATATGAAATAACATCATCTGTAGAAGCAGGTTCAACAACTCCATTACCTCCAGATATTCCAGTAGCAATAGGTCTGTCCCATCCACAAAATGTAAAAAAGCTCTCCCAAGGTTCATCGCCAAGATACCTAATAACAGTTCCTTTTGTCAACACCCCGGGCTGCATCAGCAGTGTCTCTTTGTTGCTACGGTCTATGGCAAAAAAGTTCAAGCTATTTTTATTGTCATACTCATGTGGACAATATAAAAGGAAGCCCTCTCCTCCATGTCCTGTTACTCTGGCATTGCCAGATGTGGCATGGACATAGTTAGACTTGCTATCCTCAGAAAGAAGAGCATGAGTAAAATTATTGCATAAAGAGTTCTTCTCTATTGATTCCCCATCAGAACTTGCAGTAAGACAGAGTCCCAAAGCTTTTCCAATTGCCTGCAAAGCAACAGTAACGAAATCATATTTGTCAGAAGCTATATTTTGAGAATCTAAAGAAAAATCAAAATTACTTGGAGCTGCAAATGTAATATTTACATCAGGAAAGTCCCTAATAAAATCCAACGAATATTGCGGAGTATAATACGACTTTTCAAAAACAGATTTTCTCTTAATAAATATTTTCTCCTCCAATCCTTCATCATCATACACTGCATCTACTTTGGCAAGGCAATTTACGTCTTTTAGTTTATCAAACTTTACCGTTATGTTTATCGGAAGAGTCGTAGGAATTTTTTCCTCCCATATTTTGCAGGCATATTCAAAAGCCCCCTGTGCTTGTTTTGAAAAGTTAATACCTTTGTATTTCACTTTTATAACAGTACCGCCCACTATTTGACGTTTCCCCGTACTCTCAGGAACCACCACCATCTCTCCATCTGAGGAAAAGACAAAACCAGAAACATTCTGAGCTTTAGCATTCAACTGTAAGGAAACTGCTACAGCTAAAATTATTGATTTGCAACTCATATTTTTATATTCTTTGTTATTATACTTTTATTATCAGTTATACGCAATATATATAGTCCACATGGTAAAATGCACTCGTAACAATACGCACTTTTAGACGAAGAAAGAAGTGTTCCAGACAGGCTATAAACTTCTATTTTCTTCAGTAAAGTCTGCGATGATATTTTCAACATATTACCAGTTAATGAAATCGTGTATTGAGATGTTTTTGGGTGTGATATTCCGGATATATCCAAGCCCATCCAATCAGAAGCACTTACTCCATAGTCATTTTCATCAAATAAGCACCATTTAGTATGTTCACAAATATCAGACAATGTCTCTATACACGGGAGTTTCGTTCCTTCATCTATGAAACAATAATAATATGACGGAATATCTGCATCTTTATTTTCTTCATCAATCAACACGAAACCAGCCATGTCAATCTTGCCGTCAGATAGCTCAACATTAACATTATAGTTTTTTTCACCATTATAATCTCCAGTGTATACAACATCACCAATTTTAATTTCAGGTAATATTGGAAGGACATCAAAGGAGATTTCTTTCACAACATCGAACATCTTTCCATCATAAAAGAACTCACACTTTACCAATGCCTGCTGAGAATATTTTACGTCCCAACTATCGTCAACAATTTCTTTATATTTTGACAATTTACTGTCACAAAATATCCTACCGGTGAAAGAGGGTTGCATCTTAAACCTCAACATGTTGTCTTCAACATAGTCACCACACTTTTTTACGAATTCTTTTCCTGTATCCGTATCTTTAAAAATCATTTTCCAACTATATACATTTTTTATTTCTGTATTATTATGTTTGTCATAAAGGAACATTTCACATAAATCACCGTCTTTTATCAAAACGTTTCCCGTCTGTGATATACCATTTATATACATTCCTATTTCGAACTGTTCATCTTCAGCTAAAGCTGATAAACAAAACAAAAAAGAAAAAAAAATTATTCTTACCTTAATTCTCATGATTATTTATTTTTTTATAATAATTGATAGTATTAAAACTTTTATTTATATTAAAAAAATCATTGACATTAATAAATTCGTTACGAAGCCCTAACCTTGGATTACATAAAGAATTGTAACTAAACTCAATATCTCTATCAGTTATTCCATATTCATTTTCAGAAGAAATATTCACGTAAATAAGTCCCTTTATTGGTGCATTATCAACATGTATAACTATGTCTTCCTGTAAATTTAAATTACTGTTTTTAATAGTCCCGGATTCTGTCGTTACCATTACAAGAGTGTGTTCTCCACCTTTCTGACTTATATTAATGTCAAAGTCAAAACTCTTTCCATCTTGATTCTTAACAACATTATTTATTGTATATTTTTTTACCAAAGGTCTACAATCAAGGAAAATAGCATTGCAGTATTCCTTGATTACGCCACTTTGGTCTAAGAAACAAGTAATATTGCCTTGCAAATATGAATTATCATCAACATAATCACTGCCAAAAGTCCCTGGAACAAGCGAAAATTTTTGTTCCGTACTCTGATAAAAAGTCTCATAATTGTTTTTTACATTACTAAAAGCATTAAAAGTCCATTTAATTGGTCTCATTAAATTATCTTTGGAATCAACAACCGAAAAGGTTATATCATCAAAAGCATTTCCAAAATATATGCTATTCAAATTATCGGCACAAATAGTCATGTCGTAGTCTTTTGTTTTCCATCCAATCTCAGACAACACATCTAATGTCTCCGAATTAATGTTCAACAATTCTGTTTTGTCTTTATACGGATAATTCATAAGATTATCCTCATCAAGAGAAAAATAACATCCACTTCTGTTGGAAACAAAATCATTTAATGCAGAAAACAACGGATATCTTCCTTTTACCGTTTCCACATATATTTTTCGCTTAAAAAAAGATTCATAATCACTTACCTGTGACAATTTAGTACTACCATCTGTAATTATGTTGTCAAATGGAGACTTAACATCTCGAACTGCACATTCTAATTTCCCATTAGCCTTTTTTGAAATACTTGTACCAAATCCCAGCGCATGCGCCATTTGTCGGAGAATTTCGGAAATCATATTATTACTACCCCAATGTTTTGAATCATCTGGCCAAGAATAATCCCAATCTACAGATGGATTAAAATCAATTTCTGCAACCCTTGTTGGCGTATTGTTACTGAATAATTGCTTATAAAGACTAAGAGGATACACCGTTTGATTTTTTAACGCATAAAACACCGTTGTCTGCACCTCTATATTTTCATCAAGACTATTGTCAAATTTAAAATTAACAAGAAAAGGTTTATCTATTACCAACCTATCCTCTAACACATTAATTGCAATATTAATACAACGCAAAATACCATTAGTAACGTTATTGTCCAAATAACATTTTGCTTTAATTTTTCCAAGTCTCGATTTAAGGATAACAGAATCGACTATAGCTTCTGTTGACATTTTTATATTTTTCTTCACATTCCTCATTACTGAGTCATCTTGCACTCTATCTATGTAGCTCACTTTGTATAATTCTGGCTCTTGCCCAAATACAGACATTGAGAAAAACAACGCCAACGAAATTAAAATCTTTTTCATGCTGAATCTTTATAGATTAATGTTTATCTTAAGGTTCCAAACAAATGTTCACGCTTATAATAAATATCAATAGTAGCCTTGGAACTATAGTTGTTGTCAGGAACAAATATTGTAGTTTCCGTAGAAGACAACTCAACTATTGAATCATAAACAACATTTCCAAGCTCATCTTTTACCACAATACGTACATCTGTCAATATTGTGTCTGCCTTTATAGTAATATCATCACCATTTTGACTTACAACAGGAACTTCAAGACAATGTCCACCCTGCAATATATCACCTGAAATACGAACAAGTTCTACATTCTGTCCAAACACATGCACAGTTGCTGATAATAATGTTGAAATAAATAGATAATGTTTTAGTTTCATAGAATTTAATGTTTTTATAAAATATTTTTTTCTTGCAAAGGTATAAAATATGTTGTGAATTCAGTCTGCTTTTTAGTTCACAAATAATTCACAAATTATATCTTACTAATTATCAACCCTTTACAGTACGAGAACTGAGTCTCTAAAATCCATATGTGAAATAAAAACTGATAGATTCTAAGTAAGCGTCTCCTCCACCTCTACAAAGGAATGAATCACATTTACGAGGGTGTTGTATTATAGAGACGCAGGTGTTTTGACTGCCGTTAAAAATGTTTTCAACGGTAGTTAAAAGTGTTTGTAACGGTAGTTAAAAATGTTTGTAACGGTAGTTACAACACCTTCTTTAGGCTTATCCAATCCTTCTGTATATGGCAGACAGGACTCCCGGATGACAAAAGAAAAAAAATGGATTTAGAGTGTAGAATGTAAAACTGTTCTCGCTTCACTACGATTAAGAATTGATGAATTAGAAATTTCCCTATTGTAGCATCAGCCTACGAACGAACTACCATTTTACAACAGACAGGGAAAATCCTTCACCATAAAATATTGAATATAAAGGCATTACAAACTTGGTGAAGGATTTTTGAATATTTGTTTTCATATTTTTTCATGTTTAATCTTGCCAAAATAAATTCTTTTACTTACATTTGCAGAAAAAGCAGACAGTTATGCCAAAATTCATCAATCCTTTCTCCGATTGGGGATTCAAGAAAATTTTCGGTCAGGAGATAAACAAAGACCTGCTAATCAAGTTTCTCAACGACTTGCTTGAAGGCGAGCGACATATCACCGACTTGACCTTCAAGGATAAGGAGCAGTTGCCGGAACTAAAGAGCATGCGCGGCATCATATACGACATCTACTGCACAACAGACAAGGGTGAACACATCATCGTGGAGATGCAGAACCGATATCAGCCGTATTTCACCGACCGCTCCATCTTCTACACTTCACGCAATATCGTGAACCAGGGAGTGAAGGGTATGCAGGAAATTGAGGACGGCAAGCGCGAAAGCTGGAACTACATGCTGGCTCCAGTATATACGGTATGTCTGATGAACTACGACACCGACGTGTTAACACCGACAAAATTCCGCACAGACGCAGTCCTGATGGATATGCAGGAGAAAAAAATTTTCTCCGACCGCATACGACTAATATACTTGATGCTTCCTCTCTTCGATAAGAATTCGGAGGAAGAATGTAAAAATGATTTTGAACGTTGGATCTACATTTTAAAGAACATGAATACTTTTGATAGAATGCCGTTTGCGGCACGCAATGCCGTTTTCAAGAAACTCGCACAAATTGCCGACATCTCGGCATTGAGTCCAGAAGACCTGGAGAAATATGACGAGAGCATGAAAGTGATGCTTGATTATTATGCCACAATGGACGGAGCAAAAATATTAGGCAGACAAGAAGGTAGAGCGGAAGGTAGAGCGGAAGGTAGAGCGGAAGGACAAACGGAAGGAAAAATTGAAGTGGCAAAAAATTTATTGAATATGGGATTGTCCGTAGAGAATATCGCGAAAGCTACAGGACTGAATGCTGAAGAAATAAAGAAGCTGAAACAACCATCCTGATTTGAATGTAATAAAAAGAAAAAGCGGTTGGACAAAGACCTTACGGGTCATTATCCAACCGCTTTCTATATGATATGTATGAATCTAAATGTAATCAGAAGATTACTTGTAAAGCTTCATACCAATGTTCATACCTACACTTGCCAATACTGCGAATGCTACTACACTTGCTGTTACTAACATAAAAGTAATCATAATCTTTTTCCCTTTCTTTAGTTATCGTTAAACAATCTTTTTACCGCTGCTCTCATTGCAGCTTCTTAATACCTTATTTCTTTATTTCTGATGCAAAGGTAATGCCTTTTGTGCTCGCACACAAGTTTTATACACATTCTCTTCAAAATATGTCCTTTTTATTGATATCAATCAAAAATAAGGCAGTTTCGATTTAAAATTATGATAGTAAATTGATATAAATCATGACAAATATAATACAATATCATGACAAATATTCAGTTATTATGACAAAACATATGACTTTCTGTCAATTTTTCCGTTATACGTGCGGTTTACTTTTTCCACCTTTTCGTATTGCATAGGCACTTTATAGGTCTCGAGCCTGTCTTTAAGAAACAGTGCTATCTTTTTCTTGTCAAATTCCGCTTCATCGGCAGGTACAACAAGAAGTTTCAACACCATGCCCAACACAGGATGCTGAGATGCAATACATACACAGTCTGCAATCATAGGGAAAGCCATTGCTACATTTTCCACCTCTGTAGGTGCAACCTTATATCCACCAACATTTATCACATCACCATCACGCCCTTTCAAGCGCAATCGCCCTTTGTCATCTATATATCCCAAATCTGAAGTATGGACAGCATCGTCAAACAATACGGAAGCCGTAAGCCTTGCATCACCGATATAACCAGTCATAAGTGTTTTCCCCACACACGACACATGACCGTCTGACGAGATTTTGATTCCAGAATGGCGCATAGGTTTGCCAAGACAGCCTGCAATACATTCACCGTCGTTGAAGTTATATGTTGCAATAATTCCCGTTTCCGTAGAGGCGTAAGTATTGTATAGTCTGGAATATGGCAATAGGCCACACAAGCGTTCCATATCACCTTGCGTAATAGCCGCGGCTCCAGTCTCTATAAAATCAATCTTATGTGCCAAGCTACGCAATTTTTCCTCAGCAAACTGCATCAAAATTCTAATACTTGCCGGCACAAGGAATGTTGCGACCTTGCCTGAAGCAGTCTCCATAGCATTAAGCAAAGAATTCATGTCCTTCATCCCCTCTGTAATCACAATAGTTCCACCGAGATAAATCATTGGATAAAGTTTAGACAAGCTCCCTATATGATTCAGTGGCCCGCTGATTACAAAACACAGGTCTGCCGTGAAATGCTGCGCGTCAATAAGATTCTCGGCATCAGCAACTATTGCCTGATGACTAATCATAACACCTTTCTGCTTCCCTGTAGTGCCTGTTGTAAATAGAACATCCGCTACATCCTCAGGAACTGCACATTCTGCCGAGCCGCCATTATAGCCGGTAAATCTATTTGCGATAGCGGCAAAGACATTCTCTGGGGTATCCTTCTCTAAAGGCACAGCGATTTTACCAGACAGATGTATTGCAAGATAATCCACGATAAATTCTACCGTCTGAGAAGAACGGAATACAACGAATCGTCCAGCATGTCCCTCTTTCAGTTTCATAGTTCTTTCCAAGACCATATCCAAAAGAGCAGCATACGAATACGAGCAATCCCCAACAACTACAGCTGTTTTTTCAGGATGCAATTTTGCATTTTTCAGAAAATATTCTTCAAGCCTCATCACAAGACATCTTTATACAGACAGACTATTTATCCTCCAACTTTTTCTCAACCATTTTCACAAGACTGTCGATATTCTTGAAATTCTTTGGCGTAACATCAGAATGGTCGAGTTTCACACCATACTCCTCAGAAAGGAGCATCAAAATTGTTGTTATTCCCAGTGAATCCAGTTCACCGAAAAGGAAATCAGAATCAACGTCAACCAATGGCAGAGCTTCTTCAAGTATTGAATGTATTTTCTCTCTCATAATTCTATTATTTTTTATTATTTGTATTTCAATCCTTCAATATTTCAATCTTTTCATCTTTCAATATTTCAATATTTCCCACGAGTTTGTCTGCGCTATATCTCAAGACGTCAGCTTTCTCTTCATCATGCATAACGACCTGCACTTTCGCCTTTGGATAAACAAGCGCACAGAGCAATGCGAGTTCGCCATATCCGTCATCATTTAATCTGATAATGTCGAGACTGGCAAACGAATTAATCTGCATAGCATAATTTCCTGTTTTCTTCAAATTACGCACAACAGACGCAAAGATGTCCACTCCCTTATAACGATAACGGTCTTTTACAATTGGTGCATAATAATCTGCCGTCTCTATTCTCTTTTTTATATTAAAGTATTCATCAACATAATATTCATGAACAGCCTTTGTCAGCTCTACATAGTCTTTGCCCCATTCCATCTCTCGACGATGAATAACAGGACGCACAAAGACAGACAGTTCTCCGCTATAGACACAGAGGCTATTGCGAGGCAAGACATGGTTGAAGCCATGAATAAGAACAGGCAAGATATCGATGTCCAAATTCTCTGCAAGATAGAATGCTCCCTTATGGAAGCGGAGTATCGAGCTGCTATCATTTCGCTCACCCTCTGGAAAGACAACAAAGCTATAGCCTTTGTCTCGATATTTATGGAATATACTTACATCCTGCAAAGCGATATCATCCAAAGATATAAACTCCATCCAACGGAAAATTCTTCTGACAAATAGATTTGAACTTGGATTGCCGTTTGACACAAGTATCAGTTTCTCGTTGAGAGCCATAAACACAGCAGCATCGAGCATCGACTGGTGATTGCATACCACGACTTTCGGCTCTGTGAAAATCTCATCGCCCGACGGATTATTGATGTTGAATTTCACTCCAGGTATATGCTTCAAATCATAGGCATACAATCTGCGGATATATCTGCGGAAACACAATGTCTTGTTCTCGTTTTTCTTTGTAACGACAAACAGCAGGAAGCCATAGACATATACTGTGGCAAGCTGCATGAAAAATACTGTTGCAGCCCATGCCATACGGAGTAGCGGCACAAGAGATACGGGACGCAAGCGATAGCCTTTCCTGTTTTTTACAAGGAAGTTGAAAATGAGTGGCGGGAACAAATATGCCATCAACACAACGGAGAACATTCCGGCAATGGTTACTTGTGCCAGCGAATGCAGCGCAGGGTGCTTTGCCACGATTAATGTACCTATTCCGATAAACATTATCAGGGCTGATATGATTATGGAATTCTTGTATGATGCAAGCATTTTTCGCCGATATGCATACTCGTAGCATGCGCCCTCGGTCATGAATATGGTGTAGTCGTCGCCTTGTCCAAAGATGAATGTAGCGAGAATGATATTCACAATATTAAACTGGATGCCGAACATCGCCATGATGCCCAATATCCATACCCAGCTCACTGCCATCGGCACGAACGACAGAATGGCAAGTTCGATGCTGCCGAGCGACATCCACAGAAAGAAAAACACGATGCAACCGCATGCCCAACCGATATAGTTGAAGTCGTCTGACAGATTGTTGGCAATGGCACCGTTCATGCTCTGCACATCGAAGCCATAACCTCCATGCTTACTGATTATCTCTTCCACTTTGTCAACATCCGACGACTTCACGGAAAGTACATCCACTATATTGTATTTTCCGTTAATGCTGTCGCAACTGACATTTGAAGAGAAGGCAGACTTTGTGAGAATATCAAAATATGCCACAGGCTTAACTGTGTATTCTCCGTTCAGAAGATTACCGAAATCTTCAAAAGATTCTTTCGAGAAACCTTCTGCCGCTCCTTCGCTGAAAAGCTGTGCAGTAAGTTTTTCTTTGTATTTTGCAACAAAGCTATGCCACAAGTCAAGACGATGCTGCTGTTCTTTTTCAGAACAGATAAACTGTTTCAGTCCGGCATGGCGTTTTATCAAACCGTCACGTTTCAGTTCATAAAAACAATTTTGCATCGCTTTACTCTTGTCAAGAGCTTCATCGATAGTGGAGGCAGTAGACACGGCATACACCTTTTGGTCATTGCCGGCATTTGTCATCATCTTCTGGAAGTAAGCCATATCCTGTTTCTGCTCGTCCGTCATATAATTGATATGCCCCATATTAGCGTCAAACTTCGTATCGAAGCTATACCAGGCAAAGACCATGGTCAATACAACGACCGAACCTACGACAAAAGGTTTATTCTCAAGCGACACATCGCCCAATTTGTTGAAGAAGGATTTCTCCTCGTGCTTCTTCACCGTAGTTACGTGTGGCAGGAAGAGCAATACGAAGAATATTGTACCGATGAGCAGGAAGGAAGCAAACAGTCCCAAGTCGCGCATCGCCACCGACTGCAGCGGAACAAGTGCAAGGAATGCTCCAACGGTAGTGATGTTGCCCACAACAAGCGGCATCACGATTTCCTTCAGAGCCTTCTTCTTGTCTGGCGTATGCGAAAGATGGGCTATGAAATGCAGCGGATAGTTTACGGCAATACCAACGATAACCGAAGAAATACCTATAACGATAATCGACACGCTGTTGTGTATCAATGCTAGACATCCCATGGCAAACAGCCATCCCCAGGCTATCGACACGGCAATAAGCAGAAGGTTTTTCCAACTGCGGAATGACAGGAACAACAGGGCAAGGATAAGTACTACGGCGAGTGATACCGAAAGGATACTGTCGGTCTTTATCTGCGAGGCATTGCCAACGGCAATTACCGGTCCGCCGATAACATGAATGTCGATATTCTTATATTCTGCCGTCGTGGATTCTGCCACGGAGCGCAAAAGTGAAATCAGCTGCGTGTTGTGTTCCGTCTCGCTGGCACCAAACGGGGAGCTTACCATTACTATGGCGCGCTGCATATCTGGCGAGAAAATATAGCCGTCGTACATCTCGTATTTCAGTCCGCTATCGGTATGCTGAAGTTGTTCCACAACAGGAGTGAACAAATTAAGCGGGTCGCGCTGGATATTGTCAGCAAGAATTCCGCCCGACGGAAACATAAGCATCTGCTTGTCCTGCTGCAGTTGTTTTTTTATGTATCCCGGCTGACTAATCAGCGAGTCCATACGGTGATAGTCATTCTCCGTGAGGAAATATGGAATGTTGCCGTAAACAAAACTCGTAATATTCGTGAGTTTTTCGATATCCACCTGTGCCGTCAAGTCCTTCGCCATACCAGAGGAATCTTTATCTGCAAGCGTAGAGACATAACTTTCTATTGCCGCCACCATAACGTCGGGATCAGTCTTCGTCGTATCGCGATACTGAAACACGGCAAATATTTTGTTTGCTCCGGCAATATTCTGATAAACATTCAGGGCATTGTGGTGATTGCCGTCGAGAGGAAGGAAGTCGGCAATATCCTCCTTGTAATTTAGCCTCAACACCGATAGTATTAGTAGGGCGGTGATGAGCAGAAACGACAAGAGGGCCGTAATTCTGTTTTTCCTCAAATAGGTGTATATCTTTAGTATTAACTCTGTCATTGTTTTTTCTTCTTATTATTATGGGAGTTCTGGGAGGGCTGGGACTAATGTGACAAATAAGAGCAATATAAATTCTTAATTCTTCATTCTTCATTCTTCACTATTGACCACGGGATTGGCATAAATGCCGAGATAGATATCAAAGAGTTGTTCGATGTCGCAGGTATCATAGAATGTCAGTTTGTTGAGATGCTCTACAAACTCTGCCTTTTCCTGTTCATTATATTTATCTGCATACTTCTGTGTGCCGTAGCGAATGTCATAGGCTATATAGTTATTGGGATAAAGTCTGTAAGCCGGACGGATTCTGCTGTCAATGAGTTGCGCCACAGCCTTGTGATACTCATTGTTGGTCAGCCGCTCCATCGGCTGCAGTTCTGCATGTATTATCGGTTCGCATATTTCGATATGCACCCTACCCTTTGGCTGCACTATACCAGTAAGAATACTTGTAAGGTCTTCACCTGGTTTTTTGGTGTATTTGGCAAACTGTGTCTCATAAAGCTCCAAGGTTTTCAGAATGTCACACGATTCCCACTCATAGGAGATACTCACTGGAACGATATTCAAGTCGGCAATCGCCTTAATTTTGTCGTCGGGTTCGCTCATGCAAAACATCTTTATTATTCCCAGGTCTGTAGTGTCGTTGCCGTCTTTCGTTCTGCCGTTGCGTTGGGCAATCCACACGCTTTGTTTTTTTTCTTTTATCGTGTAGCGGATATAGTCGGAAAGATGCTTCGAACTGCGGTAGAACTCCTTGATACTGCCCCCAGGGCGTTCCACCTTAAACATCTTGTTGCTCTTACCGATATCTACAACAAGCTGATTCATCATCAGGTTTGCACCGAAGGTTATCTCCGTTGTGTCGAAGCCATGCTTCACAAGCGAGTATTGCAGCAGACTGGAGTCGAGCATAATGTCGCGATGGTTTGACACATAAAGATACGACTTGTCTGGCGACAGACGGTCAAGTCCGCTGCACGAGTATTCCGTGGTGCTGTTTTCTATCACACGTTCATTAACGAGAGCCATCGTCTCCCTTTGGAAATCTTCAATCGTTTCATATCCGGCTATACGTTTCCTCACTTCATCAATCGGTTCGTCGGGATAGACATACGAAGAGAGTATCGGGAACGAACTACTCTCGGCTATACGGTGCATAGCTGCCGGAATCTCTTCCTCGTAGTAGGGACGTATATCGTCAAAATTTGGTTGCATCATATTTCTTTATTTTTTATTATCTCTTTCATCCACTTCAAGAACACCCCTCTCCACTGCCGGCATTCCTCTGTGCCCTTCGTATCCGAAGCTCCAAATCCATGACCGCCAGTTTTATATTGGATATACTTATGTGGGATATTCTTTGCAACAAGAGCGGAATCAAGCAAAACGGAGTTGCGCCAATCCACAATGGGGTCGTCCTTGCAGTTTACAAGGAACACTGGGGGACAATCTGCGGGAACATGTTTCTCCAGTGACAGAGAATCGCGGAGCTGACGGTTGTTCTTGCGATTGTCGCCAAGCAAAGCACGGCGCGAACGCTTATGCGTGCAGTCGGCAGTCATACTGACAACGGGATATATAGGAGCTACAAATGCCGGACGCGCATCCTTACTGAAGAATTCAGCTGCCGACATAACGAGATGACCGCCAGCCGAAAAGCCCATTGCACCAATCTTGTGCGTATCGATGCCATACTCATCGGCACGAGCCTTGATGTATGTTATAGCACGCTGCAAGTCCTCTTGAGGATCAGGATAGCGGTTGCCACGGAAAACATAACGGAAGTGGGTAACAAAAGCCGGAACCATTGCCGTGCGATAGCGCAAGACAAAAGCAGAAATGCCATTCTGCTGCAACCAGCGGGCAACGTCATATCCCTCTGTTGTTATGTCGTGCCAGAAATAACTGCCGCCGGGACATACTACTACTGCCGTATTACCATTGCCCGGAGCAAGAAATGGGGTAAGCTCCACGCACTTATGCCCGGGACAACCATCCCAGATATTCACTTGCGCCCTTAGCTGATGGCAAAAAGCCATACCCAAGAGGAGAAGCCCAAAAGCCAGTTTCTTTTTCATTTAATTCTGTTTTAATCCGTCTGTTTTGCAACAGAGTTTATTTTGTTTATCACATAGTTTTGTCCGAGCAACGCCTCACAAGTCTGTATCGCCGTAAGCGGCACACCGCAAAAGCCATGTAGGTTGTTGTTCTGTCCCGTAAGCAACAGGTTCTTTACCTTTGTAACCACCGGCACCTGAGTCAATGCAAGATTATGCCAATCCTTACTGAAGCCACAGAGCGATCCTTCCTTCACACCGTAAAAATCACGAATAGTAAGCGGAGAGGCCGTATTTATATTCTCTATACAGTCAATAAAGTCAGGATGTATCTCGCCAATCATCTTCAGAAGTTTGTCAGCCTGCACCTGCTTCCATGCTTTATAGTCATCCCCGCGTTTACCCACAGTGGTATTCTCCCACTGCCGCACTTCATCAAAGAGCATCGGTGCCGTTACAAGAGCCTTTGTGGCATATTCCCCCTGGTTATCTTCTGGAGGAGTCATAAACAGGAAGCCAAGCGGCCACGGTTTGTCAGCACATCCAAAGTTCCAGATATCCTCATACTTAGTCATATAATACTCCGAGTGGTTGATATACGGAAACGTATTCTTCTTGAACTTGACATACAGTGAGAATGCTGAATATGCATTTGGAATAGAATCAAGTCGGTTGCGGTATGCCTTAGGGAAGGCTTTCTCCGGCATGAGGCTAAACAATGAACAAGGATGAATGGCAGAGATATAATGGTTGGCAGAATACTGCCGTCCGCTCTTTGTTCTCAAAAATTCTATCTCCCTGTCGGCATTGACCTCGATCCATTCCACTCCTTCGCCGGTAATCACGCTACCGCCATTCTGCGTTACGACGCCAGCAAGCAAATCAGCAAATCTACTACTGCCGCCAACGAAGCGACTTGCCCCGTTGATATACAGCACATTGATTATGGCATGTACATACGCCGGAGTCTGGTTGCCACGTCCGCCATAAAGAGGATTCATATAAGCGATTATACTGCGAAGCTTCGGGTTGTGAATATATTTTGCAATAAAGGCATCGGCAGACATTATGAAATTGTCGGAATGTACAGGAATGCCACCTTCGTATGGTTTCAAGTTGAACAGCGGAGTTTCATCCACAATAGAGAATATCGCATCTACGTATGCCTTCAGATTATCCTCTTCTTCGGGGAAATAATGCGACAACGAGGATATAAAGCCACTGCGTCCCTTGGCTATATCATAATATGTATTATCTTCGGCAAAATAAAGTCTATCGGTGCAATCTGCATCCACATCCTTTATCTCTACTCTGTCCATAATACCAAGATACTCGCATATTCTACGGATGTTTCCGCCGGGTTGCATACCGCCAATGACATGCATCCCGGTGTCAAACACTTCGCCAAAACGACGAAAGGTCTGTAAGCCTCCACCGACTGTGGTATTTTTCTCGAGTATCGTTACACGGAAACCTTCCTTTGCAAGAATTGCCCCAGTAAACAATCCGCCTACTCCGCCACCTATTATCAATACGCTCTCTCTCATCGTTCCGTCTCCTTTGCTATCTGTTCGTAAATAGTCTTTGCTGTAAGGAACTCGCTGCATGTAACAATAGTACCAACCAACACACCAAGCATACCATGTGAGTTGATGTTCTGTCCTGTTTGGAAAACATTCGGAACCTTTGTACGCTGCGCCACACGATATGCCGCCCCCATATTCACATCCTTTGCTATTCCATACATCGAGCCTCCCTCGGTGCCTGTATAGTCAAGATAAGTAAGAGGCGTTGAAGTATAATACTCCTCTATATCACCACATATTCCCGGAAAATGCTCTTCAAGTGACTCAAGCAGACGTTCAGCCTTGCGGCGTTTAAACACCTCATAGTCAACACCTCTTCTACCGACGCGTGTTCCTTTCCATTTTTCAACATCTTCCATCTGCATATACGACAAGACAACTCCTGTATCAGCAAACTGAGGATGCTCTTCTTGACAGAAGTGCATATACAGAAAGCCTTTCGGCCATGTGTCATCAGTATATTGTTCGCAATTCCATGGCGAGGACTGATTATAGCCGTAATAATTGTAGTTCATATACGGCACGCGGTCTTTCTTGAATTTGATATATACAGAAAAGCTCCCCACCGTTTGCGGAATGGCATTAATACGCTTGCGGAATGCCGGACGAATAAGTTTCGTATCAAGCATCTCAAGGGTTCGCATTGGATGGGTATCAGAAATAACGGCATCTGCCGGTATCACCTCTTCGCCATTTATCTCTACTCCCGTGGCATGAGTGTCATCACAGATTATCTTTGTAGCCTTGCTCCTCGTCAAGACCTTTCCTCCATATTTCTCTATCGTGCGCTGCATTGAAATGGCAACTGTATCACTTCCGCCGGCTATGCGAAACGAACTTTGGTTATAGAAGTCCATTATGAAGGCATGGGTAGAGAATGGTGTCTTGCCTTTCTCTGCGGCATACAAAGGCAGGTTGCCAACAAGTACATCAGCGAGTTGCTGGTCGTCAACAAGTTCTGCCATCACGTCATCAATGGAACGCATATTGTATTCCATCGCAACATGCGAATCGGTCTCGGCATATTTCAGAGAATGGAGCGACGAGGCATTGGCTATCATCTCCACCGTTTCGTAATACTTGCGGATATTACGACTTTGTTGTGGAAAATACTCACTCATCTGACAGATAAAATTCTCTTTTCCTACAGGAAATTTATATCGCTTTCCACCAAAAGCCACCACATCATAGCCGCCGGCATCAAGTGGCGAGAGCTTTATGTCGTCATACACCTCAAGATAGCGCAACAGCTTGTTCATTGTCTGTCCATCGGCTGCACTGCCTATAAAGTGCATTCCGGTTTCAAACTTTGCGCCGTGTCGTTTGAAGCATTGCAAGCAGCCACCAATCTGGTTTGACTGCTCAACTATCGTAACATCATATCCGTTTTTCAACAGTATGATGCCGCACGACAAGCCACCGAGTCCGCTACCTATTATTACAACCTTTTTCTTTTCAGACATATTGCTCAATCTTGTTTGTCATTTGTTCATACCTTCTCTTATATATATGGCGCAAGGTTCGTGCCTGTGCCATAGTATCGCCCATAGCCTCAAGTTCTTGGCGTGATATCGGCTTATCAACATCTATCTGTATTGTGCCGCGATTCAAATGATAGCTTTTCTTAGGCAAGATCTTGCCAGGTCCGTAAAGATACATAGGCAATATATCCAGTCCCAATTGTTCGGCTATATAGAAAGCCCCCTGATGGAAACGACCTATAGAACAGTCTTTCGAACGTGTGCCTTCGGGATACACAGCTATGCTATAGCCTCTGTCCACAAGTGAGCGCAGATGTGGAAGCAAAGCCTCTATACCATCCACCACTGGCAAATATTCAGCATTGCGTATCAGCAAGCCATAAAACGGATTGTTCCATACCCAGTCTTTAGTAAGAAATACTATATTTGGAGTAAATACAAGTTGAGCCATAAGGTCGAGATGCGACTGATGGTTACAGATTATAACATGTGGTTTGCCGAAGTCCACACCATCTGCCACTTTGCTCCTGAATTTTGTTCCCGGTATACCATGATGGATTGTGATGAAACGGGCCACATGGTAAATCAACTTATGCAAGCCCTGACGTTTTCGCTCCGTCATCTTCCCCACCTTTATATATATCCACACAAGCGGAGTTATAACTACCATTGAGAAGAAAAGGAAGAACAACAGCGAATACATCGTACGCACATACTTCATAAAAAAACGGAATATCCGACACGGCAAGCCGTAAACGACGGCAAGGAAACACAATACAGTATTGAGTACGGTAATACGGAAAAAATCCATTCCCGGACGGAAATGGCTCACGCGCTCCTCTCGCGGAGGATAATACACATCTACCGGTATTGAAATTATCTCTACTCCATGCCATGACGCAAAGACAAGTAGTTCCAGTTCTGCCTCGTAACGGGAAGTAAGCAACGACAAGCCTACAAGTTTACGGAGCGGGTAAAGGCGATAGCCGGTCTGTGTGTCGGCAAGGTTTCTGCCAGTCTGCACATAATACCAAAAGTTGCTGAACTTGTTTGCAAACGAACTTCCTTTGCTGCGATCCACCCCCTCGAGTCGGCGACTTCCTACAATCATTGCTCCAGGATGCTTTTTGTTTGCCTCAAGAAAATTATTTATATCCGAACCATAATGCTGTCCGTCGGCATCAAGCGTAATGACATAACTGAAGCCCATTTCAAGGGCCTTACGGAAACCTGACTTCAAGGCTGTTCCCTTGCCTTGGTTTTCCGGATGTGTAACTACCGTTATACCATCAATGGTCGATAATATATTCTTTGTACCGTCAGTACATCCATCATCCACAACGATAATGTCAAGACAATACTGTTTCACGTCGGCAACAACACGGGCTATTGTCGAAGCATTATTATAGGTGGGAATAACAACACATACACCACGTTCATGTAGTGTCTGCCTGTTGTCTATAGTATCAGTTGCTTTCATACAAGCAATATTTTCATTGTTTTTCAGCACACGCAAATGATATCTTTGCCTTTATTTCATCAGCAGAAGTAACCGCTACCTGTGCCTTTACACTGCCAGAGGTAGCATCTTCTGTTATCTTTCCTATACGATAACTTACAGACGTAGTTTGTCTTGGGGTGATGACAGACAAGAACTTCACATTCTTCACTTTTACAATCTGCAAAGCCTTTCCGAGCGTATCTTCAAGCAATTCCTGCGCTATTTGAATGATACACACACCTGGAGTTATCGGTTCGCCGGGGAAATGCGCCTTGTATATAAAGTGTTCCGGATTAAGCTCTATATCATAGCATGCCTCTGTAGCTGTAATGTTCTTTCCTGTTATCTTATACAATTCATTCTTCAGTTTCATCTTTTAGCTCACTGAATTTATAGTCTATTTTATATTTCTCGTTGCGATACTCTCCTTCACCTTTCTGCAAGGAGTGAATAACCTTTCGCAAATCACTCTTCAGCAATCTACGGATATACCACTTATTGAGCATCTTTATCACACTGACAAGTTTCACCTTGTCCTTTTGCGGATTATATACAAAGTCTATGGCCGATATACCAAACTCATTGAATATACTTGCCTTGACATCTGTGCCATCGTTATACATCACACAAATGCCACTGACATATCCTTTCGGCATTTCTATCATTGCCGAAGAACGAACCTTGTCTCCTTGATTTTGGGGATAAAGAGTCTGTGCTCCGGCAACCTCAGCACTGAAGAATAGCAGTATAGAACTAATTAACGCTGAACACTCTTGCATTTATCGAAGAATTTGTCTTAACGTTTGTCAGTTGTATTACGGTACGGTCGCCTTTTTTCTCTACGAGTTCTACTGTCGATACCATCTTTCTTGACTTGTTGAAATGCAGAACAATCCTCTGGAACATTTGTTTCATCTCCTTGCGCTGCGGAACAAGGGTGGCAATCCATTCTGAATTTGTCGTAGCAATAGAAGTACGGAAATCCTTTTTATCAGAAAGGCATTTACCGACGACCGAATTCATCATGATACGTGCAATCTCCTTAAAGAACTTGCTTTGGTTCACATTTATCACGTCGTTGCGCTTGCCTTTGCTAAGCAACACCTTCGAACCATTGAGTACAAAGGTGTAAGTATAAGGCGAAGTATACTCCCAACGCAGTTTGTCGCTCTGCTGATAATACATCTTGCCATGCGACACCATCTTGTCGTTGAGCATCTTTATGTGTTTTGTCTGCACGAAATCACACTGCATGGTTCTCATCTTCGATGCCACGGCATTAATCTGCTGTATTACCTTTGCATCAGCTGCGCTCTGAGCAAAGGCAGCAGAAGCGCAAATCAACATCGAAACTAATGAAAGCAATAATTTCTTCATATTCATCTTATCATTATAGTATAACCATAAATCAATATTCTCTAATCTGTATTCTCTATTCCCTAATTTCCAATCTCTATTCCCTATTCCAAAATCACTTGGCAATCAAGCAACAGCCGAAGACAATAAATGCAATTCCCAACCACTTGAGCAATGACACCTCCTCATGGAAGAATACCATTGCGGCAATCATGCCGAATACATAGCTAAGACTAATCATCGGATAAGCCACGCTGAGCGGATAGCGTTTAACTATATGCATCCAAAGGATAGAACTCGCTCCGAAAGTCAGTCCGCTCATAGCAAACTGCCAGTTAAGCAGCACACTCGTCCAGAACTGCCGGTTCCAGCCAAATGGCAACATCCTAGCAAGTCCGAACTTCAGGAACACCTGTCCTGCTGCAAGCAACACACTCTGCACTACGGCATATACCACTACTCTCCACATGACAATACCATTGCTATAGAGTGAACTGGAGTGTTGAAATACGGCACACCGATTCTGTCAAGCATACTTTTTAACGTTGGCGTAGACTCATCATGACAGCCCACAAGAACCGTACGGCATTTGCCGCTGCGAATCAGAAGTTCCGCATCCTTTATTGTCCATTCAAGCGAATCACCACGCTGACTATATGTCGAGTTGTATCCATGACAGCCAAGTTTTATAGCTATGTTACTGCCAATAGTGTTGTGGGTGCTCTGCATGAAATATGTAGGACTGATACTCTCCTCATCCTCGGCATCTATTTGGCGAAGCAACCGCTCCGTATTCTCCAAACATCCGTATGCCGTACCTGTTATCACAGCATCAGGCATTTCCACTCTAGCCTGTTTCAAAGCCTTTAGAGAAGACAACAGCGAACTTTTCATCAGCTTTCCCATACGTCTTGCAGCTATAGGCTTAACGTATTTACGGATTTCAGCCAACTCATCATCCGATGTGATTTCCACCTTAGACAGGACTTTTATCTTCATATCTGGATTATATACAGCAATACTTGCCACAGGCTTATTCTTAGAAAGGATAAGCGATGTGTCATTGCCACCGAAGCCAAACGAATTGCAGACGACATTGTCAAGCTTGATATCATCCACACCAAGTGTAGGTGTGATGCCACCTTCTATTTGATTCTGCCAACCGAGATTTGCCGGAACAAAACCATATTTCATAGCCAACAGGCAAATCACGGTCTCTATACCTCCCGATGCACTCGTTGTATGTCCAGTAAACGACTTCGTGCTTGATACAAGCGGCATGCGTTCACCGAACACGCGTTTCAAGGCAACGCCCTCACTCTGGTCATTGTTTGGCGTTCCCGTGCCGTGGGCATTTACATAGTGTATGTCCTCCGGCTGTAATCCAGCCATTGCCAACGCCTCCTTCATCGCGAGGTATGCCCCTTCGCCATTATCCGACGATGCTGTCTGATGAAAGGCATCACAAGCATTACCGTATCCTGCAAGGTAAGCATGTATCTCTGCTCCACGCTTTTTTGCATGCTCTTCAGACTCAAGAACAACGAAGGCTGCCCCCTCTCCAAGGTTCAGTCCGGCACGTGTTTCATCAAACGGTCGGCATCTTTCCTTGTCAAGAATCATCAAAGAGTTGAAACCATTAAGATGGAAGCGCGACAGAGACTCGCTTCCACCAGCCACCACAACATCAGCCTTACCGGCTTTTATCATATTGGCACCAAGCAATATGGCATTTGCCGCCGACGAACAAGCCGTTGAGACGGTTGTTATATCAGAGAAGCAACTGAAATAATCAGCTATCCGCTGTGTACTTCCACCACAGCCGTGGTATTTCAGAAACGAAAAGTCTTGTTCTTCAAGAATATTCTGGAAATGTCTTTCAGTAATATCCATCGTACCGACCGTAGTTCCTGAAATAAGAACAATACGGGTAGAATCAGCGTTGTTCTTTTTAGGCAGAGAATCAGCGAACTGACGTATTGCCATAATCCCCATAAGCGAAGTACGGCTCACTTCCTCTGTCTGAGGAATACAAAGTGTAGTCTTCATCTCGCTATTAGACATCTTTACCTCGCCTACAGGCAACTCCTTATGCTTAGACTGGAGAAACTGCATCTCGCCGATACCGCTCTTTCGAGAGCGCAACGACTCTACAACCTCCATCTCACTATTGCCAATAGCCGAAACGATACCTTCTGCTGTTATTACTATATTCATCTCTGCCAAATGATTATTTTAATACTCGCGTTTTTACTTTTTTCTATTCTTGCTAACATAGTCAGCTATCGTTGCCACGCTATTGAAGATTTCCTTTCCGGCAGCAGGATTAGCAAGTTTGATGCCGTACTTCTTCTCCAGCAACACGATAAGTTCAAGAGCATCGATAGAGTCGAGTCCAAGACCTTCGTCGCCGAACAAAGCATCATTATCGTCAATCTCCTCCGGAGTCATCTCCTCAAGGTTCAACGCCTTTATTATTTCTTCTTTTAGTTCTTTAATTAAATCTTCCATTTTCCTTTTTTATTTTATAAGCGGAAACATACCCGCTACATTATTATACTTTATAAAGTTTTATTGTCTTCCTTTTCATATATACCGATATCGGCAACAAAGTTTCCGTCGTCTACATAATCTATCCATCCGCTAATAATGCTCGTTGTCTTGGGGTCGGAGAATGCAGTTTGCAAGATTGTCTGCATCAGTTTCTCGTTTTTATCCGGAAGGATATAAAATGAAGTCTCGCCATAATACTTGTTGCGCATGGCAATTTCGCCCGTTACTATATTGGGCAGTGTATATACAAAGACAGAAGGACTCGGGAAATAATTCTCCGCATCAGCAATAGACTCTATATATTTTCTGTCGGAATCCACCGACGAGGAGTGATTGAACAATATTGTTGCCCTATCTTCCCTCTCCTTGAAGCGCTCCGCATCTTCTGATTGAAGGAGCAATTCAGAGGCAATGAATCCAAGGCGACTGAGCCCGTCCATCTTATAGAATTTGGCATATCCGCCAATGCGTTTCTTGTATAAATTGGTGAGCAGTTCCTTTCCTCGACTTTCCGTTTCGATATCCACGTCATCAACAGATACGCTGTGTGGAGTTATCATGACAGAATGTTTGCGACAGAACATTGCTTTATAATCTGCATCATCTGCCATCAAATCCTTACTTGCCCATACTGCGGCATTACATCCGCCAAAGCCAGACAGCATCTTTATGAAGTCATGCTTATCCGAATGACAGCCATTCGCCGAGACCATTATGTTGCCAGATACACCAGGTTCTTCAAATCCACGCGTTCCAACGACATAACCTTCGTTGGCAGCAAGCATCGACAATATGAGTTCGAGTATTCCGGCAGCTCCCATTGTATGTCCGAAATATCCTTTCAAGGCATTCACGGGTATATCTGTATATCCCATACGCTGCAAGGCTACAGACTCCATTTGGTCGTTGAACATCGTTGCCGTGCCATGGGCATTGACAAAGGCAAGTCTGTCTTTACTCTTATCGCCGACGATGCGACACATAGCCCTGTAAAGTCCCTCACCCTTTCTCGACGGAGCACTAACATGATAGGCATCATTGCGAACGGCACCGCTTACGATATTCCAATCATCCCCACTCTGCTTTTCCCTGCTCATCACTACCGTTGCAGCAGCCTCGCCAAGGTTAAGTCCGAGACGCTCTATATCGAATGGCCGGCACTCCACGGGCGACAATGCCTTGAGCGACTGGAAACCGGAAATGATAAATTTTCCCTGTCGGTCAGCGCCACAGACTATGGCATAGTCGTATTCACCAGCTTCTATCAGGCGCTTGCCCAGAATAACGGCAGCCAGTCCGGAGATACAGGCATTGCATACCACAATAGGCTCCGTAGGAATATTCAGATACTTTGCTATGCGCTTTGCACTGTCGGCAGGAGAAGTCAAATCCGTATTGCCCTTCGTTGTACTAAGGATAAGTACAGTATTCCCGTCGGCAACAGAAATGCCACTATCATCAATAGCTTTTCTTGCCGACAGGACAATAGACGATTCAAATAACGTAAGCCCCGAAACGGCAATATCTTTATTCTGCGCCTCACTGAATAGTGATGCACAGAAAGACTCCGGCACTCCTCTGCTTCCTGACGGATAGACAGCGAGTGCAGAATGCGCCTCCCTTACAGCCATATAATTGGCTGTAGAGGTGTTGCCGAGAGGCGACAATATGTTGTGTCCTATTATATATGCCATAAAATAGTCAAGACTTTGTTACTGGAGTTTATTCCACCTGTCCCCAGCGTTTTTTCCATTCAAGATAGAAAGGAGGATTGTCCCAAACAAGATTATAGTCGGTATCCATGAAAACCTGAACGGAATGGCCAGTTGCAAGAATGGAATCATCCTCCGGGTCGTGAATCTCATAATCGAAAACGATTTTTGCCGCCTCCGTAGGACGATATATGATATCTATTCTCGGACGCATCTCATATCGTATCGGTTTCTTGTAATGAAATGTGAGTTCCACGAGCGGAGCGAAATACCCATGCTTGAAGAAACCCATATACTCAAGGTCGTACTCCTTGCCGAAAGCCTCGCGGGCATCCTCGAAATAAAGTGGATACGAACCATGCCATACCACATTCATAGAGTCTACCTCGCTGAAGCGCACATCAAAATATTTAGATGTCTTCAGTTCCTTCATCTCTCTGTTTCCTCCTTTAGCGCAATTTTAATCTCTGTCGTTACAAGCAACTTTCCGTTACACGATACCTCTGCCTTGGCAAGTGTCATTCCGAAAACATCCTCAAGCACTTCAACACATGTGGTTATCGTATCGCCAACTTGTGGAAGAGCCATTACTTCAAGATTGCGTATTGCCCCGATAAAGCCGAGCTGTATGCCTTTCTTCAAGATAAACTTGTTTACAAAGCCAATGCGTGCAGCACAGGTCTGGGCAATATTCTCTATCAGTCCAGAGGCACTGAACGAGCCGTCATCAACAAAGATATTGTCTGCCTTGATTTCTGTTTCCGTCTCCGTTGTCCGTTCATCAAAGTGAATCAGTCTACCCACCATGACAAAAGGCTCCTGCTGTGGCAGAAGCTCATGAACATCAATAGAGCATAAGAACTCACGAGTTGGACTTTTAAAATCAAATTCCATAATATTTTTTTATTAGCTGGCCTATCAAAAAGATGTCAGTTCCAGAATTCAAAATAGTTATACCACTGCGTCGGATATTTCCTTACCATACGCTCCAGTTCAGCCACATAATTTCTTGCAAGTTGCTGTATCTGTTCCTTGCGTGGTGCTGTCTTGTCATAAGCAAGTGGCATGACGTATGCCGTATAGCCTTTCACTGATGTCTTCATCACATTGATGGCTACCACGTCAAGCTCACGCATCGTTGCCGTTTGAAATGGTCCTATAGGAAACTTTGCCTCTTTGCCGAGGAAAGTAACACTTATCGTCTTGGGCGAACCAAACACGCGGTCGGCCGGCATGCTCACTATCTCGTTGTTGGCCAAGGCATTGTTTATCTCGAAGAGATGGCTCATGTCTCCTTTTACAGGAATCATACGGATATGACCGCCAGCAAACAGTTTGCTGCGCTCAGCCATCACCGTGGCTTTCTCCCCGCCAAAAACGAGTGCATTCATTTGCTTCTTTCTGGTGCGCAAGCTATAACCAGCCATTTCGAAACTACCGATATGCGAGCTTAACTGCATGAAGCCAGGCTCTGCAGTTTCGAGTTTGTCGAAGACATCTCTGCCGACTATATCCACCCGAAAATGCTTGCCGGCATACATGGCAAACTTGTCTATCACGACCTCGCTGAAGCGACAGTGGTTTACGTATGTCTTCCAGAACGCCTTAAGCGGCGAATAGCCGAAACACTGTCGGAAATAGCGGTATATTATGCCATAGCTCGGATTCACGACGAGACAGACGGGAACGATGAACACGTAAGCAAAAAGATACAGCAAACGTACATCCATAAAACGCAGACTTGCGATAAGATTGCGGTGCATCCACTGATTGCCGTATGTGGTGCCAGCCCATTCTTTCTTCTCTTTTTCCATAAAGCTGTGGCAATAAATTTTTACGTTGTCCTTTATGCCACCTTGCTCTCGATATAATCGCAGAACTGCTTGAGGGTCGTTACGCCCTGCATCTCTTCCGGTTTGATTTTAAAGCCAAAGTTCTTCTCCACGATTACTACTATGTCAACGAAGTCGAGGCTGTCGATACCGAGGTCTTCCTTGAGGCGAGCCTCTGGCGCAATCTTGTCCTCGTCGATTTCGAGGTCGTCAATCAAAAAATTTCTTACTTTCTCTTCTATTAATGATCTTTCCATAATTGCTACCCACCCTGACCCTCCCAAAGGGAGGGAATAAGATGGTCTGTGTTTAATTGGTTAATATTTACCACCCTTCTCTCCTGGAGGGAGAAAATAAGATGGCTTGTAAAATTCTCTTTTCTGTTTCTTTAATGACCACTCCTCAAAAAATAACATACTACTTTTCCTCTTTTAGGGAGTTTTTTTGGGGGGTGAGTTTTCAATCCCTCCCTTTGGGAGGGTCAGGGTGGGTTCCTAATTCCAGAATCGTGTGTCCCTGTCCGATGCCGTCGTGTATAGCCTTCACTTCAAGTCCGGCACGCTCCACCTGACGAATCATATCGTCGGAGTGGTACATCTTGCTGTTGCCGTTTGCCATGGCAGTGAAATAGACACTGGTCATGGTGAGGCAGAGAGATGCAGTTTCATATTTCTGACGGTTCCAGAAGGTCTCCATTATATATAAGGTGGTATCCTTGGTCATCACCTTTGCCGCACGGCTCAGGATACTGAAAATTTCTTCTTCCGAGAAACAGTCGAGAAACTGGCTCATCCATATTGCATCCCAGTTGCCAGTGGGCAGTTGGTTGCTCTCGTCAAGTATATTTGTAGGGAAGCCACCGATGCGGTCAGCACCTGTTTTACCTTCGATATTCTTTTTCATCATACCGATTTGTCCGGGCAAATCCACGATAGTAACATTCACGCTTTTGTCGTAGTCTACACAGCGCAAGGCAAATCGCCCGGTATTGCCACCTACATCCATCAAGTGTTTCGGTTGTTTACCGAAAACTATCTTCAATGCCTCATCGAAGGAGTGGTCGCTATAGAAATGGTCAAACCCAAACCAGCTTTTCTGCACCTGCGGGTCGAGTTGTGAGAGGCCCTCGTATATCGTAGGCCAGTTGCCGAGCGTTTTCAGTCCGGCAGGCTTTCCCTGTTCCAACGCCTCGTCGAGATAAAACAGTCCACGATAGTTCACATCGTGGTTGAAATCCATGTTTGCCCTCGTAGCCTCGTCGGTAATAAGAAACCAGCCAGTCTTCGACAGACTATATTTGTCCGTCTCGGTATCTATCAACACAGTTCCCGCACTGAGTGAAGCCTCAAGCAGAATCTTCAAGGCATATCGCGAGAGTTTTGTTTTCTCCTGCAACTCCTCAATCGTCATATCGCTGTCGCGCAACAAGTCGAGGATGCCATATTTCACCATAAGGCGTGACACCTGAAAGATTACCGGTGCCCAGGCGATATATTCAGCCTGTCGCTGCGCCTCGTAAGCAGATTGCTGCTCCTTGGTATAGCGGTCGTGTTCGGATTTGAATAGGTTCATTGTCTTTTATTTTAAATGTAAAAATATGCTCTTCGACAAATAGCACACTTATATTATTTAATTCTGATTCTTAGCTTTACGAATAACTTTTTTCATAAAAGAGCCACAGTTTTTCGAAGTTGTTTTTACACCATCTTTAATGAGATTAAGTTTTGAGCCAAAAGTTCCCCCACTACCATGAATTCCAACAACATGCGCTTCAATATTTCCACCGTTAATCAAATCTGCGGTACAAACGAAATTACCTTTCGAACTTATCGAGATTACATTTATCCGTAGTAGCCAAGAGGTTTCAGACTTATCTGTTACCACAATTTCTCCATCTATCTTACTAGCGACACAACCAATAAAGTCACCAACAATATCAGGTTTATCCGTGTACCAATCTTTCTCATATTCTGAAAAAGCATTCTCGTTCATACCATGTATTGACGCATGAGAAAAATCTAAATCTATAGCTAATTTATCTACATTCTTTAAGCCATCAAAAGATCCACTTTCAATTTTTTGGGAAAATGTATTCAAAACGGTACATAAACAAAAGACCAACGAAAATATTCTCTTCATGATTTATTACTGTAATTGGTTGAACATTATCCATTAAAACTTCTTCAACACCAGTGCCGAGTTTGTTCCTCCAAATCCAAAGGAATTGCTGAGCACGGTATTAATTTCTGTATCCACAGTCTTTGTCGCGAGATTGAGCTTCTCGGAGTATTCATCAGGATTCTCAAAGTTGATGTTCGGTGCAACAAAGTTGTTCTGCATCATGATGATACTGTAGACAGCCTCCGACGCTCCAGCCATCCAACACTCATGGCCCGTCATTCCCTTTGTGGAAGAGATGAGGGCATGCTTGCCGTTGAACATGCGGTTGAGGGCTATCGCCTCGTACATATCACCCTGGTGTGTACTTGTGGCATGGGCATTGATATAATCAACGTCGTCTTCCTTGATGCCAGCCATATTGAGGGCGCGCGTCATGGCAATCACACTACCGTCGTCTGACGGCTGACTGATGCCGCCGCCGTTGCTCGAAAAGCCATAGCCTACGACCTCAGCAAGTATCGTTGCTCCACGAGCCACGGCATGGTCGTAGTCTTCAAGCACGAGTGATGCCGCTCCGCCACCCGGCACAAGTCCGTCGCGGTCGCGGTCGAACGGGCGACTTGCCTTTGTTGGCTCGTCCATGCGCACGGAGAATGCTCCGAGAGCGTCAAACGATGCCATAGAGTAATAGTTGGTTTCCTGTGCACCACCGCAGAGCACCACATCCTGCAAGCCCTGCTTTATGAGCATAAAACCGAGTCCGATGGAATGGCTACCACTTGCGCATGCCGAACTGACGGTGAAGTTTACGCCGCGCAGATGGAAGATTGTGCTGAGGTTCATGTTCACGGTGGAGTTCATCGACTGGAAGATGATGCCATATCCGAGCATCGCCGAGTCGTGTTTCTCGTCCATTATCTTCGATGCCTCGATAACGGGCTTTGCCGACGAGTCGTTGCCGAAGATGCAGCCCACCTCGTTATGGAGCAGGTATTCGTCGTCCATGCCAGCCTGTTTGAAAGCTTGCACACTCGACATATAGGCATACTTTGCCTCCTCTGACATTCCGGCACGAGTGTGGCGGTCGAGCATCTGCTTTGTTATCTTCGGTTCCTCCACGATGCCCGTGAGTGCCGAGCGATAGCCGTATTCAAGGCGTTCCGGTTGTATGCCGATGCCCGACTTTCCCTCATACAGGGAGTTTTTTACTGTCTCTATATCGTTTCCCAGGCACGACCATATTCCCATGCCGGTTACTACTACTCTTCTTTCCATTCTTATTATAATCCTCCGCTTACTTTTATTACTTCTCCTGTGATATATGCCGCTTCATCAGATGCAAGGAAGTCCACGAGTGCTGCCACCTCTTCCGGCTGTCCGAACCTGCCCACGGGCACCATCTTCTTCAGTTCGTCTTGCGGCAAATCCTTCGTCATGTCGGTCTCGATAAATCCCGGCGCCACGGCATTTACGGTTATCTTCCTCGGTGCCACTTCCTTTGCCAGAGCCTTTGTTGCCCCTATGAGGGCAGCCTTAGCAGCACTGTAGTTCACCTGTCCGGCAATACCGTCAAGCCCAGACAGGGATGTCATGTTTATGATTCTTCCTCCACGCTTCCTCGGCATCATATGCTTGAGCAAACGACGGGTGATATAGAAGAAGCCGTTGAGATTGGTGTCGAGCACCTGGTGCCACTCGTCATCGCCCATCATGAACATCACATTGTCGCGACGCAGTCCGGCATTGTTCACGAGAATAGAGAACCAGTCTTCTGGATGCTCTGCCTCCCATTTGTCTATCGCCGCCTCTATCGCCTTAGGGTCGGAGGTATCAAACGGCAACAGCTCTGCCTGTCCGCCCTGCTCCACGATTTCCTCGGCAACGCTGCGCGCTGCTTCATGGTTGCTGAGATAGTTTATCACTACGGGAATTCCGCGCTTTGCCAGCCGTAGGGCAACTGCCCTACCGATGCCGCGCGACCCTCCTGTCACCAGTGCATATTTCATTGTTATTATTATTTATCTGTTACGTTGTAATTTGTAGATGTAGTCGAGTCCGTTTTGGTAAACTTTTAGTTTCTTCAATAGCGAACAGTCTATACATAATAATTTTCGTTGCAAATATAAACATATTTTAGGAAATAAAAGACAATAAGGGAGAAAAATAGAAAAAATTATTAATCTTTGCAGACACAAGTTCATCTGACGGCATTTTATCGGTGGCGACAGATGCACTATTATTATAGAATAAGCTTTTATAAAATCTATAAGAAAAAGCATAAAAAAAATACGAAATGTTTTTTGTAATTTTACCCTCACACCCTCACACATCCCATTGAAAGCCTTTATACATCGGGGTTTCAGAGGGTGAGGGTAATGGTGAGGGGTGTGAGGGGTAAGTTAGGGTACAGGCTCAGGATTGTAAAAGATATCTAATAAATACTGTAAACGTAAATACCGTGAAAACATCAAGCAACTTTGCACCTAACAAAGTGAACAGACAAGTTTCTTAGTAAATAAGACTATTAAATGTAAAGTACATAAGTAACTAATCAGAATTAATTTAATATAAACGACAATAGAAGACAATGTTGTCTATTGTTGTCTCTATTGTCGTTTATATATTTCATTTGATTTATAATTTTATTTTTGAACATTTACTTATAGTTATTAATTAAGAAACTGTCAAGTAAATCCAGTAATCAACAAAGCGATAATCTGTGGCAGTTGTGCAAAGAAGGTGCAATTATGCCGCACTTTTGGTGCAGTATGCAAACACTGCAAGCAAATGCATCAAACAGCAGCAAGGATTAATATATTTAAGTTAATGATTAAGTTTTTCCCCTCCCCCGCCTTCCCCTCCGGGGGCGGAGCAGTTACCTTTAATGGCTAAAAAGACTTGCATATTTTTCATTATTTATTCGATAAACAAGTCGTTAATAATAATCATATAAATGTTGGTGGTATAAAGTTACTTATTACAGTTGTTGTTGTCAATGAAAAATTTATTTTTCTTCAGATAGTAAGAGTAACAGCTCCGCCCTGCATAGAGACAAGGGGAGACGGGGGAGGAGAAAACAAAATCCGCTTTCTATGGTAAAAACCAAATATTTTGACCGATATTTTCAAATTTACATTGAAATATTATATTCCGGGTTGTAAAATTCGTTTTTTCGGACAAGAGCGGTAACCAAATGTATAAGTTTGTTCTTGATATTGTTCAATGCAACCTGTTTCTTTTTTCCGTTCTCTATGAGCCTTGCATAATACTCCGAGAGTTGTCGGTTAAATGAGGCAGCAGCCAATGCTGCCTGTGTAAGCATGGCTTTCATCTGCCTGTTTGCCATATAGTGCACATGGGGATCAGAATGCACACTTGTACCAGAATCCCTGCCGAACGGAGCGATACCGTAGTAGCAAGCTATTTTCCGTGCGTTGTAGTTGAACTTTCTGAAGTTATCCGTATAGACCATCAGACAGACTGCATTCTGCGTTCCTATACCGGTAACTGACGTGGCGATGCTGTAAACTCTGGAAAGTTCGTTGTCGGATGCGATGAGTGCGTTAATCTTCTTGTCAATCTTTGCTATTTCCCTGTTTAACTCTGTTACGATGTGCTTCTCGCTTTGTGATATCGTTGTCTTGGCTGGAGACTTCCTTTGCGTGAGCTTTTTCTCTCCTCTGCGGACTTGGAAACTGCACCTGTGTCTTACCACCATCTGTCTGTACAGGAAGAGTTCCCTGAGCTATTCAAGAGATTCGTCAAGCGGAGCATACATTACAGCCTTGTCGTTGTTTCTCATTGCATATTCGGCAATCATCGAAGCGTCAGCACGGTCGGATTTAAGTCTTCTTATTCCAGAAGCATCCTTTATACTCTTGGCGTTTTCCAACCACATATCGTATCCTTTGCCGTAGAGAAAGTTACAAAGAGGCTTGCTGTAATCTCCCGTATTCTCGCCACAGAACAACCAGGCTGAAGGATCAATACCTTTACTGTTCTCTTCAACCCATTTTACAAGTTTTTTGTATCCAGGTACGGTCGATTTGAACTCGTTGAAAACTCTTGGGGCATTTTCTGTAAGCCCATCAGCAGAAATAATGGCTACATCTACTTTTTCTTTGGAAAAATCAATTCCGATAAATAATTTTTTCATACTTTTGCAAATTAATAGAACTGGTCAATAGTTGCATGGACTAACACTCTAACGAGGCTTTATGCCGATAACTTTCTATCTGGTCTTAACAACTATGTCGGAGAGGTCCAAAACGGATTTTAGGCTTTCGCCTTGAAAGTTTACAGGTTTACCTCTTCGACAGACTGGTTCTTCCTTTTTACAACAAAGGTAAGAAACAATCTTGAGTTGTGTAATATTCTCTTATTTTTTTGCTTTTGTGCGACTTCGTCGCAATCCTCTGCAAACTTAGAGAAAGTTTAGTTAATTATATCTTGGCATTTTAAAGACAATACTTGATATTTTCGTTTTTTATGACTAACTTTGCACAATAATATAATAAGGGAGCATCATGACACATAGCGGAGAAAATTACATTCGGTTTGACTGGGCGATGAAACGCCTGTTACGCAACAAGGCTAACCATGCCGTGTTGGAAGGATTCCTGTCGTCGCTGATTGGAAAGAAGTTCAGAATCGACAAGTTTCTTGAGAGCGAAAGCAACCAAGAGGACGAGGAGGACAAATACAATCGTGTGGACATTCTCGCCGAAAGCGAGGATGGGGAACTCTGCATCATCGAGGTGCAGAACAGTCGCGAACTGTCGTATTTCCACCGCATGCTCTACGGGGTGTCGAAGGCGATAACGGAGTATATCGGACTGGGCAAGCCATACGACGAGGTGAGGAAAGTCTACTCTATAAATATCGTCTACTTTGAACTCGGTCAGGGCAAGGACTACGTTTACCATGGAAGAACTGAATTCCGTGGCATTCACGAACCGCACGACGAGCTAAAATTGTCGGTTAGACAGAACGAAAGGTTCTTCGGCAATAAGGAAAAGGATATTCTGAAAAGGAAAGGTGCTGCAGATGTTTTTCCAGAATATTACGTGCTGAGAGTGAACGACTTCGACAAAGTGGCGAAAACGCCACTTGATGAATGGATAGAATTTCTGAAAACCGGATCTATCAGTTCCAAAGCTACTGCTGCCGGATTAACGGAAGCTCGCGAATGTCTGCGTGTAGACTCTCTCTCTCCATCAGAAAAGCAGGCTTACTACCGCCACATGGAATCAGTCAGACACATGAGGAGTCTTTTTGACACAAGCAGAGACGAGGGATATCAGGAGGGAAGAGAGGAAGGACTTGAGAAAGGAAGAGAGGAAGGAAGAGAGGAAGGAAGAAAGGAAGGAAGAAAGGAAGGAACTTTAGAGATAGCAAAAAAAATGAAAGCCATAGGACTCACAAATGAGCAAATAGCTCTTTCTACAGGACTTTCTATAGAAAGAATTGAGAAATTATAGGTATATAAAAAAAAACATAATAAATCCTTCACGATAACTTTCTATTTCTCAAGTAGATAGAGGTTGCGTGAAGGATTTTCTTATTTTTATTTTCTAATTTAAAAGACTTTTATTCATCAGCTTTCTCCTCAAGCGAGAACTGGCTGCTGCCGTCGAAGCAATGGGTGCAGACTTGGCACTTGGGCAGACCGATGGCTGCTATGAGTTGCTCGATGGTATTGAACTTCAGGGACGTAAGTCCCAAGTCTTTACGGATTGCCTCTACCATACGCTTGTATTCGGGAGAATCGGTAGTGGCATATTTATCGAGATTTTTGTTGGCATCGCCCTCAAACTTCTCTATCATACGACGAGTGATAAGCTCCATATCGCTCTTTGATGACGTGAAGTTGATAAACGGACAGCCATAGACGAGTGGCGGACAGGCGATTCGCATGTGGCATTCTTTAAGACCTGCCTTGTCGAACAGCACTTTTACATTGTCGCGCAACTGGGTTCCTCTGACGATGGAATCATCGCAGAACAACACGCGCTTGCCGCCTAACATCGCCTTGTTGGGGATTAGTTTCATCTTTGCCACGAGGGAGCGCATCTTCTGATTGCTCGGGGTGAAAGAGCGTGGCCATGTAGGGGTGTATTTTGCTATGCAGCGCTGATAGGGAACTCCCTTGCCTGCGGCATAACCCATTGCCATGCCCGTGCCGGAATCAGGTATTCCGCTGCAGCAGTCTACTTCCACAGGGTCGGTCTTGGCAAGATTGTATCCATTGTCGAAACGCACCCGCTCAACGTTTTTTCCCTCATAGGTAGATGTTGGGAAACCATAATATACCCAAAGGAAGGAGCAAACCTGCATCTTATTGTTGGGTTGGCGCAACTGCTCTCTGCCATCGGCAGTTATCTTAATGATTTCGCCCGGTCCTACTTCATAGTCTGTTTCATAATCAAGGTTTGGAAACGATGTGGACTCGCTCGAAGCTGCATAAGCCCCGTCTTTCTTTCCTATAATAATCGGTGTGCGTCCCCATGAGTCGCGGGCACAGATTATGCCGCTCTCCGTAAGGATAAGCATTGAGCAGGAGCCTTTGATATGGCGGAACACGTTTTCTATGCCTTCCTTGAACGACTTGCCCTGTATTATTAGCAAGGCAACAAGTTCTGTAGGGTTTGTGCTGCCCGACGACATCTCGGCAAAGTGCATATTCTTGTCGAGAAGCTCCTTTGTTAGCTCGTCGATGTTCACGATTTTAGCCACCGTACAGATAGCGAAGCGTCCGAGATGAGAATTCATAATCAGCGGTTGTGCATCGGTGTCGCTAATTACGCCGATACCCGAAGTCGCCCCCTCGAACTTGTCGAGACTGGGTTCAAACTTGGTGCGAAAATAAGAACTCTCGAGATTGTGGATGGAGCGGACGAAGCCTTTCTCCTTGCTGAATGTTGCCATACCGCCACGGCGAGTGCCGAGGTGTGAGTTGTAGTCGGTGCCATAGAAAAGGTCTGCCACACAGCTTTTCTTGGCGATAGTGCCAAAGATGCCTCCCATAATTTATTTACCTATTGTTTTTATTTAGTTGTTTTATGGGGTACAAAGATAATTTAATTTGTCCATTATCTCGCAATATTATGCTTTTTTATGTACTTTTGCATTGATTTTTTGATTAGGTATAAGTATGAAGGATAAGATTGTTATGTTTTGCTGGCAGCATTTGCTGCTGCTCGTTTCAATGTGGATTATGACGGCAGGCGTTGCCGTTTGTGTTAGGTCGATGCTCGGCTCGAGCGTAATCAGCGTTTTACCGTACGTTTTTGAAAGTGCAGGCAAAGAAGCAATGGTTCCACGACTGACTATCGGTCAGTATACTTATATAATGAATGCTCTGCTCGTTGTCGGACAGATTATTGTATTGCGGCGCAAGTTTGAGCCCGTACAGTTATTCCAGCTTTTGGTTGGTTTCGTGTTCGGTTCGCTAATCGACTTGAACATGCTGCTCACAGAATGGCTTTCTCCCGACCTGTTATGGCAGAAGATTGTGGCACAGGTGGCTGGCTGTACGATTCTCGGCACGGGAATAGCATTGGAAGTTAGATGTGGCAGCGTAACGATGCCTGGCGAAGGTTTCCCCGTGGCTATAAGTCGTGTTAGTGGAGTGGAGTTCCCGAAAGTAAAGATCTGTGTAGACACGGCGCTCGTGGCTCTCGGTATTATAGCCTGCTATGGTTTCTTCGGTAAGTGGGCATGGCATATCGTCGGCATAGGCACCCTGTTTGCCATGTTTTTTGTTGGAATTGTTGTCAAGGCTGTGGCAAAGCATCTCGGATGGTTTGACCGAATTCTTGATTATAAGCCTGGCTTCAGAAGATATATATACGGATTGGCAAGGTATATATATAAGAAATAGCCCCCTCCTGCTCCCCAAGGGGGAGGGAGCTGATAAAAAATAAGGATTAGTCTGTAAACAGAAGTGTTGTGAAAGGACGTAGGAATACGGAAACTCCATTTCCAGGAGTTTCGTTTACATTGCCAGACTTCAAAATATACGAAAAGATACTCCCTGAAATATCCTTGAATAAAAAGCTGTTACTTGAGGGTGAACCCAAGAAAAAACGTTGTATTCCCAACGCACTCATCAATGCATCGACAGTTTCATAGTTATCCTTTACATATTGGAGTTCTTCTTTTGAAGGTAAACGCCAACCCGATACACCATCTACTGAAACACTATTAAGTTTTGCATCAATCTCTGTCTTCATTTCTGATTGATTACCCTTGGTATATTTCCACGTGTTATACTGCTCTGGGGCAATAAGCGTCACTACTGTATTATTCCCAATCTGCTCTGTCTTCAATACATAACAGCCTTTGTATAATGTTCCGACACGTGGAACAGAACCCTCAACAACGGTGCCACCTCCAGGTTCATCGCCACCGCCATCAACAGTAAAGTTGCGCTCGTCTGCATCAAACGACCATACATCGGTACCCGCCCAGTCTACTCCGTTTATGTTGCATTTCAGCGTCGGTTCCTTTACCTTCAGGTAATTCACGTTTATCGATACCTTATAATTGGCAACAAGAGGTTTCTGACTTGCATAAGTAAATGTTTTTTTCTTGCCATCGGCAGTTGTAAACACGAACTTAACCGACGGGTTGCCAACACTTGGAAGAAGAAAAAGATTACAATCTGCTGTCCATGTCGTACCGTCATTTTGCTTCGAGAGATTTATCGTCTGCGAAGCATGCTCTCCGGAATAGTCGCCAGAGAGCGATATATTTTCATAAAGAGGACTGAGGGTTGCGGATATTCCTGTAACATCATCCGGAACATCGGCAATATTTACAGTCGTAAGCATCAACACTTTGCGCTGCATCAAGAGCGTAAGGTCTGAATCTTCCCCCTCAACGAGAGTTACATCACTTGTTGCGGTCATCAGATCAGAATGTTGTTTGCCTCCATTCAAAGCTATGATACTTTGCGGAGTGGCATCATCTTTCTTTGGTAAAGAATAGTCTGCGGAACTGGCTCCTGCCACGGCATACACCTTATATTTTCCAGCCTGTAACTTCATGTCGGCTTTATCCGTTTCAGCCTCAAGAGTCTTCTGGGCAATACATTTGTCCTGGCTGTCGAATACATATATATTAATAGGTGTAGCAACGGTCATCGCTGTGGTTCCGCCAGAAACGGCCTTTGTACGTATAGTGAGCTTGTTGCTTCCAAGCTCTACATCTCCTGAATATCCGTCAGCGTCTTTTGAACACGAAAGGAATGACAATACGACCATTAGAGCCATGACTGACATGGCATAAAGAGTTCTTTTCATAAAATAAATTTTAGGTTAGTAATTTTCTGTTCCTTATATAAAAGAACTATAAGAGTAAAGTTACTCCTACAGTCTTAATCATTTCTTCGATAATATCATCTCTATTGCAGCTGGAGAAAGTTCTGTAGCATCAGCTATTGTCTCTATCGACATTCCACTTGCTGACATTGCCGTAACCATATTCTTTATTTGGTTTTCTTTCTCGGCAAGTTGGTTTTCTTTCTCGGCAAGCTGGTTTTCTTTCTCGGCAAGCTGGTTCTCCTTTGCAGCAAGCTGCTTTTCATTCTCTGCAAGCTGCTTCTTCTGCTCTGCAAGCTGCTTCTTCTGCTTCATAACCTGTGTGTCAAGATCTTCTATAGTGGAGAAATATTCGTCCTCCACATTCATATCCTGGCGCATCATAGGATTTGCAGCAGCTGCCGTAAGGCGATGAAGGATATACATCATGTCGGCATCATCCTCATAACGGGCTTCGTCTATGGTAAGTAACTGTGTCTCATCGGCATACATATTCGACTGGTCGAACACACTGAGCACTTTTTCAAGATGATTGTTTATACGCCCTCTCAGCAAAGGTATCTGTACGATGATACTGTCGTGCACGAGACTCTCTACAAACGGGTCCGGTATTCCTTTGGTAACTATATTTCCGTTATAGTCATACGAATTATGATTCACATATATCACAGGTTCCTCAATATTCCCCACCCTATGTCCGAGCAAATAGACAGCTACCATTGGTATGGCATATCCTTTTTTACTGTTTTTCTGTATGTTGTCCTTATTGCTGTATTGTGCACCGAGATATTGTCGGAATCGTAGCGTTTCCGTATCAAGCCATGTTTTCTGCAGCTCCACGAGAATAAGATGCTCCTTACCGTCTACTTCCCTAACATTGGCAGCAAAGTCTATGCAAAACATCGACAGTGTGTCTCTCGTAGTATTAACATATTCATGCGGACGTATCTTCACGCTCAAGACTTCTTTTTTCAGCAATGCCGAAAGTATCGTCTTGGCGATACGCTCGTCTTCCATGAGATACTTGAACACGGAGTCGTATATCGGATTGGCTACGTTTATTTTCATAATATTCCTTACTACATGATTTATGTGGCAAATATACGAAAAATCGTCATACTGTCAAATAAATTTACAAGAAAAGTGTATAAATTCTTAGGGTGTCCAGTTCGTTGTACCAATTTTAGCTCACTTTCCTGAGCGTTTTGGT
>ERZ808270.51-NODE-51-length-75816-cov-14.206848_pt1 | contig 75816 bp, 67 predicted proteins | sample MGYA00521082_ERZ808270 | MGnify/ENA primary metagenome ERZ808270 (study PRJEB31516, sample SAMN03275594) | gut metagenome | biome: mammalia-associated habitat; material: feces | host: Papio cynocephalus | place: Kenya | collected 2012-07-27 ... | reverse complement strand
GAATAAATTCATTTTATTCTCCTCTCGGTTTGCATTATCTTTGCATAAGATAAGCATCTCAGTACGAGAAATGGATTATTCATTCCTTTCTACTCTCGATTTGCTCTATCTATATAGAATTATAATCTTATCTTTTTTACTGAAATGAGTGACAACGCTATTATATATAATAAGGTATACAATAAATGGGTAAGCTGTTGGGGCAATGCTACATCCATAACTGATCGACGCGAAGCTATTTATGCAAAAGACATTACACTGAGGTATCCAATTGAGATTCCTTTTTCGGGAGATAAGCTTAAACTCAGATTTTCTAATCTTACCGGTACGGAACCCATAACAATAAACAAGGTAATCATTGCCAGGGCTGCCGACTTTAACAACAGCATAGCGACCGTTTCTTTCAACGGAAAGAAGGAAGTAACCTTAATGCCGGGAAAAGAAACGGTAAGCGATGAAGTTGAAATCGAAATAAAGGCATACGAAAAACTTATCGTCAGTATGTATCTAAAAGACTTCACACAGATGAATGCCGGAACACTTATTACGGGTCCGCTCTCAAAAGGACAATACAGCTATGGTGACTTCGCGGAAGAAGAGACGCTGCCGCTTGACCTGACACGCCATACCCAATGGTTTTATTTCTTAAATACCATAGACATTCACACCGAGAGCAAGAATCATGCCCTCATTTGCTACGGCGACTCTATCACGGCTCAAAGCTGGCCTGACTGGCTGGCAATAAGAGCAAGGGAGAAAGGATCGAACAACGTTGCAGTGATACGACGTGCCGTTAGCGGAACGAGGATTCTCAGACAATACGACTGCATCACTTATCAAGCTTACGGGCTGAAGGGGGCAACACGCTTCCCGATAGAAATGAACGTTAGCGGAGCGTCGGACGTAATAATCCAACATGGTATCAACGATATCATACATCCCGTTGGCACTGATGTTAACCCATTTCGCCCATGGAGCGACATGCCCTCGCTTGAGGATCTGAAACACGGAGTGGAAGATATTTACGTTAAGCATGCTCGGGAACTCGGACTGAAGGTTTGGAGCGGAACTCTATTGCCTATACTCGGATGGAGAACTTACAACGAGGAGAGGAACGAGCTGAGGGAGGAGTTCAACGAATGGTTACGCTCATCGGATATCTTTGACGGTTGTGTGGATTTCGACAAGGCGGTGCGTGATACCGACAACACCAAAAGTTTTGCACCGGGATTTGACTCCGGCGACCACCTACATCCAAGCGAGACGGCATATAAAGCAATGGCTGACTGCGTACCGAAGAAACTGATTTAAAATTGAAATATTGAAATATTGAAATATTAGAAAATTGAAATATTGGAAATTGAAGACAATAAAAAAATCAACTATATGAACTCATTAAGAAGAAACATTTTTGCTGCGGCAATGATTCTTTTTGCCGTTTGCTCATGGGCTCAAGGTCCGAACAACAGTGGTACTTATTACTCGAATGCCGACGGCAAAAAGGGCAGTGCACTGAAAACTGCACTTGCAGGAATTATCAACCAACACACCACATTAAGCTACAAATCTCTGTGGGAACACTTCAAAACTACAGATAAGAGGGCTGATGGAAAGGTCTGGGACATGTATTCGTGTACAACTAACTATGATTTTGACAAAGACAGGGCAGGAAATTACCAAAAAGAAGGCGACGTGTTTAACCGGGAACACTCTTTCCCTAAAGACTGGTTTAACGACAGTTCGCCGATGAATACAGACCTTATGCATATTGTCCCTACCGACGGTAAGGTGAATGGAATGCGCAGCAATTATCCTTTTGGAGAAACCGACGGCGAAAAATACAAGTCGAATAACGGCTTTAGCAAACTCGGGAAAAATACGACAAGCGGATACAGCGGCATCGTCTTCGAACCTAACGATGAATACAAAGGCGATTTCGCACGCATTTATTTCTATATGGTAACCTGCTATGAGAATAAAGTAAGCGGTTGGAAAAGCGACATGCTCTCTGGAGACAAATATCCGGCTTTCAGGGATTGGGCAAAGCAACTGCTGCTGAAATGGGCACAGGAAGACCCAGTTAGCCAGAAGGAAATCGACCGCAACAACGCTGTCTACAAAATTCAGAAGAACCGCAACCCCTATGTGGATTATCCTGGACTGGAACAATATGTATGGGGCGACAAAAAGGACATCGTCTTCAGCTACAACAACTACGAAAAGCCTACAATAATAGAGCTACCGACCGAGGAGCAGCCTGCCTTCGTTGACGTTTATACAATATCGGGCACAAAAGTACGCACTAAGGTTTGCCGTCAAACTGCTACCGACGGACTGCAACACGGAATATACGTGGTGGAAGGAAAGAAAATCGTAAAGTAATTCATTTAATGAAGAATTGCTTTACTAACGCTCGATAAAATTAGGAATGCGGATTACTATTGCCAGTATAAGTCAAGGTAATCCGCATTTTTCATTATTCATTCTTCATTCCTAATTCCTAATTCCTAATTCCTAATTCTTTAAATTCTTCATTCTACATTCTTCATTCTAAATTTAAATTATTACCTTTGCAAAAGAATACAGTGTCCCGGCTCTGCCGCTGGCGGTATTATGCCGCGAGAGGAAAGTCCGGGCAGCATAGGGCGCTCCGCTTCTGAAAGTGGAAGCTATTGGCGACAGTAGGATACGGCAGAAGAAAATAACCGCCATAATTTCAGAATCATCTACATGTTCTGATCTTACGGTAAGGGTGAGAAGGTGGTGTAAAAGACCACCAGCCGGTGGGTGATCATCGGGCTGTGCCGTCCGGAGGCTGCAAGTTCGCGTAAACCGTCGTTTGAGGATTGCCCGTCCGACCAATTCCGACGGAGGGTGGAATGCTTGAGACGTGGGGTGACCCACGTACTGGATAAATGGCAGGCGCCGCAACTGCCGAGAGGTTGTTGTGGAACAGAACCCGGCTTATAGGGACACTGTTTTCTTTTTTTCTCTTTTCCTCCGCTGCTACAGGCAACGGATTTTTTATTTCTTAATACTCTGAAGATGAACATAAAAAAAATTGCATACTTCCTGAAAGACGGTATCTGGAACAACGACTTCAACGACAAGCCACGTCATACAAAGCTTGCCATAGCATCTCTCAGAATGCTTATTCTCGCAATCGAAAGATTCACGACAAAAAGAATGATTGACTCCGCAGCAGCACTGACCTACTCCACTCTGCTCGCCATCGTACCGATTCTTGCCGTTGTCTTTGCAATCGCCAGAGGATTCGGTTACAACAAATATATAGAGGAATGGTTTCGCGACATTCTATCCAGTCAGCCACAGGCTGCCGATGCTATCGTGGGATTCGTAAACTCTTACCTTATACATACACAAAGCGGAATAATACTCGGTATCGGACTCCTTTTCATGCTTTGGACCGTAACCATGCTTATACGCAATATCGAACTTACGTTCAACAATATATGGCAAGTAAAAAAGCCAAGAAGTTTCTTCAGAACGGTAACAGACTATATGGGAATGTTCATTCTGGCTCCTATAATCATTGTCGTAACATCCGGCGTGTCAATATTCATGGCAACTGTTGCAAACGAGACCGAAGGCTTTGAACTTCTGGCTCCTATGGTAAGAAGACTTTGGGATCTCACACCATACGCCCTTATGTCTGCCGTTTTCATAGCCTTATATGTATTTATGCCAAATACAAAAGTAAAGATACGTTGCGCAATAATACCGGGCATAATAGCCGGTGTAGCAATGCAGGGACTGCAATTGTTCTATATCCACTCACAGATATGGGTAAGCAGCTACAATGCCATATATGGTTCTTTCGCAGCTCTCCCGCTCTTCATGCTATGGGTACAGATATCATGGAACATCTGTCTGTTCGGTGCAGAACTCTGCTATACGAGCCAAAATATGGAAGAATCGGCTTTCCGCACCGAAACATACGAAATCAGCACCAGATACCGTATAATGATGAGTATCCTCCTCATGAGCCATATATGTAAGCAGTTTGCCAAAGGAGGGAAACCGTTTACAGCCCTGGAACTGAAACTGCGTACAAACATCCCAATTAGAGTCGTACAGGAACTGCTATACGAACTGACAAGCATACATATGGTAAGCGAAATAACAAGCGACGAAAAGGGAGAGGTAAGCGTTTTCCAACCTGCCGAAGACCTGTCGAGACTCAGCGTAGGTATGCTGATTGACAGATTCGAGACAAAGGGGAAATGGGAAATCAGTTTGAACATGACTGATTCAAACCACAAGAAATGGAATGCCGCCATCGGCAACCACACCGCTTATCTTGAACAGCAGAGAGATATTTTGCTGAAGGATATGTAAATTTCATCTATAAAAATCAATGTATCATAGAGATATACTTGTACGAGACAAAAATAATTCGTACATTTGCGCCTGAATATTCACCATAAACAATATCATAAAATGGAATTACCTGATTTTATGTCATACTCCAATAAATTCACCAATGGTGAATTTTTGGAGAAAATATCAAAGATTGCGAAACGGGCAGGAGCAAAACTTGTTTACGTTTCACTGATTTTGTATTATACCCTACAGAGCGACAAAGTTTCTATTAAGGACAAGGCAATTATAGTTGGAGCACTGGGCTATCTAATAAGTCCACTCGACGTTATCCCCGATGCCATACCAATCATAGGACTTGGCGACGATCTCGCCGTACTATTGTATGTGCTTAACAAAATCGGAAACGTATCCGATGAAATTAAAGACAAGGCAAAGTCTAAACTCGTGAAGTGGTTTGACGAAGACGAAATGGAAGAAATTAGCGAGATTAAATTCGCCGATAATAAAGCAGAATAATATTCTGCCTCATATTTTTACATTTTAAATTAGAGAGTCCTTTACCGAGCCTGTTTCTACAAGCGTTTTCAGGCTTACGGTAAAGGATTTTTTATTTTATTTCTTCCTGAAAATCTTATAATTCAATGCCGCAACGATTACACTCATAATCGGAGACAGAATATTGAAAACACAATAAGGCAAATAGGTAAATGTCGACACACCAAGTACCGTACTCTGTGTCATTCCACACGTATTCCACGGCACAAGAACAGAAGTCACCGTAACCGAATCCTCTGTAGTGCGACTCAGCAAGCGCCTCTCATAACCTTGTCTGTCGAAAACATCCTTAAACATATTTCCAGAAAGTAAAATACACAGATACTGGTCGGCTATGGCAATATTTAGCATCACGCCCGTGGCAGCAGCCGAACCTACAAGTGAAGTTCTACCCTTCACCAGATGTATGAACAGACGGGTAATTCCACCAACAAAGCCAGCCGCCGCCATCGTTCCGCCAAAACACATCGCACAGATAATTAGCCATATAGTGTCCATCATACCAGCCATTCCACGTGTTGAAACAAGTTCCGACAGTATTGCGCTGTCCGTATGAACCGACGTACTCCCATAGAGACTCTTCATGGCAGCATTGAATAAAGAAGGGTCAATCTCCGAATAAACGCCACGCTGAAAGATACAACCGGCAATAACCGCCATAAGCGACGATAGAAACAACGTTATAACAGGAGGAACACGCCTGGCAATAAGCACTCCCGTCAAAACAGGAACCGACAAGAGCCAAGGCGTAAGATTAAACCTCCCCTCTAAAGCCGACGTAAATCTCTGCACATCATCAGCATTCCCTGAATCACAAATGAATCCGGCAACAAGAAAAACAAGTACTGCAATTGTTATCGAAGGTACTGTCGTTATCAACATGTATTTTATATGAGTAAACAACGGCACTCCCACTCCACTCGAAGCAAGCGTAGTAGTTTCTGAAAGCGGAGAAATCTTATCCCCGAAATACGCTCCCGAGATTATCGCTCCAGCAATCCATCCCTCAGAAAAACCTTGCGCCCTGCCTATCCCCATAAGGGCAATGCCTATAGTGGCAATTGTAGTCCAGGAACTTCCAGTCATCACACTGACAAATGCGCATATCACACATGTCGAAGCAAGAAAGACATCCGGATGGATAATTTTCATGCCATAATAAATCAACGTCGGCACTACTCCACTAACCATCCATGCACCACCTAAGGCACCAATCAACAATAATATTATCAATGCACTCGACACACTCGCCACGTTCTTCGTTATTGCATTCTCAAAGCTCGACCATGGCACATGAAGATACACCATTCCGATAAGTACACAAAAAGCAGATACCGTAAGCAACGTTACCTGACTCGCTCCTCCAAGAGAATCGCTGCCAAAATTGCGTATCGTCAGAGTAAGCATAACAACAAGTACTATTATCGGGAGAATTGAAAGACGCGCCGAAGGACGCTTTTTTAATAACATATCATGTTTCGTATTCTTTTCCATCTAAACTGCTGTATTTTTATACATTCCAATTCATTTTCGTTCTAACAGTCTACAAAGGTACAGCATTAACGGCAAGTCTCAAAAACATTTATTCCTTTTGTAGTAAAAGAACGGACACAACCATTTATTTTTTGAAACATAATGCATAAACATACATAGATTATAAAGAAGAGAGAGAGATACACACATTAAAAAACAATATAATAAACTTTTATTTCAATAAGCCAATATATTATTGCCAAATATTTACTACCTTTGCAAAAAGTAGATAAAAGCTAATAACTAAAAAACATATAACAAAATGAACAGTGATCCAAAAGATTGTCTTTATTGTCAGAACAATGAGACATTGCATGACTTGATGATTGAAGTTGCAAAACTTAGTGTTTCCCGCGTATTTATCTTTAAGGAGCAGACTTACCACGGCCGTTGCCTCGTAGCATACAAAGACCATGTTGACGACCTCAACCTACTTAGCGATGACGAGAGAAATGCCTTCATGGCTGACGTTGCCAAGGTAACACGTGCCATGCAGAAGGTTTTCAACCCAGACAAAATCAACTATGGTGCTTATTCTGATACATTGTCTCACCTTCATTTCCATCTTATCCCTAAATATAAAGGTGGACCAGACTTCGGTGGCGTATTCCAGATGAACCCGAAAAAAGTTTATCTGACGGATGCCGAATATGCAGAAATGGCAGAGGCTCTGAAAAAGGAACTATAATCGCAGCCAATGAGAATTGACATAATTACCGTGCTCCCCGCCATGATTGAAGGCTTCTGCAATGAGTCCATTCTGGCGAGGGCACAAAAAAAAGGACTGGCGGAGATTCATCTGCATAACCTGCGCGACTATTCTGCCGACAAATGGAAAAGGGTTGACGACTATCCGTACGGCGGCTTTGCCGGAATGGTAATGCAATGTGAACCTATAGACCGTTGTATCTCCGCCCTGAAAGCAGAGCGCGACTACGACGAGGTTATCTTCACGTCGCCAGACGGAGAACAGTTTAACCAGCATGTTGCTAACGACCTCTCCATGAAGCAGAACCTCATCATCCTATGTGGACACTACAAAGGTATCGACCACCGTATTCGCGAGCATCTCATTACTCGCGAAATAAGCATCGGCGACTATGTCCTTACGGGAGGTGAACTTGCAGCTGCCGTTATGGCTGATGCTATAGTGAGAATTGTTCCTGGCGTTATCAGCGACGAACAGAGTGCTTTGTCCGACTGCTTTCAAGACGATATGCTGTCGGCTCCAATCTATACGCGTCCTGCTGACTACAAGGGATGGAAAGTTCCTGATATTCTGTTGAGCGGAAACGAAGCGAAGATAAAGGATTGGGAAATAGAGCAAAGCTACGAAAGGACAAAGCGTCTGCGCCCCGACCTTCTGAAATAATTTTTTTTCAACACCAATAACAATAGTATTATGGAGAATCAGTCAAATTACTTTGCCACTCCGAAGCTTGGTTTCGGAGAAGCAGTGAAGAGAGTTTTAAGTAATGTCATAAATTTCAAGGGGCGCGCACGCCGCTCCGAATTTTGGTGGTATATGTTGGCAGTATACATCGTAAATTTTATACTAAGCTTAGCTCTTGGTTCCATGCCATTACTACAGAATATTGTCAGCATAATAATCTCGCTGTCAGCTGTTTCCGTTACAGTAAGGCGCGTGCAGGACTCTGGTCATAATCCAATATGGGTTTACATCGAGTTCGTAAGCAGCATATTCTTGGCAACCTACATGTTTACAAGTGGTTACATTGAGATGCTCAACACGGTCAATCCGAATCCTAACGCCATTATAGGCTTCGTATTAAAGCCGATGTTTTGGTTGCCGGCACTGGTTGCAACAGTCACAAGCATCGTGATTTTCGTGTTCTGTCTGTTCGACGGAACTGTCGGACCGAACAAATATGGAGACTCTCCAAAATACGTTAGCGAAGACACAATTACCAAGTAACTCTATAAAGTTCCCAACCTGCATTATTCTATTTGTCAGTTGGGAACTTTTTATTTTATAACCTATCCTATACTATTCAACATTCACATGAAAAGCCAAGAGAACACAGCCGGAGTACTTGCCAAGCAGACAAACTGGGAAGAACTGTATTTTTATCAGAAAGCAGATGTTGTATATCAATTGTCATATGCTTTCTGCAACAGATTTATCCATCTCTACAAAGACAGGACAAGAGACCAGATAATTCAGGCTGCACGCTCATGCAAACAAAACATAGTAGAAGGACTTGCTGACGGAGTTACTTCTACAGAAATGCAACTGAAGCTCCTTAATGTGGCACGCGCCTCTTTAAAAGAACTCCGCGAAGACTTTGAGGATTATCTGAAATCGCGTCATCTGAACTACTATGTTACAGGAAGCGAGAAATACGACTTCATGCTAAATTATTGCCGTTTCCACAATAAACTGTCGGACTACGAACAATTTTTTCAGACGTGGAGTGACGAAGAGATGTGCAACTATGCTTTAACGCTCTGCCACATGATAGACAAAATGATGATGAGTTTTATGAAAAAGCTTGAAAACGAGTTTATAAGAGAAGGAGGTATCAGAGAGCGCATGCATAGGGCAAGAACCGGTTATAGAAATGAACAAGATTCTAAACTGAAACAACTTGAAGACAAGTGTAAGCGTCTTGAAGAAAGTCTGTCTATTTTACAAGCAGAAAGCAATAAATGGAAAGTAGCCTACTATGACCTTAGGGAGAGAGCTCTGAAAGCATATAATAGACAGCAAGAGGAAATAGCTACACTAAAGAGGAGATTAAAAGGCGAAGAATAAAGGGTGTATTTTTTTTCATAGTAGCTAGAATTTCTAGAGTATCTAGAAAATCTAGAGAATCTAGAAAATCTAGAGAATCTAGAAAATCTAGAGAATCTAGGACATCTAGAAATTCTAGGAAAAACTAGCAAATCTATAAAAAAAGAATCCTCACAAAAAAATGCAAGGATTCTATCATAAATTCAATATATTACAAAAATCAGTTTGCAGCCTCAAACTCCTCAAGGAAACGCACGTCGTTCTCAGAGAACATACGCAAGTCAGAAACTTGATACTTCAAGTTAGTAATACGCTCAACACCCAATCCAAAGGCATAACCGGTGTAAACCTTGCTGTCGATACCGCAAGCCTCGAGCACATTAGGATCTACCATTCCACAACCGAGGATTTCCACCCAACCTGTGTGCTTACAGAATCCACAACCCTTACCGCCACAGATGTGACAAGAGATATCCATCTCTGCACTTGGCTCCGTGAACGGGAAGTAACTTGGACGCAGACGGATCTTAGTGTCTGGTCCGAACATCTCACGAGCAAATGTCAGAAGAACCTGTTTCAAATCGGTGAACGAAACATTCTTGTCTATGTACAGTCCCTCAATCTGATGGAAGAAGCAATGGGCACGCGCCGTGATAGCCTCGTTACGGTAAACGCGTCCCGGACAGATGATGCGGATAGGAGGCTGTGAAGTCTCCATAACGCGAGCCTGCACGGAACTTGTGTGACTACGCAGAAGAATATTCTTCGTAACGTCGTTAGGGTTCTGCTCCACGAAGAACGTATCCTGCATGTCGCGAGCCGGATGGTCGGCAGCGAAGTTCATCTTCGTAAACACGTGCAGGTCGTCTTCCACCTCCGGTCCGTCGGCAAGCGTAAATCCCATACGCGAGAAGATATCGATAATCTCGTTCTTCACGATAGTGAGCGGATGACGGGTGCCGAGTTCTATTGGATAAGCAGTCCTCGTCAAGTCCATCCCCTGCGAACTGTCCTCTTTAGTATCAATAGCATCGCGCAGAGCGTTCAGCCTATCGAGAGCAGTCTGCTTCAGTTCGTTTATCTTCATACCCACCTCTTTTTTCTGCTCGGCAGGCACAGTTCTAAAGTCAGCCATTACGGCATTAATCTCACCCTTCTTACTGAGATACTTCAGGCGCAGAGCCTCAATCTCCTCAGCATTGGATGCTGTCATTGTCTTCACCTCAGCAAGGAGGCTTTCAATCTTTTCAAGTATCATATCTTAAATTCGATTTTTCCTTTTTTAATAATAATTATGCAATCGCCCACTGCCTCAGACGAAGAAAAAAATCTATAGTCCAACGGCAAATAGCCAATTCGGGAGCAAAATTACTTTATTTTTTCGAATTTCGTGCATAATACTCTATTTATTTGACTTTACCACCTCTTTAATTTCTCTGTATCAATGTCGCCACTGCCTCTTACGAGCTTCTTCAGACTCTTTACTCGGCCTTTCAGTTCCACGTCGCCACTGCCGTAAATGGCACATGACACATGACCGCTTTTTGTAAATCCTATTTTCACATCACCGCTACCCTTCAAGTTAATGTCAGCCTTGCGCTGTGCCACGAGATTTTTAATCTCCACATCTCCACTGCCAAAGACTTGCACGGAAGCATTGTCGCAAATCACGTTTTTCATCTCCACATCACCGCTTCCCTTCACGAAAACAGACAAGTTGTCGGTGTCAATTTTGCCTTCGGCATCGAAGTCGGCACTTCCGGTGATGCTCACCGCCGTCAAGTCGGGCGCACTGACATACACCTTCACCTCGTCGCCACCGCTGAAGAAGTGCCATCCCCCATGACTTGAAGCTTCTGACACATACAGAGTCTTGCCGTCTGATGATACTTTAACGCGCTCCACGTCCTCGCGGTTCCCCACGATCTTCACCTGTGGTCGTCCGCCACTGGTCTGCCGGAACACCACATCCGTGGAACCTTTTATCTCTATGCGTGAGAAATACTTCACATTCACCTCTCGACCTGCCCTCTTCACTCCGAAAACATTCATTACCGGAGCTTCAACTCCCGTGTTTGCACTTGCCACGACTGTTCCGCAAGAGAATACCGCCGCCATAGCTACAGCAAAATTACATATTCTGTTCATACGCTTTTACTTTTTAGTTCTTTATTATTTAGACGAGTGAGAGGATAGAAAAGTTGCATTAAAAAGCAAAAAAGTTTTTTGATGTTTTTACCCTCACACCCTCACACATACCCCTCGAAGCCTCTGTTTATCGAGGTTTTGATGGTGAGGGTAAGTGTGAGGGGTGTGAGGGAAAGGGGTGATAGTGAGGGGTAAAAAGAATTATAGATCAAATAGATTTCCTGTTGCCACGGAATATGACACTTTGCAGTGATTACATATATCAGTAATCGAAGCTCCACTGTTGCTTAAAGAGTAGAATACACTCTCGCCTATAAGAACATACTCCCACGTGCGTTTCATTCTATACTCAGGTTTTAATGCATTCACTTTCTTTATCCATTCAATGGTAGCCATCTGTTTCTGTCGCACATTCATGTCGTCCACCTTATCATCGCCCTTTGTCTCTATCAGATATATTTTATCTACAGTAGCCACGATGAAGTCTGGATGATAAGTAGCCATCAAGCCGTATTTTCTTACATAGAATATTCTAAGTGAAGGCAAGCCCGTTTGAGGGTCGCCGGCAAGCAATGCTTGCATAGTCAAAAGATTGTCGCCATAAATAAGTCGGTTCATCCATGTGCCGCCATCCAAGGCTGCATTGAATTCATTAGGAATATTAGGAACCTGTCCGCGGAAGAATCCCGAGACATCTTTACGAGGCAACACCAATTCATTGGTCTGCAAACCAATACGTGTACCACTGCTCAGTCGCTCGATTATGCGCTGAGCCTCTTGCCTACCCTCACTCGCAATACGGGGTAGCTCTTCTATCAAAGATTTTGCTATAGCATTAAAGCTTTAAGAATATAGTTTTAATGCGCAAGCGTGTTATTCTTAAAAACGAAGACTCCTGCAAGTACAATGAAAAAGCGCAGACGAAACATGTCAACGTTCAAGGTACTTGCAGGAAACCTCCAGTATAGGACAAGTTTACGTCTACGCTATCGCGAACGCTTACTCGTTTATTCCCATACTGAGTTCTTCTACCTGCAAGTTTCTAAACGTTTTTCGAATAAACAGCAAACGCTATTATTTTTCCACAAAAACGGCTCTCATCGCCCACTGGCAACTCCATCCGTTTGCAAAGATAATGCAAATGAATGAAATATGAAAGAGATATTGTAGTTATTTATTCGTAATGAACATGAATACATTATCTAAAGAATTATACACTTTAAAGTTACCGAAACTTCTGCATTGGAAAAATCAATAATAGTTGCAACAAAGGTGCTTCTATCTTGCACTTTTGGTGCAGCATAGAAGCACCGGTGCCAACAGATAGCTTTAGCACTGCCGATATAATATAAACAGTATTGCGCCCTCGTTGAAAGTGTGAGGGATAAGCATCGACCCCTCACACTATCCCTCACACCTCAGAAGTCCGATAAACAGGGACTTTCAAGGCATTTGGTGAGGGTGTGAGGGTAAAATGACCGAAAAAAATTTTCATAAAAATGTCCTAAATCCGTGATTTGTCCGTTATATATATAAACAGGCAGATGAAACCAGAAGATTTCAACCATAAAGTGTTGCCCTTGCGAAGCAATCTGAGAGATTACTTGCTGCGGTTGACGGGGAATGACGACGATGCAGAAGATATCGTGCAGGAAGTCATGCTCAGGCTCTGGAATATGCGCTCCAGGATAGAGGCTGGAGCAAATGTTTCAGCTCTTGCCTATACGATAGCAAGAAATTTGCACCGTGACAGATGCCGGCATCTGAACTCCTGTCGCAGTGAAGGTGAAGAGATGCTGAAGAATGTTGCCGTAGAGGATTTACGGGCTGAACGGAATGACGAGATGAGACTTATAAGCCGTATCGTGGAGAGTCTGCCGCCTCTGCAACAACAGATTTTCCGGATGAAGGAAATTGAAGGCTATGAGAGTGAGGAGATAATGCAGATTTTAGGGTGTACGGCAGACAACTTGAGGAAAAACCTTTCGAGAGCAAGGCTCCGCATCCGTGATACATACGTAAAAATAATGAACGGGAGATGATTATGAAGAATGACATTGACAGAATACGTTTGCTGCTCGACAAATACAACGGTGGCGAGACTACCCGGGAGGAAGAAGCAGAATTGCGACGTTTCTTTGCCTCACAAGGATGTAACATTCCGCAGGAATGGCAACCGTATAGGGCTTTGTTTGCTTTCATAGGAAGGGAGCGCGAACAGATGGAAGAGAAAGAAACGTTGTGGGGACATGAACCGACAGTCGGCAGAAAGCATAAAACGGTGCGTATCATTTCCCTCATTTCTGTTGCAGCCATGCTGTTGTTGCTTTTTTCGGTATCAGTAGCCAAGCGGTCGTCCGACGAGTGTTATATGATAGTAGACGGGAAGAAATATACCGACAAGAAAGAAGTAAAGGCCGAGGCTCTTGAAGCCTTGCAGATGGTTGGCGAGAGTGATGATGAAGACCCGTTCTCGGCAATGAGAATGATGAGATGATATATTGTATTTATGACTAAAAATAAAGATTAATATGAAACAGCGTGTTGTTAAGCGTATGGTTTTTTCGATAGTGCTTTTCTTTGTGTCGATGCTTTCAGCCATGGCTCAGGAAGGCTTGAACGTAGACAAGGTGTTTCAGCGCTATGGCAAGGCAAAGGGATGCAAGATGGTTGTGATGCGGAATACTGAACTGAAAGGTTTCAAGCTTCGCACATACAAGAGTCTTGTGTATAAGAAACTTCATTCTGCAATACAGCCTTTTTTGGCTGCCGACAAGAAAAAGGCACGAAAGATAAGGGAAGTGATTGAAGAGGGGCAACTCGTTAGTGGCTATTATATGATGCCGCCACTGGCGGGAGGAATAAACCGCTATATCCTCTTCAGTAATGTTGGTGGCAGCAAGGGCACGGTGATATATATAGAGGGGACCTTGTCGCCAGACGATATTATGAAGCTATGCTATTCTAAATTCTGATAACAAATAAAATATATAGATATGAACAAACTATTGTTTTTGGCAGCTTTCCTTCCGATGACGGTTGGGGCTGTTGAGGTTAGCGACACTACGTTTACCGTCGGAGGCAAGAGCATTGTCGTTGACGTGAAAGGTGAGAAGACCAATGTTAAGGTATATGGCAAGGCCGGTGGCGAGGAGACTAAAGTCAGCGAGATGAACTTCGTTGACGGTCAGGAGATTGAAACAGTATACGTAGGCTCGCCGTTTATACCGACAGACAGGTTGCAGCATACAAGCTTTGCACCGCGTTTCGCCACTGCATGGATAGGTATGACTAACATTACGGGGAAGGTTCTCGGCACACACCAAATTGACCATGCACGCTTTTCGAAGTCGTTTGAACTGGGAGTTACACCTTATTATATGTCGGTGCCGTTTACGAAGAACAACTCGTTCGGAATGAGCGTTGCAGCACAGCTCGTATGGAGCCATCTGTGTTTTCAGAAAGACTATGCCGTTAATGAGAATAGCGGCAAATGGGGCTTTGAGAAACTCGACAAAAGGGCTGATGGCAACAATGTGAATTATCTTGCAGCAAGGGTTCCGCTGATGTTGTCGCTGCAAGACAATACAGATTATTATATAGGTATAGGAATTGCTCCGGAGTTACGCACAAATGCGTGGTATAGACTGAAGGGAGCTGACGGCAATACGACCGACACGTATAAACTGAATCGCATGGGACTGAATGCCATGTTGAGTTGGGGTATCGGTCCGATAGTATTCAGCGGTTCGTTTGGCGTTACTCCTTTGTTCAAGACAACCGACGGAAAGAAGGTTTATCAGAATTCTTTCTCCGTAGGTGTTGATGTCCTTTCGCTCGTCAAGATGATAAACTATGGCAAGGACAAAAAGAAACAACGGAAATAATACTTCTTCAAAATAAGCCTCTTTGCTAAACGGCTTGAAAAAGCTAAATACTCCCAACTTTATCCGCAATGCAGTAAAAGTTGGGAGTATTTAGTTGTATCGTATTATAGATAAAGCAAAATCAAAGCTTTATCTTCTCGTCTTGATCTCGCATAAACGTAGCATTCTCCAAGTCGATTTTGCGCTTCATGTTCTTTCTTAAAGTCCATCTGACAAGTATAAATGGGTAAACGGCATTTTCTTTGTTGATTACTTTACCGTTATATCCAGGTACAGAAGTTGTCATGATGGTCTTTCCGTTCCCGAATCTTTTCATGCCGATTGTAATTTGCCAATCCTTAAAGAACTGATAGCTCGCTGTAAAACCGACAGAAGGAATTCTGTTCTTTGTCGTAGAAATCGGTGTGTATATTCGATTATTGAAGTACGAACTTAAGGTGTAGTCAATAGGTCCCAGTTTACCAAATAGCAGGAATTGTAGACTATAATGTTTCTTTACATTCATTCCTTGAAAATAATCAAAAATATATGAATACTTCAGACTTATCCTTGTTCCTTTTTTATAATATGACGCATTTGCCGTCAAATTAAGGTTGCTTGCATGTCCTTGATTTTCTATAGTGCCATGGTAGATACCTAAGTCGTCGACATAAGCTACCGATTCGGGCGTTTTGCTTGTATAGCTATATGCACCGCATAAATATGAATTAAAGCCGTTTTTGCCGTAAGAAAAAGTCAGTTCTGTTGAACGCAGAATTGAAGGTCGTAGGTATGGGTTACCGCTTGAATAGACAAGGGAATCCGTAGATGTGTTATAAGGATTCATACTGGAGATTCCCGGAGCATTTATATTATGGGTATACCTTATTTCAATATTTATATCATCAGTTATGTCTTTGTCGGCAGACAGCGAAACTCTTGGCTCATTGTATCTGCTTACGATACCACTTGATTTCATCCATACAAAATCATAGCCTGCCGAAATTTGATAGTTTATTTTGGCGAGAGTTCCGGCAAGTCCCAAATAGGCATATTCACAAAAACGGTCATGGTTGTAAACCGGTACCATATCTGTCTTATCGTTCATTCTGTATCTTGAATAAGTAGTAACATTTCCTATGTTTGCTTCAGCTTTCAATATATTAAACGAGTAGTCAAACTTTTCTCCGAATGTATGCGTCTTCACCTTTATGTAGTTTTTTCCATGCCATTTACGATTTGTATAGTTTTGTAATAGGTCGTTATCGGTGTCGCTGTTGTTCATAGTTCCCCATAATGTCGCATCAAATGAGCTCTTCTTGTTCTTCTTATATAGATACAGGTTCCCCGACAAAATATCTGACTTGTATTTCATTTTGCCCAATGTTGTATAAGCTCCATACTCATCAGTTGAAAGCATACCGTTTCCGTTACTGGTTGAATGTTCCTTTGATTTCTCTCCTGTAACGTAAAATGCCAAGAACATATCTTTTGCGAATCTGGTTTTAAACATCATTTCATATGACAGACTTCTGTTGCATGTCTTTGCTATTGATGACTCGGTTCTTTTGTAAGAAGACGTCTGGGTTTCTAAGTCGCTGAATGTTTTTTTGTTGTGCCCTCCATCAATGTAGAAATTTCCTCCAAATGAATATTTAGGGTTACCAATCTCAAATTGAGAGTCAAGGAATTGCCAATAAGCCGGAATGTCTTCACGTGCAGATTCCTGTATAAATAAATAAGGTGGAAAATGCTTCTTTGTGTGTATATTGAGAATTTTCTCTACGCCATCAAACATATATTTTGCTCCGGCAACATCAACAATTTCTACTGATTCTATCCTGTCAGGAGAAATAGGAGTGATACCAGAATTTACTCTCATACCATCTACCAGTATAACAAGAGACTTACCGTCTTGAGACGATACACTTTGTGTCGTCTTGTTACTTATTAACTCAGGTATTTCCATTAATGCAGTATAAGGATCGCCACTTGCTACGGCTTCTTTTGAGAGATAATAAATATGCCCCCTTGATGTCCTTACAGCTGGGCGTTTCGTTAATACTACAACACTGTCAAGCTCAATGCTACCCTCTTTTAGAATATAGTCCTTTTCTGTATCTTCATGTATATCCAATGTGTCTTCCATATTTTCCAATCCAACACTACTTACAGATACGAAATATCTATTAGATGGTATGTTTTTTATTTTATATTCTCCTTTTGAATTAGTAGAGCTATAGGCGAAAAGTTTTCCGTCTTTAAAAATTGCCACATTTACGCCACTAAGATAGTTTCCGCCATCCTTTCTTACATGTCCTTGCAATGTGTTTTGACTGTATATTCCAAGAGAAAATAACATGAGGAATACTACTATTGTTGATAATTTACTTGTAAATTTATAATTTAACATATTGTATTGTTTTATATTAGTCCAATAATAATAGAGGCTTTATTCAATAAAGTTTATAAGCTATTTTTAAGCATCTTATTAAGTTTCAAGTTGATTCTTTACAAGCCTGTAGTATTCTCCATGTTCTTTTAGGAGTGTTGCATGTGTTCCTGACTCTATTATTCTACCTTGGCTCATAACGAATATTTTGTCAGCCTTGCGTACAGTACTCAATCTATGCGCAATGAGCAAAACTGTTCTTCCTCTATAAAACTTTTCAAGATTGTCCACTATTTTCGCTTCCGTATTAGCATCGAGTGCATTTGTTGATTCATCCATAAACAAGTATTGTGGCTTACGATATACAGCTCTTGCTATTAGTATACGTTGTTTTTGTCCTGCACTCAATCCCATGCCGTTGTGTCCGATTCTGGTATTATATTTCAGAGGAAGTGTTTCAATGAAATTGTCTATTTGTGCAATGCGACAGGCTTCTTTTAGTCTCTTTTCGTCGTAATCTGTATCAGACATGGTTATATTCCCAGTTATAGTATCTGCAAAAAGTACTCCATCTTGCATAACGACTCCACACTTGCTCCTCCACGAATCCATATTGTAGGACAAAAGATTTCTACCTCCAATTTTTATGCTTCCATCATATTCTTTTGAATATCCAAGAATTAATTTCATAACTGTAGTCTTTCCGCTGCCGCTAGCTCCCACAATTGCTGTAACTTTTCCTTCTTCTAACTTTAGATTAATGCCTTTGAGTGTAGGTTGTGGCGAAAATCTATCATATCTGAAAACAATGTTGTTTAATGTTATATCTGCAATGTCTTCAGTTCCAAAGCTGGCTTTGCCGACAGAATCGTTCTCGTCTTCGATATTGCATACTGCGTTTATTCGCTCCATGCTTATTTTGACATCCTGTAGTGAATATACAAGGACGATGAGTTGCTCAATGGGCGAAGACATTTGTCCTATAATATATTGTATTGCGAGCATCATTCCAAAAGATATACTTCCATCGATGACCGCAAGAGCTGCAAATACTGTTATTGTAATGTTTTTTATATTGTTAATCAGAAAAGCTCCAGCTCCTTCTGTTTGTTGTAGGTTTAAAGACTTTAGCTGTACAGAAAAAAGGTTATTCTGTATATTCCTCCATTCTTTTTCCCTGCGTCTTGTACATCCTTGTAACTTGATTTCCTGAACATTTGTTATGAGTTGCCATGTATTGTCTTGATTTTCTGCGGATTTCTCAAAAATGTCATAATCAAGTATCTTTCGTTTCTTAACGAAAGTCAATGACCATAATACGTAAATGGCTGTAAAAATAAAATATATGACACATATAAAAATATCGTAGTGTAGTAATACTACCGAAAAAGCAACAAGTGTGACTATCGAAAAAGATATAGACAACATTTGCCCTGTGATGAAAGCCTGTATCCGCCCGTAATCATTCATCCTTTGCAATATGTCTCCAGTGTGTCTTGCAGAAAAGAATGTCATTGGAAGTCTGAACAGCTTTTCTATGAAACCCATTACAACAGACATGTTCAGTGAAAAACCTATACGCATGATAATCCTTCGACGCCAGAAATCCATTCCTGTAGAACTAACTGACAGTATCAGTTGTCCTATAAGAATCAACCAAACAAAAGAAATATCCCGATTATTAATTCCTTTGTCGACAAGAGCTTGTGTAAGAATTGGAAATATTAGCTGTATAAGACAGCCAATAAGTAATGTGAAAAATACTTGAAGAAAAGACTTTTTGTATAATCTCACATATTGATAGAAAAATCGTAATGACAATTTGTCTTGACACTCATATTCAGACACTTTGTAAAATCTTTCATTAGGGCATAGTGTTATGACAACGCCTTTGCCTGGAGCTGTATTTGAAGCCCATTTTTCTTGTAAAATATCCATGCCATATTTGAGAAGTCCCTTCGCTGGGTCAGCTATATAAAAGATTTCTTTTTTTCTTATAGTACGTGTTTTATATAGTATGACAAAATGCCTGTTTTCCCAGTGTAAAATGCATGGTTGTGGCAAATTGTAAAGACACTTGATATTGGTTTTACCACATTCTGTATCAAAACCGATCTTTTGTAATGTTTTTACTATTCCCAAAATTGAGGTTCCGTCAGATGTCGGAGGACACATCTTTTCCAGTACAGACATTGGAATGTTTTTTCCAAAATGTCTGCATACCATGTGCATGCAAGCTATTCCACATTGCATTGCATCAAGTTGATGTGTAAAATGAAAACTCATTAATATAGTCTTAAATATTATATAATTCTATTCTTTGCAGTCTTGATTTATATAGATATGTGTAATATTCTTCTTTTGACAAATCTAGACCATCAATGTAGCAACTTTCTTGTCCTGCCAAAATGTGATTGTTGCAAGGACCATAACATGATGGATACATCTTACATGATTTACATTTCTTTGGGCGTAAATTCATTGTACATTCTGCAAGCTTATTTTGTTTCCATTCGATACAACCCGTATTATTATCCAATTTACCATATGAATTTTTTTCGTCAAAGTTTGTAATAGTTGTACATTTATAAACACTTCCATCGTAATTGATAACACTTTCATTCATTCTTTCTGCAAAGCACAGCTTTCCCTGCGTATAATAGTCAATGGCGAAACCATTGTCGAAAAGCTTATTTATGACATCTATTATCTGCTCCTTATTTACCTTATTTACTCCAACTTGCCATATTCTTTTCAAAATGACTGTTGTGCGTTGCCTGTCAAGGCTGTCTATGTCACATAGTATGTTGTCAAAACTGTTGAGGGTCTGTTCGTCAAAATTTATTCTGAGAAAAACGTGCGAGTTTTTTATAAGATTTTGAATTTGATTTACGTTTCTTAGAGTGGCATTATATGCATCAAAGTTTTTATCTTTCGAGAATTTGACTTTGTTATGCTGCTCTTTATTTCCATCAAGTGTTATTTGAAATGTACATTTGAAGTCAGACAAAAACATAAGTTCTGATTTTGTTATAAGAGAACCATTAGTCGTAAAGTCGATATTTAAATTTATTTTATTATCATTACAAAATATTTTTGCAAAAGATGATATTTCTTTTATTGCAATAAACCTCATGAAAGGTTCTCCCCCAAAAAACGACAGATTTAATCTGTTGTAAGGAGAAAGATTGTATGAGGTTTCTATGTGTTTCTTTATACCTCCTATTATTTCTGCTGAAATTTTACTTCCCTTTTTCTTATTTTCATAACAATACCAGCATGACAAGTTGCAGTCTAATGTTGGGTTGATAATGAGATGATACATGGATTTGTCGTGAAGTTCCATTTGTCTCCTCATTTCAACGATAGAATGTTCGTCAATGTTATCTTCGATGAGAAACTCCAATGATTTTAATTTTTTATAAAGTTTGAGATTTTTATTTTTTATAATCTTAACATTGTTTTCTCTTGTATATAAATTGTGTGCCTGTTCGTCTAAAAGAAGAAACGACATAGCCATAAAATTTATATGAAGATAATATTTATTATCAATGCAGATATAGTCTTGAAAATAGTTCTTTTTCATGGGGTTCTCTTCTTTATGGATTTAGTATAAAATGAGAATGTATGAGAATGTATTAGTATGTCATTATATACTAAAAATCTTATTTTATTAATTATTACCAGTGCTTCCTGTACTAGGAGTGCTAGGTCCTAATGTACCTGGATATGGTTGTTGGGGCTCGGGGGGAGCTGTGGGTTCTGTTACAATTGTACAGCTATTCTTGTCATTGATTGCTGTACAACTTTGGTTTCTATTAATTGAGGTGCAATTTTTGTCGTTATTAACAGTGTCGCAACTATTTGCAGCATTAATGGCAGAACAATTCTTTCCGTTGTTTTTTACATCTATAAACATGTTTCCTCCTCTTAATGCAAACATGTGTTCCTCAGACAATGTTTCTAAAACATTATGTGGAAGTTCAAATTTTCCTTTCTTCATAGTTCTTAGTTTTAATATTAATGTTATTCTACATTCATTATCATACAAATAGCAAATTATGTGATTTGTAGAACTTTTATACAAATAATTTTTTGCAAATAGTTCTATCTAATTGCAAATATACGACATATAAAATAATACACAAAAAAAACATCAATAAATATTAGATTTTATCAAAAAAATGTCTTTCTATAGGAAATAATATAGATAATGTGTCTCTTTGTACTATTAGATTATGTGTACTACAAATAGTTCAGCTTAATTTTTTATACCGAATATTTGACTTTATTTAAGTTTCAGATTTAGTTTAGGACTTTATAATAAAAAATTGGTTATGATTAGATAGCTATTAAAGATAATACAAAAAACTTCCCAGACAGATAAAAGCGAAATAGATGTTATCTGCCTGAGAAGTTGTATTTTTATTGCTTAATCGTATACATGAAAATCATTTAGATACCAAGTTTCTTGCGGATATCCTTAGGAATAGCATTCTTGTTAACCATGAAGTCCATGAGCTTGTAAGCAGCGAAAGTTTTTGTCATATACCAGATACCTTTGTAGTCGCCATACTCACCCCAAGAGTTCTTGATCATGTAATACTCCTTGCCGTTCTGATCCTTTGCAATACCGAAGAGGTGCATGCCGTGGTCGTCGGTAGTCTCCCAATTGTCGTATGCGTCCTGGCGCATCTTCTGAGTCAGTACAACCTCTGGAGTGTTCACGCCGAGAGAGTCAAGAATGTTAGTCTTCTGAGCTGCAGTAAGTTTCAACCAACGGGCAGCATCGCTACCAGAGAGACTCTGCACTGCCTTTGAATCGACGGCAACAGCAAGACCCTTGCGGGTGAAGCCCTGCTCAGAAACGTCGCCACCCCACATAACGGTGTAACCCTCGTTTATGGCATTGTCGATGATACGGGTGATGTCCTCAACAGGTACGTTGTAGCTCAGACCCTGGCGCCAGTTGTCTTGTACCTCAACAGCAAATGGCTTCCAGAATGGGTGATGAGTGTAGCTCGTGATGCTAACATAGTCGTCCCAGTTCAGTCCGAAGCTATCGGCATAGCTTCTTGGAGTATAAGTCTTGCCGTTAACGGTGAACTTCTCCGGGCACTGTCCGAGATAAGAATCGAGGATACCCTGAAGGCCCTTCTTCCAAGCTGGAGAAAGCTTCTTCATGTCGCTCTTTGCGATTGCCTCTACGTAAGGAGTCATTACGGCAAAGAACTCGTTGAAGTTGTTCAGCGAGTCGCCATACAGAGAACCTGCTGCCGGCATGGCATTCTCCGGACAGATACCGTAGTTCTTGATGCAATACAACGGATCCTCGGCAGAGCCACCCTGTGAGAAAGAAGTATCGCCGTGCATACGTACAGCCATTATGGCACGGTCCATGTAAGTCTTGTTTGCCACAAAAGCTTCGCAGAGGTCAACCGACTTGCCTGTCTTCTTCAGAATCTCGCTTTCAAAGAAAGAAAGCGTAGAATAGTCCCAACAGGTACCGCTACGGTTCTGGTCCTTGATACTTGTGATTTTGTTCTCCTTGATTGTCGTGAACACTGGTTTATTCTTGTTCACGGAGTCCTTTTTCTCCTCAGCATTGGCTCCCATAGCAAGGCAAGCCAAGAGGGCTAACGTTAGAATCTTTTTCATTTCGTCTTTTTTTAGTGTGTATATTAAAGTTTTATCAATTATTCTTCATGAACTCCTCTACATCCTTAGGATGATAAGGAATGCGGTCTTTACCGAGGAAGCGGCAGCCATCCTTTGTTATCAGCACATCATCCTCAATACGGATACCGCCGAAGTCTTTGTAAGTCTCCAGCTTCTCATAGTTGATGAAGTCTTTGTGGAGTCCCTTTGCGCGCCATTCGTCGATAAGTGCCGGAATGAAATAAATACCCGGCTCGTCGGTAATGACGAAGCCCTCCTGAAGTCTTCTGCCCATACGCAAGCAGTTAGTACCGAACTGCTCGAGGTTAGGACGTGTCTCCTCGTCGAAGCCAACATAAATCTGACCGAGGCCCTCCATGTCGTGTACGTCCATACCCATCATGTGTCCCAGTCCGTGAGGCAAGAACATGGCGTGAGCTCCGGCACGTACAGCCTCTTCTGTGTCGCCCTTCATCAGTCCAAGCTCCTTCAAGCGGTCGGTCATCAGTCGGCAGATGCCCATGTGAACATCGAAGTATTTCACTCCAGGTTTTGCAAGTTCAAGGGTAAGGTCGTGGCAAGCCTCCACAATAGAATATATTTCGAGCTGCCTGTCAGTGAATTTTCCGCTTACAGGATAAGTACGGGTATTGTCTGAGCAATAGTGCTCCATGGTTTCTGCACCTGCATCACAGAGAGCCAGTCTGCCGCTCTCGAGCACAGCCATCGACGGATTGCCGTGCATAATCTCGCCATGCTGGGTGAAGATAGTAGGGAAGCTTACCATCGAGCCATAAGAGTGGGCAATGCCGTCCACCTGTCCGCCTACGAATTTCTCCGTCACTCCCGGCTTGGTCAGACGCATACCCGTAGTGTGCATCTTGTAACCAACGGCGCAAGCCTTCTCAATCTCGTCAATCTCAAGCTGACTCTTTGTAGAGCGCTGTTTCACTACAGCATTTATAAGTTCCAATGATGCCGACTCGCGCTGCTGATTAGGATGAATGCCGAGCAAATCGAATATCAGAATCATCGTGTCGTGACGGTAAGGCGGCAGGAAATGCACTGTACGGTTGTCTCTCAGTGCTCCATTGCAGATGATATGCAGCTGCTTCATCGGGGCGGTGTTTGCCACTCCGCATTGTGCTGCCATATCGCTCACGCTGTCAACACTGCCGTACCATACGATGTCGTCGATGTCTATGTCGTCGCCGACAAGTGTTTCGGTATCGTTGTCGAGGTCGATTACACCAACAAGCCCGTCTCTCTGCAGACCGAAGTAGTAGAGGAACGAAGAGTCCTGACGGAACGGATAATAACCGTTTGCCGGGAAGTTAGCCGGCGATTCGTTGTTTCCGAAAAGAATGATGATACCGCTCTTTACAAGCTTCTTGAGCTCAGCGCGGCGGTTCACGTAGGTTTCTTTACTGAACATATATCTTTTACCTTTTATAAGTTTAAATCATATTGTTTTGGCGTAGCCATTTCTTGCCGTTAGGGGTAAGAAACCATAATAACGCCATTATTGACGGAATGCCAACCATTCCTAAAATTATTAATGTACCAGTCATTTTGTGTCCTTTCTTTTATTTGTCAATATCAATCCCAATAGAAGCAAAACCAAAGCAATAGTACCGCTAAGGGCATAAATCAGCCATCTGACGTTTTCCAGATCTTCAATGAGTGATGCAACAAACACACCCGTAAGAAAATATTTCGATACGTCTATCAGGTAATTCCCAAGCTTTTCTTTCCACATAGCTATTGCATTAATATTGATTACGGCTTAATACATATTTAAAAATACGTATATTATCTTTGCAAAGATAGGCATATTTCGATGAAAAGCATTATCTTTGCATGGAATTTTACGGAAAATGGCTAATAATTTGTTGTATACGTGTGGCTTTTACAAGCTATTTGACAATTTTAGAGTATATATTTAAAAATTATGCAGGTTAACTGGAATACAGGACTGGTGCTTGAGGGCGGCGGAATGCGCGGCACCTTTACGAGTGGTGTGCTCGACGGGTTTATGAAGAACAATGTATACTTCCATTATGTTGTGGCAGTATCCGCCGGGGCGTGCAACGGACTTTCTTATATGAGTCATCAGATACGCCGCGCCAGAATTTCGAATATCGACTACCTTGCAAAATACAAGTATATAGGACTGCGTCATTTGCTGACACAGGGGTGTATCTTCGACCGTAAGCTCCTATACGAGGATTTTCCCGACAAGCTTCTACCGTATGATTATGACGCCTTTTTCAGTAATCCCGACGAGTTTGAAATGGTTACCACCAATTGTCTCACCGGTACGGCATGCTATCTCTCGGAACGACACGACAAACAGAGGGTTATTGATATAGTAAAGGCATCAAGTAGTCTGCCGTATGTCAGCAAAATTGTTATGGTCGACGGTATTCCTATGCTCGACGGGGGAATAGTAGACAGTATTCCCGTGATGCGCTCTATAGAGAAGGGACACAAGACTAATGTTCTTGTTCTTACCCGAAACAAAGGATACCGCTCTACAGAGAAAGACCATAAGATTCCACATTTTATATATAAGAACTATCCGCGACTTCGTGTTGCCCTCAGTCATCGTTGTGCTGCATATAACCGTCAGCTCGACATGATTGACGAGATGGAGGAAAGAGGGGAAGTCATCTGTATCCGACCGGAACGACCTATTGAAGTAGGACGTATGGAAAAGGATGTTGAGAAGCTGGAACGACTTTATGAAGAAGGATTCCGCCTTGGAGAAAAGTTCTGCAGGGAAAAGTGGAAAAATTGAAAAGTGAAAAGTGGAAAGATGGAAAAGTGGAAAAATTGAAAGGTTGAAGGATAAAATAAATGAATCTGAAACAACTGTAAATATATAATAGGAATGGACGAAAAACAAAGAATACTGCAACTGCGCCGTGAGTTGCATGAACATAATTATAAATACTATGTGTTGAACCAGCCGGAGATTTCCGACCAGGACTTCGACTTCATGATGCACGAGCTACAAGATCTTGAGGCTAAACATCCGGAACTTGCCGACCCGAACTCGCCTACGCAACGTGTGGGCAGCGATTTGAACCATGAGTTTCGGCAGGTTACACACAAGTATCCAATGCTGTCGCTTGCCAATACATATAACGAACAGGATGTGGCAGACTGGTATGACAGTGTGAAACGAGGACTTGGCGGCGAGGACTTTGAGGTTTGTTGCGAAATGAAATACGACGGACTCTCTATAAGCCTTACTTATATCGACGGAAAACTTGTGCGAGGAGTAACACGTGGCGACGGAGTGCATGGCGATGATGTTACGGAAAACGTGAAGACAATACGCTGTATTCCACTTGTGCTACCGGGCACCGGCTATCCTCGTGAATTCGAGATACGTGGCGAAATTCTTATGCCATGGAAAGTCTTCGAGCGCCTAAATGCCGAGCGAGAGGCTGCAGAAGAACCGCTCTTTGCAAACCCTCGAAATGCAGCAAGCGGAACACTGAAAAGTCAGAACTCAGCCCTTGTGGCAAGTCGGCAACTCGATTCCTACCTTTATTATCTCCTTGGCGACAATATGCCATGCGACGGACATTACGAGAATCTTATGGAAGCAAAGAAATGGGGCTTTAAGATAAGCGAGGGAATGAAAAAGGTGAAGACCTTGCAGGAGATTTACGACTACATAAACTATTGGGACACGGAGCGCAAGAATCTCCCCGTGGCAACCGACGGCATCGTACTGAAGGTTAACTCCCTAAGACAGCAGCGCAATCTGGGCTATACAGCAAAGAGTCCACGCTGGGCTATTGCCTATAAATATAAGGCTGAGCGGGCATGCACAAGGCTTAACGAGGTTACATTCCAGGTGGGACGTACTGGAGCCGTAACACCTGTAGCAAACATGGATCCTGTTCAGCTTGCCGGAACTACCGTAAAGCGTGCCACGCTAAACAACGAGGACTTTATCCGCAACTTCGATCTCCATATCGGCGACTATGTATATGTAGAGAAAGGCGGCGAGATAATCCCGAAGATTGTTGGCGTTGACCTCGACAAGAGGAAGGAAGACGCAAGTCCGGTACGTTTTATCACTCATTGTCCGGAGTGTGGCACCAGGCTCGTGCGTTACGAAGGCGAGGCGGCATGGTATTGTCCTAACGACGCAGGCTGTCCACCGCAGATAAAAGGCAGGATAGAACATTTCATCTCACGACGGGCAATGAATATCGACAGTATCGGTCCGGAAACGGTGGATGACTTCTATCGACAGGGACTCGTACATAATGTAGCCGACCTTTATACTATCGACGTTCAGCAAATCAACGGCGACGGCAACAGACAGAAGTCGGCTATGAAGATTGTAAAGGGGATAGAGACTTCTAAGCAAGTGCCATTTGAACGTGTAGTCTTTGCTCTCGGCATCCGCTTTGTCGGCGAGACATCGGGAAAATTACTTGCTCGCCATTTCAAGAATATTGACAACCTCATGAACGCCTCGCTCCAACAGTTGCTTGAGATTGACGGCATCGGCGAGGTGATGGCAAGAAGTATTATAACTTTCTTCCACAATCCGCAGAATCTGGAAATTGTGGAGCGTTTGCGCAGCTACGGGCTGCAGATGGCACTTAGTGATGAGCAGACAACACAAGCTTCTGATAAGCTTCAGGGAAAGAGTATTGTAATTAGCGGTGTGTTCCAGCATCATAGCCGCGACGAGTATAAACTCATGATTGAACAGAACGGAGGAAAGAATGTGGGCAGCATCAGCGGTAAGACCTCGTTTATTCTTGCCGGCGACAATATGGGACCGTCAAAACTTCAAAAGGCGGAAAAACTCGGAATACCTATCGTAAACGAGGATGATTTCCTTAAAATGATAGAATAAAGCCTAATATTCCGCTCTTTCGCTTGACTTATATCAATAAAGAATAAATAAATGAAATATTTCTCCCGAAACGTTTGTGTACGAACACAAGAATGTGTACCTTTGCAACGTGTTCGGGAGAATACATTTTTTCATAGGTTAGTAGTTTGATAGATTTAAGGTAAAGATTATGTTATTAGATTAAAACGATGACAACGCTTATGCTCGCAACAAATTTGTTGCTTACATAACAAAAATCGTTAGATTTGTTTTCAGGAGGCTGATGTGAGTGATCATATTATCCTCTTTTTTTTGCCCTTATGCGAACTATCCAAATTATAATATAATATCTATAGATTTTATATATACAAAATCTCCGCATGCATTTTTTATGTGTCGGAAGATAGAATATGGGTAATATATATTAGAGGAATCATTACCTATAACATATATTACCCGTAAATAAGATTTCCTGTAAATACCTTATATTTCCACCGTTTCTCCGTCATAAGCAAGTTCTATACCATCGGGTAGTATCTTGTTCACCTCAGTGTGAAGACCGATATCATGACACATATGAGTAAAGAAAACACGCTTAGCACTTGTTCTGCCGGCAAAGGCGAGAGCCTCGTCAACGAGCATGTGGGAGTGATGCTCCTTGGTGAAGCGCAGAGCATTCACCACAAGCACATCGATATCTTGCAACAAGCTAATCTCCTCTTCGGGAATAGTCTTCATGTCTGTGATATAAGCCAACTTGCCTATCTTAAAGCCAAGTATAGGCAGTTTATCATGCATCACTCTGAACGGAACAACACTCAGGTCATTAATATGTAACTCTTGATGAGGATTCAGCTGATGCAACTTAATCTTTGGCACACCAGGGTAAAGATGCTCGGCAAAGCAGTATGGAACGGTCTGCCGCAAACTCTTTTCTGATATCGGGTCGGCATACACGTCGATATCGCCGAACACACAGAAAGGACGCAGGTCGTCCACTCCCCCCACGTGGTCGTAGTGGGAATGGGTGATAAGCATTGCGTCAATCTTGCGAAACTCCTGATTCAGCATCTGCTCGCGGAAGTCAGGACCGCAGTCTATTACGATTCGCGTCTTTTTAGTTTCCACCATAGCCGAGCAGCGCAACCGCTTGTCGTGCGGGTCGTTGCTTTGGCAAACCTTGCAGTGACAGCCTATGGTAGGCACGCCGACCGATGTTCCTGTACCGAGAAAAGTTAGTTTCATTTAAATGATGTTTACTTCCGGATGAATGTCAATACCAAATTTCTCCTTTACATCCTTGCGTATCATTTCGCAAAGGTTCACTATGTCCTGTCCCGTAGCTCCGCCTTTGTTAACGAGCACCAGAGCCTGTTTTGAGTGAACTCCAGCCTTACCCACGGTCTTTCCCTTCCAACCGCATTTGTCAATCATCCATCCGGCAGGGATTTTCTCGTGTTTCTCGTCAATCTCATAGTGCGGCATGTCTGGGTATTCGGCAAACAACTCGTTGAATTTATCCATGCTCACGATAGGGTTCATGAAGAAACTTCCGGCATTTCCCTCTACCTTCGGGTCTGGCAGTTTAGCGTTGCGTATATCAATTATCGCCTGTCGGAGCTGCTCTGCCGTAGGGTGTTCGATACCTTTCTTGTCGAGTTCGGTACGTATGTTGCCATAGTCGAGATGCGAATTGAAAATGGTGGACAGACGGTAAGTAACGTAGGTTATCAGATATTTATTCTTCCAGTCGTGCTTAAACTTGCTGTCGCGGTAGGCATATTCACAGTCCTCGTTGGTAAAGTAGCATGATTTGCCTGTAGAAATCTCCACAGCCTCCACCTTATATATAATGTCTTTCACTTCAGCGCCGTAAGCCCCGATATTCTGTACGGCACTTGCGCCAACTTCGCCAGGAATGAGCGAGAGGTTCTCCATGCCGTGCCAGCCGTGTGCCACGCAATGTGCTACCACATCATCCCATATCTCTCCACTGCCACATCTTACGAGCACTCCTCCGTCGATAAACGTGGAGCTGATGCCCTTGATGGCAGAGTGGAGCACGGTACCTTGGAAATCCTTTGTCAGCAACAGATTACTTCCGCCACCGATTAGTAGCAACGGCATGTCGCTGTCGGTCAAGCCTTTTACTGCCTCTTTTGCTTCGCAAGCTGTGGCATACTCGATATAGCGGCTGCACTTGGCATCGATGCCAAATGTATTGTGCTGTGCCAAACTGTAGTTTCTGAAATCTTTCACTTTCTTGTTCTTTTTTTGTTAATGAAAATATTATCCTGAAAAATCCAAAAGACTCCTGTCGGCAAGACATCTGCGTGTATGTTGCCGGTGTCAGCCGATAGGAGTCTTCCATATATTAAATTTCTTGTTATTCAGAGAGCTTTGTCAGTTTCCATTCCTTGCCGTGGCGCCTGAACGTGAGTTCCATTTCCATACCGTTGGCGATGCCGCGCATAACGAAAATCTTCTGGTTGCTCTGCGTATATTTCTGTCCGTACATTATATTGTATATAAATCCAGACGGCAATTCCGGTGCGAAGGCAGGCCATGTCTCGGGAGCAATGTCGCCCGTCATAGTGCTGAAGTCGTCGTCGGGATCCGGACCGGAGAAGTGTATAGGATTGTCGAGATGCCGTGTCTGATAAGCCGAATCAGTGGCAAATTTCTGATAGAAGTTCAGGAACGAGGCGTTGTTGTTCTGATACATAGCCCCGGTGTTCACTTCTACGAGCATCCATTGCCCGTTTATGCGGTTGAACACGTACTGTTTCACTTTCTTGCGCTTTAGATAAATCTTTTCCACAACCACATGGTTAATCGACGTATCCTTTACAAGGTTCATCTGTCGGCGGTTGTCGAAGATGAGCGTATAGTAGCCCTGGTTCATGAAGAAGTGTTCCATCTTCCATTGCCCCTTGTTCAGCATCTTCTCCGTTTTACCGTTTACCACTTTCAGTGGAAACTGTATTCTCTTCATCTGTAGCTTTTTGTTTGCTGCAAAATTGAAGATGAAATCGTCAAACAGTTCGTCGGCAGCCTTTGGCATCGGTTGTTCTGATATAAGCTGTTCCAATGTGTCGGCAGCCGCAGTGTCGGTGGAATCGATCATGGCAGAATCGGCTCCTGATGCTTTCTTGTCGCTGCATCCAGTTGTTGTCCACATCATCAGTGTAAATGCTATGACAACAAATAAAAATCCTTTTTTCATTTTCTCATACAAAGAATAAATCTCATGTATCTCTGTTTACTCTCAAATTTGCGCAAAAGTACATATTTATTTTTATTCTGCACAAATATTTACAGGAATTTTTCATTTTTGGGCAAAATCATTGAGATAATTCAAAGGGATGGAGGTGTAGCGAATGTTTTTTGTAGTTTTTATAAAAAAAAAGCAAAGAGATATTTAATGTTTTTTTAATAATATTCTCTTTTGTGTCTTATTCTGCGTACTTTTGCCGAGCCTTAGGGCTTTATTAATATTAATTAAACAAAATTCTATGTACAACAACAAGAAAGCATCGGGCTCGCCAATGAAGTTCAAACACTTCACACGGAAGAGATACGCTCTCTTCGCTTGTCTTGGCAAAGAGGTGATAATCGGCACGCTTAGTGTTGCCACCCTATCCCATGCCAAGGCTGACGGCATCAGCACTAAGCCGATTATGGCAGTAGCTGACAGTCTTGCTACACACAGCGAGATTGCGCTCGACGAAGTGAGAGTCACTGGCTCCCGAGCTCCGCTTACCCGTGGGCAGGCGGCGAGAATGGTTACTGTACTGGAGCGTGAGGATATTCAAGCCGCCCCGGTGCAAAGTGTTAACGACTTGCTGAAATATGCAGCAAGCGTGGATGTGCGTCAGCGCGGACCTATAGGAGCCCAGACTGACATCAGCATCCGAGGCGGAAACTATGAACAGATTACGATTCTGCTTAACGGCATCAACATCTGCGACCCTCAGACGGGACATAATGCCTTTGACTTTCCCGTAGACGTTAGCGATATCGAGCGCATCGAGGTGCTCGAAGGTCCGGCAGGTAGGGTGTTCGGAACATCATCGTTGCTTGGAGCTATTAACATCGTTACGAAACATCCTACTCATAACAATATTTCTGCTCATGCCGAAGCTGGAAGCTACGGATACTTAAACGGTGGCGCAAACGTAGGGCTGACTTCCGGGAAATGGACAAATTCTATTTCCGGAAACTATACACGCTCCGACGGATATAACCGCAATAAGGCTGGAAAACTAAACACGGACTTTGAGGGAGCAAAGGCTTTCTATCAAGGGACTTATTCTGATAGCAGTACGAGAGTGAGCTGGCATGCAGGACTGAGCATGCGCGACTTCGGTTCAAACACTTTTTACGGAACTGGAAGCGACGACCAGTTTGAACATACTTTCAAAAGTTATACGGCGCTGCAGGCTGATACGCGCTGCGGACGGCTGCATCTCAATCCGTCGGTTTACTGGAACCGCAATATGGACCGCTTTGAATATTTCCGAGGTCTTGACAATATCATTCCAGAAGGTGGCACGTATGGTGTTGCATACAACTACCACCGAACGGACGTTTATGGCGTGAACCTCAATTCGTATTTCGACTGGGCATGGGGAAGAACTGCCGTGTGTGCCGAATTGAGAAATGAAGACCTTGTGAGCACTACACTCGGCGAACCGCTTGAAACACCCAAGCATGTACATAAAACAGACCGCAATTATACTAACGGACTGAACCGCACGAATATTAGTTTCACCCTGGAGCACAACATCTTGCTGGAACGCTTCACTCTATCAGCCGGCATCGTGGCGGTGAAGAACTCGTGGAACCACATGAACATGAGGGTTTATCCGGGCATTGACGCAAGTTACCGCATCGGTAACAACGTGAAGCTGTATGCATCATATAACACATCGCTGAGAATGCCTTCGGTAACGGAGCTTTACTATTCGGTAGGCGGCCACAAGGCCGACAAGCATCTGAAACCAGAGGAACTGCAGGCTTTTGAGGGGGGAGTGAAATACCTGGGCTCAGGCATCACGGCAAGTGCAAGCATGTTCTACAACCACTGCAAAAACATGATCGACTGGATTCTTGATACTAACGAGGGAAATGACGCCGTATGGAAATCGGTGAACTTCACCAAGATAAATACTCTCGGAGCTGAAATGTCGGCAAGTGCTGACTTCCGACAACTTTTGCCTTCACTGCATTTTCTGAAGTCGCTCAATGTTTCCTACACTTGGATGACACAAGACAAGGACGAACCGGCTAATATACAAAGCCGTTCAACTCTGGAATACTTGCGCCATAAATTTGTGGCAAACCTCGAACTGAACATTTGGCGACAGCTCGACTTGTCGCTGAAATACCGCTGGCAGAAACGCACTGGCTCATTCACGAGGAAAGACAACGAAGGCAATGCCGTCGTATCACACTATAAGCCATACGGACTCATAGACGCCCGCTTGGCATGGAATGACGAAGGATATAAAGTTTTTGTTGAAGCAAACAATGTATTCAACACAAAATATTATGACTTTGGCAGTCTGCCGCAACCCGGAACATGGATTATGGCTGGTGCTGCTGTAGACATCAATCTATAATAATATATGTATATTGGAGCAGACTACCGCTCCAATATACATATTATTTTTATTGCCTCACTTCTCGACAAATCACCGGGATTGCTGCCAGGTTCCCCTTCAGGAACTTGCAACCCCTGCCTGGAATAATAATCCTTCCAATATTGGGTTATCTTGCCTGTCTTGTCATGAAAAGACATCGGTATCGGTTTGAAAACAAGTTCGCCACTTTTATAGCGATAAGATTTCTGTACCAGTTCGCTGCAATAGAAAGCACTGTCGTCGGGCATGAAATTGAAGTCGTATGGCTTACCTAAATATTTCAGAGCCCTCTCTACGGAAAGTGCCACACCGACAGTATCTTTCAGCCTTGCAGCCAACACCGCCCCCCGCCTCGTCATAAAGCTGTCAATCGGAGTAAGACACACGCCCTTGTGTATCGCCTCGAGAGCATAAGGATGTTGCCCGATTTTACAAAAGATTGCAACATGATCGATTTTCATCCCTCCTACTCCATTGGTAACATCAGTTATCGGGTTACCCTCGTTCTTCACACAAAACAGGAGGTCGCCTTCACAAAGTGAATCAATGCCGGCATGCTGCAGATTCTGACACATAGCAGAAAGTGACGCAACGACGAGCAGCATCACAACAGATATTTTCACTATAGAATATTTCATAATACTGTCCTTTTGATATTTTCCGGCTAATGTACTACTTTATTACTGAACTGCCAAAAATATTTACTGAAGTTTCTGGGTAGCCAGTATAATTCATTGTATGGTATTAGATAAAGCAATAAAATATATCCTAATTTTTTTTGGTCATTTTACCCTCACACCCTCACCAAATGCCTTGAAAGTCCCTGTTTATCGGACTTCTGAGGTGTGAGGGATAGTGTGAGGGGTCGATTCCTATCCCTCACACTTTCAACGAAGGTGCAACACTGTTTTTTTTGAACCACTATACCTGTAGTGCTAAAGCTATCATTTGGTATCGGTATTTCTATACTGCACTTTTGGTGCAGCATAGAAGCACCTTTGGTGCAACCATTATTGATGTTTCCCTTACTGAAGTTCAGGTGACTTAGTATGCCACTAAATATTCGTGAGATTCAACCAATGCGACAACAACAAAAATAAAATTATCTAAAAAACTTCACTGCATAACACATATTCAGATTTTTATTCGTAACTTTACACGCTCTTTGACCTGAACACAATATAATAAGGCGGAAAGACATTACTATGAAGAATGCCACTTGACGCCAGTAAAACTTACTACACTGAAGGGTCAAGACTATCCACGCGGAAATAAAAAAACAATATAAATGCATTTTAAATGGAAATACGAACCACCTACACCAGAACAGAAGAAAGATGCGGAAAGACTGATTGACAAACTTAATATCAGTGCACCACTCGCACTGATAATGGCAAAACGTGGGATTAAGGAAGAAAATGCAAAAAAGTTCTTCCACCCACAATTGGGCGACCTGCTCGACCCGTTCCTCATGAAGGATATGGACGTGGCTGTTGATCGCCTTAACAACGCTATGGGGCGCAAGGAACGCATCATGGTGTATGGTGACTACGACGTGGACGGATGCACGGCTGTTGCTCTGGTCTACAAATTCTTACAGCAATACTACTCAAACATCGACTACTACATACCAGACCGCTACGACGAGGGATATGGAGTTAGCCGTAAGGGGATTGAATACGCCAAAGAGACCGGCGTAAAACTCATTATCATTCTTGATTGCGGAATTAAAGCCGTCAAGGAGATAGAATATGCCAAAAGCATTGGCATTGATTTTATCATCTGCGACCACCACGTGCCAGACGACATCATGCCGCCAGCCACAGCTATTCTTAACCCTAAACGCCCTGACGACAACTACCCGTTCAAACATCTTTGCGGTTGCGGTGTGGGATTCAAACTCATGCAGGCATTTGCTAAGAACAACGATATCCCGTTTGCAAGGCTCATCCCGTTGCTCGACTTCTGTGCTGTGAGTATCGCGGCAGACATTGTGCCTGTGACCGGAGAAAACAGAATACTTGCATACCACGGACTGAAGCAACTGAACCAAAACCCGAATATCGGACTGAAAGCTATTGTGGATATCTGTGGACTGAACGGACGGACTCTCTCGATGAGCGATATAGTGTTTAAAATCGGACCGAGAATAAACGCTTCGGGAAGAATGGAAAACGGACGGGAAAGCGTTGACTTGCTCGTTGAAAAGGATTTTGCCGTGGCTCTTAGCGAAGCTAAACATATCAACGAATACAACGAGCAACGAAAAGATATCGACAAACAAATGACCGAGGACGCCAACCTCATCGTGGAACGATTGGAAAGTCAGCAGAAGCATACAAGTATCGTGCTCTACGACGAGAACTGGAAAAAGGGAGTTATCGGAATTGTCGCATCAAGACTCACGGAAATTTATGTCAGACCTACCGTCGTACTTACACGCGACGGCGATCTCGCAACGGGCTCTGCGCGAAGCGTTGCCGGCTTCGACATCTATTCGGCAATAAAAAGCTGCAGAGACTTGCTAATGAACTTCGGAGGACACACGTATGCCGCCGGACTGACACTGAAATGGGCCGATGTAAAGGAATTCAGAAGACGCTTTCAGAAATATGTCGACGAGCATATCTTGCCGGAACATACCGAGGCTACGCTCAATATCGACGCCGTTATCGACTTTAAGGACATTACAAAGAAAATGCACGGCGAACTGAAAAAGTTCGGTCCTTTCGGGCCGGGCAACCCCAAACCGCTGTTCTGCACAAAAGACGTATACGACTTCGGTACGAGTAAAGTGGTTGGAAGGGAACAGGAACATATAAAACTGGAACTGGTGGATTCGAAATCCAACAACGTAATGAACGGCATTGCCTTCGGACAAAGTGCATCGGCAAGATACATAAAGTCGAAACGCAGCTTCGATATTGCATACACTATTGAAGACAACGTGTTCAAGCATAACGACGTGCAACTGCAGATTGAAGACATCAGACCTTGTGAGGGAAGTTTTTAAATTATAATTCGTTTCAGAACTTATAACAGAAAAAGTGAGTGACGACAAGTTTACCGGCATTCTGAAGGAATATTGGGGATACAACGACTTCAGAGGCATCCAACGGGAAATAATAGAGAGCATCAGTGCCGGAAAAGACACTCTGGGACTGATGCCTACCGGTGGAGGAAAATCCATTACCTTCCAGGTTCCAGCCCTGGCAAGCAAAGGGGTATGCATCGTCATAACCCCTCTTATTGCCTTGATGAAAGACCAGGTGAGCCATCTAAGGGAAAAAGGAATAAAAGCTTATGCCATATATGGAAGCATGCAGCGAAACGAGATTGTCAATATACTGGACAATGCGGTTCTTGGAGGCGTTACACTATTGTATGTTTCGCCAGAAAGACTTTCGTCTGAACTGTTCCTCACAAAACTGAAACACATGAATGTTAGCTTCATAACAGTAGACGAAGCTCACTGCATAAGTCAATGGGGATACGACTTCAGACCATCTTACCTTTCGATACGCTCCATCCGCGAAATAAAGCCAAAGGCTCCCGTTCTTGCCCTTACAGCCACTGCAACACCAGCCACTGTGGATGATATACAGGAGAAACTCGGTTTCAAAGAGAAGAATGTCTTCAAAATGAGCTTTGAGCGAAAGAACCTCGCCTATATCGTAAGAATTGCGGAAAACAAAAATGAGGAAATGCTGCACATCCTGAATTCTGTCAACGGAAGCGCAATAGTCTATGTGTACAGCAGACAAAAGACTAAGGATGTTGCCGAATTTCTTGAAAAAAGCGGAATTAGCGCCACTTACTACCATGCCGGACTTGAACACTCTACAAGAGACGAGCGACAGACGATGTGGCAAGAGGACAAAGTAAGGGTCATGGTGGCAACAAACGCATTCGGAATGGGTATCGACAAACCGGATGTAAGACTCGTTATCCATATCGACTGCCCTGACTCTATTGAAGCTTACTTCCAGGAAGCTGGACGTGGCGGACGCGACGGGAAAAAGGCATACGCCGTTTTACTTTACAACAACCATGATAAAATAACTCTCTCAAAAAGAATCTCAGACAACTTCCCCGACAAGGATTATATTAAAAAGGTGTATGAGCATCTCGCCTACTTCTTCCAAATTGGTGTTGGCAGTGGATACGGACACACATTTGAATTTAATATAGGAAAATTCTGCAATAACTTTAAGCATTTCCCTATAAGACTTGAGGCGGCTCTGAAAATTCTTGAAAAAGCCGGATACATAGAATACGACAGCAACGGAAATGAAAGGACCAGACTGATGTTTCTCGTGGAAAGAGACGAACTATATAAACTTAACGAACTTAGCAAGGAGCAAAACTCGGTTATTATCGCTACTCTAAGATGTTATAGCGGATTGTTCTCAAGCTATGCTATTATCGACGAAGGACTTATCGCGCAAAAGGCTGGTATTGACAAGAATGAAGTATATTGTATTCTGAAAGAACTGGACAAGAAAAGGCTCGTCAGCTTCATACCAGAGAAGAACGTTCCAAGAATAAAATATACACAAAACAGAGTAGATACCAAAGAGATAATTATATCAAAGGAGGTCTATGACATACGTAAAGAACTCTTCAAATGCCGCATCGAGGCCATTAACAAATATGCCGAAAACAATTACATGTGCCGAAGCAGACAACTGCTTAGATACTTTGGCGAAAACAAATCCAGCAACTGCAACCAATGCGATGTATGCATTGACAACAGGAAAATGACCAAAGAAGACAAAGAAGAATTGAAGGTCATAAGACAGGAAATCCTGAATCTTCTGTCTGACAAAAAAGAACACAATGTCGAAGAACTATACAAGATAAAACACGATTTGACAAAAATCGAACATGTTATCTACCACATGAGCGATGAAGAGGAAATATTCAATAACAACGGAAAACTGACTTTGTAAGTAATCATGGCATGAAAATACAAAGAAAATAATTGCACACTAATATACAAAATGTGTTATTTATCTTTCAATTTAGAAGATATTTAACACATTTTTCTTTAAGTTATCAGTATTATTGAAAATAAACATATCAAATTGTTTCTCTTTACAGAAAAACATGTACCTTTGTACACCATTTCAAAAGAAAATATGCCATTTGCTGCACTAAAGCAAAGAATGGCAATATATAATAATAGGTATAAAGGCAAGATATACTTGCATAACTTAATAAAAGAAACAAGATGAAACATAAGCTGAGGAGTGCAGTATGCACAGAGGGAAGACGTATGGCTGGAGCCAGAGCCTTATGGGTTGCAACAGGAATGAAACACGAACAGTTCGGTAAACCAATCATCGCTATTGTAAACTCATTCACCCAGTTTGTGCCAGGACATACACACTTGCACGAAATAGGACAAGTGGTCAGAGAAGAAATTGAAAAGATGGGCTGCTATGCTGCCGAATTCAATACCATAGCCATTGACGACGGTATCGCCATGGGGCACGACGGTATGCTTTATTCTCTACCGTCAAGAGACATTATCGCTGACTCTGTAGAATATATGGTCAATGCACACAAGGCTGACGCCATGATCTGCATATCCAACTGCGACAAGGTTACACCTGGAATGCTGATGGCGGCAATGAGACTTAATATCCCTACAGTTTTCTGTAGCGGCGGACCGATGGAAGCCGGTAAATGGAGAGGCGAGAATGCCGACCTTATCACGGCTATGGTTAAAGGTGCCGACAAGAGCATCAGCGACGAAGAACTAAAGGAGATTGAAAGCTGCGCATGTCCTGGATGCGGTAGCTGCTCCGGAATGTTCACGGCAAACTCAATGAACTCGCTTACCGAGGCTATCGGTATGAGCCTGCCGGGCAATGGAACCATTCTTGCTACCCACAAAAACAGAATACAACTGTTTAAGGATGCCGCAAGACAAATAGTAACGAATGCCCTTCGCTATTACGAGGATGGCGACGAGAGTGTACTTCCAAGAAACATCGCAACGAGAGACGCTTTTCTAAATGCCATGACTCTGGATATTGCCATGGGAGGAAGTACCAACACCGTCCTACATTTGCTCGCCGTTGCTCAAGAGGCAGAGACAGACTTCACAATGAAGGATATCGACTCGCTGAGCAGAAAAGTGCCTTGCCTCTGCAAACTGTCGCCAAACACACAAAAATACAGTGTGCAGGAATGTAACAGAGCTGGAGGTATCTTTGGAATAATGAATGAACTGGCTAAAGGAGGACTGATACACGAGGATGCAAAGCGAGTGGATGGAAAGACTATAGGCGAACAACTAAAAAAATACGATATAACGGGAAATGATATTGACCCTGAAGCTGAAAGAATATATAAGAGCGCACCAGGAAGAAGATTCTCAACCAAGATGGGGTCGCAAGACGAACAATGGGAGTCTCTTGATACCGATCGTTCAGCAGGATGCATCCGCGACTTGGAACATGCCTACACAAAGGACGGCGGACTTGCCGTTTTGTTCGGAAACATTGCCCAAGACGGATGCGTGGTGAAAACAGCTGGAGTTGACAGCGAACTCTGGCATTTCGAGGGACCGGCAAAAGTGTTCGACTCTCAAGAAGATGCCTGCGAAGGAATTCTTGGTGGAAAGGTAAAGAAGGGCGACTGTGTGGTCATCACCCACGAGGGACCAAAAGGCGGACCGGGTATGCAGGAAATGCTCTACCCTACTTCTTATATCAAGAGCATGCACATGGGTAAGGAATGTGCACTTATCACAGACGGAAGATTCAGCGGAGGTACTTCAGGACTTAGTATCGGACATATCTCGCCGGAAGCTGCTGCAGGCGGAAACATCGGAAAAATCGTTGACGGCGACATCATCGAGATTGACATCCCTAATAGAAGCATTAACGTTAAGCTGTCTGAAGAGGAACTCGCCAACAGGGAACAGAGACCAATGACAAGGCAGCGCACCGTCAGCAAGGCGCTGAGGGCATACGCACAGAGTGTAAGTTCTGCCGACAAAGGCGGCGTAAGGGTTATTGAATAGAAAAGGCATAAGGGTTATTGAATAGAAGAAAGGAAAAAGATGACAAACAACAATATAACAGGTGCAGAGGCACTTATGCGCTCACTTGCCGCCGAAGGGGTTGATACAATCTTCGGTTACCCTGGCGGAGCGATAATGCCTGTATACGACAAACTTTACGACTATACAAGAGGCGACAACAAAACATTCAACCATATACTTGTTCGCCACGAACAGGCTGCCATCCATGCTGCCGAAGGCTACTCAAGGGTCAGCGGGAAAGTTGGAGTATGCCTTGTAACGAGCGGACCGGGAGCTACAAACACTCTTACCGGTGTTGCTGACGCAATGATGGACTCTACCCCACTTGTGGTCATAGCCGGTCAGGTTGGTGTCGATGCCCTTGGTACTGATGCATTTCAGGAAGTAGACCTCGTAGGTTTGGCACAGCCAATAAGCAAATGGAGCTACCAGATTCGCAAAGCCGAAGATATAGCATGGGCAGTAAGCCGTGCATTCTATATCGCTAAGTCTGGAAGACCAGGACCTGTTGTGTTGGATTTCCCCAAAAACGCACAAGTTAGCAAAACCGACTACGAGCCTCAACACATCAACTTCATAAGAAGTTACGATGCCTATCCAGAACTTGACATGAATAAAGTAAAGGAGGCTGCCGACATTATAAATAATGCGAAGAAGCCATTGGCACTCGTTGGACATGGTGTAGAAATCGGCAATGCACAAGATGAGCTCATTGATTTTCTTGAAAAGGCGGATATCCCTGCAGCAAGAACCCTGTTGGGATTGTCGGCACTCCCGTCTAACCACCCTCTTAATATGGGAATGCTCGGAATGCACGGCAATTATGCCCCAAATATAAAGGAGCAGGAATGTGATGTGCTGATTGCTATAGGAATGAGATTTAGCGACCGTGTTACTTGCAACATTGACACGTATGCCAAACAAGCTAAGATTATCCATCTTGACATCGATGAATCGGAAATAGACAAAAACATAAAGACCACAGTGGCTGTCGTTGCCGACTGCAAGGAGTCTTTGCCGGCAATCACAAAGTTGCTGAAGAAAAATGTGCATCGGGAATGGCGAGACAGCTTTAAGCCTCTTTACAAGATGGAATACGACAAAGTTATCGAACCCGCCATCCACCCTAAAAGCGGAATGTTGCTGATGGGCGAAGTGGTAAATGCCGTGGCTGAGGCTACTAAAGGCGACGCAGTTCTCGTTAACGATGTGGGACAAAACCAGATGTTCTCGGCAAGATACTTCAAATACAACAAGAAGCTGTCTATTGCAACAAGTGGCGGTCTCGGCACTATGGGCTTCGGACTGCCTGCTGCCGTCGGGGCAACATTCGGTGCACCGAAACGGACAGTATGCCTGTTTACCGGTGACGGAGGCTTTCAGATGAGCATCCAGGAACTGGGCACGATAATGGAACAACAGGCACCGGTAAAGATCATTCTGATGAACAACAATTATCTCGGCAACGTCAGACAATGGCAGGACATGTTCTTTGGCGGCAGGAAATCGTTCACAAAGATGATGAACCCGCAATATAAATCAATTAGTGAAGCTTACGGCATCCCGTATGCCCTGTCTGTTACAAGGGATGAGCTGAAGGAAAATATCCAGAGAATGCTTTCAACCGACGGACCGTTCATAATGGAGTGTGCCATCAAAGAGGAAGACAACGTGCTGCCTATGACTCCACCGGGAAAATCTGTTGACGAGATGCTATTGGAAATTAACATTTGACGTGTATGGAAGGAAAAGAAAGAAAACTATATACCTTATTGGTATACTCCGAGAATATAGCCGGTCTGCTTAACCAGATAACGGCAGTGTTCACAAGAAGACAGATTAATATCGAAAGCCTCAACGTATCAGCGTCGAGCATCAAAGGTGTACACAAATATACAATTACCGTATGGAGCGACGAGGAGCAGATTCTGCTTGTAACAAAACAGATTGAAAAGAAAATTGATGTCATAAAGGCTGATTACTATACCGACGATCAACTCTTTATAAGAGAAGTCGGACTGTTCAAGCTCTCTACGCAGATAATTATGGACAATCCTGAAATCTCAAGAATCATACGGCATGCTGATGCTCACATCGTGGAAGTAAACCCCACTTTCTGTGCGGCAATGCAGAACGGAAGGACGGAGGAAATTACCGGACTATATCATGAACTGCAAAAATACAACTGCGTACTTCAATATACAAGAAGCGGACGTATCGCCATAACAAGAAACCCTGTGGAAGAAGTCAGCGACTTCCTCGAACTTCAGGAAAAACGAAAAACCAATAAAACAGATGAAAACATTGGATAAAATAGGAAGATACGGATTCCTCGCAGAACCATTCCACTGCGATTTCTCAAAGCGACTGTTTATCGGACACCTTGGGAACCACTTGCTGAATGCCGCAGACTTCCACTCTAACGACCGCGACTTCGGCATGAACTATCTAAATCCAATCCACAAGACGTGGGTACTCTCCCGACTTGCCATAGAGATGGACGACATGCCTATGGCTTATGATAAATTCGATGTCGAAACATGGGTGGAAAGTGCCATGAGATACTTCACGAACAGGGATTTCCGCATCTCAAGCCCCGACGACAAAATAGTATACGGATACGGAAGAAGCATCTGGGCGATGATTGACACCTGCACGAGGCAACCGCAAAACATTATGGAAATTCGCAATGGTGAGATTGAGCAATATATCGACAAGGATAAAGAATGCCCTATCGCTCCACTGTCAAGGGTGAAGATGAGCAAGGAAGCTCAACTTGTGCGGACTATAGACACCAATTACAGCGATGTCGACGTAAACGGACACATCAACAGCGTGAAGTATATTGAGCATGTGCTCGATCTCTTTACTCTCGATTGGTATAAGACACATAGAGTCAAGCGCTTCGATATTGCCTATGTGGCTGAAAGCTACTATGGCGACAAGCTTAGTTTCTATAAAGAAGAAGTGGACGACAATACTTTCCATATCAGAATAACGAAGACAAACAGTGAGGCAAACGACGTGGAAGTAGTGAGAAGTATGGTTAAATTCATAAAAGATTGAAATAAAATTTGGTTATTTAGTTTTAAATTCATACCTTTGCGCCCACAATAATAACAAACATAAATTAATAACATATACATGCCTATATAAAAGGCATAAGAACTAAAACATTACGATTATGGCAGAAATGAATTTCGGTGGCGTTATCGAGACAGTTGTCACCAGCAAGGAATTTTCTTTAGAGAAAGCACGTGAAGTTTTGAAGAATGAAACGATTGCAGTATTGGGCTACGGCATCCAAGGTCCTGGTCAGGCATGCAATCTGCGCGATAATGGTTTCAATGTAATTGTTGGTCAGCGCGAAGGAAAGACATACGACAAGGCCGTTGCCGACGGATGGGTACCGGGCAAGACCCTGTTCTCTATCGAGGAGGCTGCCGAGAAGGGAACAATCATCTGCATGTTGCTCTCAGATGCCGGTCAGATTCAGGTATGGCCTAAGATTAAGAAATACCTCACAAAGGGTAAGACACTGTACTATTCACATGGTTTTGCCATCAACTGGAACGACCGTACCGGTGTTGTCCCACCAGAGGACGTAGACGTTATCATGGTTGCGCCTAAGGGTTCGGGAACTTCTCTGCGCACAATGTTCTGCGAAGGCAGAGGACTTAACTGCTCATACGCCGTTTATCAGGATGCTTCCGGCAATGCAGAAGACAAGACTATCGCCTTCGGTATCGGTATCGGAGCCGGATATCTGTTCAAGACAACATTCCAGCGCGAGGCAACATCCGACCTTACCGGTGAGCGCGGTTCGCTGATGGGTGCCATCGAGGGCTTGTTCGAGGCACAGTATGAGGTTCTCCGCGAACACGGACACTCTCCATCTGAGGCTTTCAACGAGACTATCGAAGAGCTGACCCAGAGCCTTATGCCTTTGTTCGGCGAGAAAGGAATGGACTGGATGTATGCCAACTGCTCTACAACTGCACAGCGCGGTGCGCTCGACTGGGCTCCACGTTTCCGCGAAGCCATCAAGCCAGTTATGGAATGGCTATACCTTTCGGTTAAGACCGGTAATGAGGCACAGATTTCTATCGACAGTAATTCTAAGCCAGACTATCGCGAGAAGCTGAATGCCGAGCTGAAGGCTATGCGCGAAAGCGAAATGTGGCGTACTGGAGTAACCGTAAGACAGCTGCGCCCAGAGAATAACTAATCAAGAATCACGCTTGTGTTATAACAAGCAAACCGATATTCAAGCGAATGCCCCTCTATCTTTTGCAAGACAGAGGGGCATTCATGTCAAACTATAATCCTTACTAATACGCTAAATGTCTATATCAAAAATCTTATATTCCTACGACCTATTAAATTATCTACAACGAATAAATACTTTCATTATAGAAAACAAGCCTCAAAATCGGTAGACTTTGAGGCTTTTCTGGAGGTACCTAGCAGAGTCGAACTGCTCTACACGGTTTTGCAGACCGTTACCTAACCGATCGGCCAAGGTACCATTTCGTAATTGCGAGTGCAAAGGTAGTGATTTTATTTTAAACCTCAAAATTTTTGGAGAAAAATATTTGCTTTATTCTTTTTTTTCTACTTTTTCTTCTTTTTTCTTTGTTCTGCATTCATTCTGCTCCACTTTTCCGCTACATTTTCTCATTTCATATAAAGCGCAACCGGAACAGCCGGCACACAATGGACTTCCGCCAGCCGTTGACTTTTCTTTCAACGACCGGCGAAATTTCATTATAACGTACAATACCGACAGTATCAATATTATAAATACCGCTATATACTGCCACATAAGCTCTTTCTCCTTATTTAAAGCATTTACTTCCCGAACATACGTATTGCGTAGGCATAACAATCCCTCAGACCGAGTTCATACAGATTATCATATTTTTCACCTCTACATATATCTCTCCTCACACTTTCCAAAGAGTCACTAATCCTCTTGTCTATAAGATTCTCCTTATACAAACGTTCTATCATAGGCATAAGCTGACTGGCACGCAAGTCGCACAAAGCCCAAACAAGCATACCATTAAGTCCGTAGTTCGTTATCATCGACTTGTCCCCATCGCTCAGCGCCTTTGCAAGGAACTTCTTCAGAATCTCCATAACCTCCGGCTTTTTGTCTTCCCATCTGCAAGCAATATTCACCATTGCCTCCATAACATTCGACTTCTTTGAGACGAAGAATCCTTTTCCATACAGGAACGTCTCGAGTTTAGGCAGTGCATCCTTGCCAAGTTTTATCAATGTGGGGAACAAATAGCAACCGTCTCCGTCGCCATAAATATCATCATAGGTCCCTAAATCTATTTTAAGCGTCTCGAGCACGGCATCAAGACTTGTCTCGCTGTCGCCAACTTCAGAAAGCAGCAATACGGCATGTGCCACAGCACGTGCATACGAATTGTATGTCCTTACAGAATCACTATCATCCCTCATCACACGCAGTCCGTAAAGTATAATCTTCTCCAAGTCACGCTTCAGACTGTCGTGCGGCATTACCAATATTCTGTCGCTATCCTCTTCAGACAAGGCTATTCTGTTCTTTTTCAATGAAAGAGTGCTGAACAAGCCTTTATTTTCAAGCTTGATCTCTGTAGGCAGATTATCATTATGATAGGTATACGGGAATCCATTATACACATAAAAATCATCAAGCTCTTCCTCGTCGTAATCATCCCCGACGGCATCATCATAAGCGGCATCGTAATCCTCGTCGTAATCATCATCATCATCGTCATCATCGTCATCATCATCGTCCATGTCGTCCATGATTATCCAATCGAAATTATTTCCGAGATTCTTTTCGAGCACCGGTAAATACCTGTTTGCCTCAAAAGAATTGTTTGCCACGAGATAATGCTCTCCGTCCTTACCGAACTCATATTCAATAAGCGGCACATCCTCCGTATCTTCTTCAAGGAAATACTGCCCCAATGAGAACTCCTTGCATGGTTGGATTCCTGCCTCTTCGGCATAAGCTATTGCTCCATATACAATATTATGAACCTCGTCGTATGATGCTTTCCTCATACCGGAGTTCATGCAATTTTCAACTATACCATCAAACTCATCCTCGTCAACACGAAGTCTATAAGAGCTTTTCTTCACTCCCAAGCACCACGTATCTACAAGAAATACCCCGAAGCTGATGTTGCCGCCTGTATGTTTTCTTGATACAAGCACATTACCGCAACCTACTTTAAAGATATTATCATCAACATAACAGTCGCCTATCTCTACCGAACGCATTCTCTCCTTTATAAACCGCTCCGGCGACAGGAACGTCTGTTTCTGCTGTTTTCCTTTTGATTTTTTCTTTGCCATTTTTCTTCTTTTTATGGATACAAAAATAAGATTTTTTTTTGATAATCCGATATTTTTGAATAAAAAACAAAGAAAATGTCTGCAACACTTAATGCATAATCCTATTTTAACGACAACAGAGGCAAGATCTTCAATATAACACGCATAAATAATAGTGGCACCAAAGGTGCTTCTATTCTGCACTTTTGGTGCAGCATAGAAATACCGATACCAAAAGACAGCTTTGGCTGCCTGAATAATAATCCCCCACAATAAAGTGTGAGGGGTAAGCATCGACCCCTCACACTATCCCTCACACCTCAGAAGTCCGATAAACAGGGACTTTCAAGGCTATTGGTGAGGGTGTGAGGGTAAAATGACCGAAAAAACTTTTTAGCGGAATTAAGAAAAAAAGCTTACCTTTGCACTATACGAATAAAGACATGAGATATATTACAGCCCTTACAATAGCGGGGTCTGACAGCTGTGGAGGTGCAGGTGTTCAGGCCGACATAAAGACAATGACTGCACTCGGCGTGTATGCAGCATCTGTCATTACATCTGTAACGTCGCAAAACACCCGAGGCGTTTATGCCGTGGAGCCTATAAGAGCCGAAGCGGTGGAAAGCCAGATGAATGCCGTTTTTGAAGATATCGTTGTTGATGCCGTTAAAATCGGTATGCTTGGGAATGCAGGAGTCATCAAAGCTGTGGCTAACGGCATCAGAAGATACAAGCCCAATAACGTTGTAGTGGATCCTGTTATGGTTTCTACAAGCGGACATGCACTTATTGACAAGGAAGCGATAACAGAACTTGTCGGCAGTCTGCTGCCTATGGCAACATTGGTTACCCCTAATATTCCTGAAGCTGAATGGCTGTCGGGGATAAAGATAAGCAACGCTGATGATGCTGACCGCGCGGCAATGGTTATCAGTAGGCTCGGCTGCAAGGCTGTACTTATAAAAGGCGGACACCTTGATGGGAAGGAGAAGACAGACCGTCTTTATGTTTCAGGGAAACTGGTTGCAACTTACCGAAACAGTACGCTGGATACCCGCAACACCCATGGCACTGGCTGCACTCTGTCATCGGCAATAACAGCCATGCTTGCACGAGGCGAAACGCTGTCTGATGCTGTAAGGCATGCCGTGGAATATCTGCACGGGGCTATCCGCAACGGAAAGGATATAAACCAAGGAGCAGGACACGGACCGGTTTGTCATAGTTTTTTGTTCAGAAGTGCCGACGACAGTCATGCTGTGAAGTCTCTCGACGGAGTATCGTTGCAGTTTATAAGCCACTGCAACGACAGACATTCTTATGCAGAGGGTATCAGTCTTGCACTGAAAGGCGGTTGCCGATGGGTACAGCTCCGCATGAAAGATGCTGAAGAAGAGGAGTTCGTCGCTACGGCGAGAAAGGTAAGAGAGATGTGCTCGGAATACAACGCCACGTTTATCATAGACGATAGAGTGGAACTGGTAAAGACTGTCGGTGCCGACGGTGTGCATCTCGGAAAGAACGACATGCCGATTGATGAAGCACGCAGAATTCTCGGCAGTAAATATATAATAGGCGGAACGGCAAATACAATAGAAGATGTGGAGCGGCTGTATCTTGCCGGTGCCGACTATATCGGATGCGGACCGTTCCGGTTTACTACCACGAAGAAAAACCTCTCGCCAATGCTCGGCATTGAAGGCTACAGGGACATAATAAAGAATATGCGACAGAGGGGTATCACCTTGCCGATTGTTGCCATAGGTGGCATATTGCCGTCGGATGTGCATGAAATAATGGATACGGGTATCAGTGGGATTGCCGTGAGCGGAGCTATACTGAATGCTGATGACCCTATCGAAGAAATGGAAAAGTTCAAAGAGTTGGTTGCTCCCGATATAGTATCGTTGTCATGAAATGGATTGTTATAACGTCTCCTGATTTTATCAGTGGAGAGGCTGCATTTATCAACAGGCTCTTTGAACACGGACTGGACATTCTGCACTTGCGGAAACCCGGTTCGGAGGTTGACGACTGCCAAAGACTGCTCGACGATATTAATCCACGATGGCTGTCGAGAATTGTCGTGCATGATCATTTTGAACTTTGCAGTATGTATTCTCTTAAAGGTGTACATCTTAACGGTAGGAATCCTCTGCCCCCAGAGGGACACAGCGGTACGGTGTCTCGCTCGTGTCATAGTCTGGAAGAAATAACAAAATATGGGGCGTCGTGCGATTACATGACGCTTAGTCCGATATTCGACAGTGTGTCGAAGCAGGGATACTTGTCGGCTTTCACCGCCCAGCAGCTCTTATCGGCAAAAGACTGCGGGACTATAACAAGCAAGGTAATTGCCTTGGGAGGCGTTACATTGCAGAATATTCCTAAAGTGAAGGAATATGGCTTTGGCGGTGTTGCTATCCTCGGCGATGTTTGGAAGAGAATGACCGACAGTAATGTGGATGATTATCTTGACGCTCTGCGCTCTGCACTGCCATAGAAGGTTGCTGTTTCTATTTTATACATCTATACTACAGGACTTTCGGATTTAGTTCAGAAAATGATGACAAGTTATAAAGAAGCAAAAAAATTTGCGGGATTGAAAATTTATTTGTTCCTTTGCACCCATAGAACTATCACGGGGTGCTGAGTGATTCAGCTGAGATTATACCCATAGAACCTGATGCGGGTAATACCGACGAAGGGAAAATGATATAACTTCATTGTTTAGCTGAAGCTCCCTATTCCATTTGGTATAAACCAAAAGTTCATGGAATCGGGAGCTTTTTTGTTTGTTTCTCGTTATACTGGAGAAGCGTACGGATTTTCACAATGTGCCTCCGTTGATGTTGACATTTTTTTATTACAACATTAAAATGGCAGAATTATGAAATTAAAAATCAACGACAAAGAGACAGAAGTGAAGGCTACGTCTCTGAAGAAACTTGCCGAAGAGCTGTCGCTACCCGAAAAGGGTATCGCCGTGGCAGTGAACAACCGCATGGTTCCGCGCTCCGGATGGCAGCAGGCGGAACTCTGCGAGGGCGACAGTATCGTCATCATCAAGGCAGTGTGCGGCGGATAATGACATCAAGGATGTTTTAACTCTATGAACAACAAAACGGAACAAATATAATTTCAATTACAAATAAAGAGAACTATGGAAAAACTTGTCATCGCAGGACGGGAATTCAATTCCCGACTGTTTTTGGGAACAGGAAAGTTTAACAACAACACGCTCATGGCTGAAGCGATAAAGGCTTCGGAAACGGAAATGGTTACAGTGGCCATGAAGCGCATAGAACTGAATGATGAGCACGACGACCTTTTGACCCACATCGTGCAGAACCCTAACATCCAACTGCTGCCTAACACCAGCGGAGTGCGCAATGCCGAGGAGGCTATCTTCGCCGCACAGATGTCGCGCGAGGCTTTCGGCACCAACTGGCTGAAACTGGAAATCCACCCAGACCCGAGGTATCTGCTGCCAGACTCTATTGAAACACTGAAGGCTACGGAGAAGCTTGTTGAAATGGGCTTCGTAGTTTTGCCTTACTGTCAGGCCGACCCTACCCTATGCAAGCATCTTGAGGAGGCTGGCGCTGCCACGGTGATGCCTCTGGCTGCTCCTATCGGAACGAACAAGGGACTGAGAATGAAGGACTTTCTGCAGATTATCATCGAACAGGCCACGGTGCCTGTAGTAGTGGATGCCGGCATCGGTGCTCCGAGCCATGCTGCCGAGGCAATGGAAATGGGAGCCGACGCTTGTCTGGTGAACACGGCTATCGCTGTGGCTGGAAATCCTGTGGAGATGGCTACGGCATTTAAGGAGGCTGTGGTATGTGGCAGACGGGCTTACGAGGCTGGTCTGGGTGCTGTGTGCGACGCAGCCGAAGCGAGTTCACCTCTTACGGCATTCCTGTCGTAAGTATTTCTAAATAGGTATAAACATATAACAAATAATATAATGCCAAACGACAATAAAGCATACGCAAAGAGAGAAAAGGCTTACATGGCGGGAAAGATTTTTCCGGAGATAAGAGTCGGAATGACAAAGGTGAACCTCACTCCTACCGTTACGAAGGATGAGAACGGTATTCCCCACATGACTCCAAATGCCCCTGTATATATCTACGACACCAGCGGACCGTATACTGACCCTAACTATAAGGTGGATCTCCACCGCGGACTGCCGAAGCTGCGCCTGCCGTGGATTGAGAACCGTCCGCAGTGTAAGGGCGGCATAACGCAGATGGCTTACGCTAAGGCGGGAATCATCACCCCAGAGATGGAATATGTGGCTATCCGCGAGAACATGAACTGTGAGGAACTGGGCATCAAGACTCATATCACACCTGAGTTCGTGCGCGACGAGATTGCACGCGGACGTGCCGTGCTGCCTGCCAACAGGAATCATCCGGAGAGTGAGCCGATGATTATCGGCAGGAATTTCCTCGTGAAGATTAACACCAACATCGGCAACTCTGCCACTACTTCGAGCATCGAGGAAGAGGTGGACAAGGCGGTATGGTCGTGCAAATGGGGAGGCGACACGCTGATGGACCTTTCTACGGGAAACAACATCCACGAAACACGTGAATGGATATTGCGCAACTGTCCTGTTCCGGTGGGCACAGTGCCTATCTATCAGGCACTGGAGAAGGTAAACGGCAAGGTGGAAGACCTCTCGTGGGAGGTGTATCGCGACACGCTTATCGAGCAATGCGAACAGGGCGTGGACTATTTCACCATCCATGCCGGAATACGCCGGCACAACGTGCATCTTGCCGACAGCCGTCTTTGCGGCATCGTGAGTCGTGGAGGCAGCATCATGAGTAAATGGTGCTTGCTGAAGGATAGGGAGAGTTTCCTGTATGAGCATTTCGACGACATCTGCGACATCGTGGCTAAATACGATGTTGCACTCTCGCTTGGCGACGGACTGCGCCCCGGCTGTATTGCCGACGCCAATGATGCGGCTCAGTTTGCCGAACTCGACACGATGGGTGAACTCGTAACACGTGCCTGGGACAAAAACGTACAGGCATTTATCGAGGGTCCGGGTCATGTGCCGTTGCAGAAGATTAAGGAGAATATGGAGCGACAGCTCGACCACTGTCACGAGGCTCCATTCTACACCCTCGGTCCGCTCGTTACCGACATCGCCCCCGGCTACGACCATATCACTTCTGCCATCGGCGGAGCACAGATAGCATGGCTCGGCACGGCTATGCTCTGCTACGTTACGCCAAAGGAACATCTCGCCCTGCCTAACAAGGAGGATGTGCGCACGGGTGTGGTTACCTACAAGATTGCAGCCCATGCCGCCGACCTCGCAAAGGGGCATCCCGGGGCTATGGTGAGAGACAACGCTCTGTCGAAGGCGCGCTTCGAATTCCGCTGGAGAGACCAGTTCCATCTCTCGCTCGACCCGGAGCTTGCACTGAAATATTTTGAGGAGGCTGGTCACACCGACGGCGAATACTGCACGATGTGCGGTCCGGACTTCTGTGCCGCCCGTCTTACTCACGACCTTAGGAAATTCAAGAAGTAATGGAACTTTCTCCTGAACAAAGGCGGCGATACGACCGCCATATCATTCTTGACGGTTTCGGGCGCAAGGCACAGCTGCAGTTGCTACAGTCGAAGGTACTCATCGTGGGCGTCGGCGGACTGGGTTCGCCGGCTGCCATGTATCTTGCCGCTGCCGGTGTGGGACACATCGGCTTGGTCGACGGCGACTTCGTGTCGGTTACTAATCTGCAGCGACAGATTCTATACACCGACGATGACAAAGGACGGCTGAAGACGGAAGCTGCTGCCGAAAGGCTCAGGGCGATGAACCCTGATGTGGAGGTTGCTGTACACGAGACGTTTCTCAACGAGCAGAATGCACTGGAACTGATTAAGCCATACGACTTTGTTGTTGAGGGCACCGACAATTTTTCGTCGAAATATCTCGTGAACGATGCCTGCGTGATGCTCGGCAAGGGTTTTACAATAGGCGGAATTAACAGGTTCGCCGGACAGGTGATGACCCACATGCCGGGCACGGCATGCTATCGCTGTCTGTTTCCTGAACCGCCGGCAATGGCCGACGTTGAGACTTGCTCCATGGTGGGAGTGCTCGGTCCGATGGCCGGCATAATCGGTACGGTGCAGGCTACGGAGGCTATAAAATGCCTCACTGCCGTTGGCAAGTCGCTCACCGACGCTCTGCTCACGCTCGATGCGCTGACGATGGAATGGAGGCGATTCGATATGGGAAGAGACACAGACTGCGCCCTCTGCGGCAAAGAACCATCGATAACTGATATTAAGGAGTATGCCTATAAGCCATGCTCCAGGAATAAATAAAAAGGAAAATTATGTTTAGCGAAGAATTGGAAAAAATAAGTTGGCAGGAGACCACGGAGCGTATCGCGAGCATGACTGCCACCGACGTGAGGCGCGCTCTGGGCAAGAGCCACTGCGACGTGAACGATTTTATGGCGATGCTCTCACCGGCTGCCGAACCTTATCTCGAGGAGATGGCTCGCCTTTCAAGGCGATACACCGAGGAACGATTCGGCAAGACGATGTCGATGTTCATTCCTCTTTATATTACTAACTCGTGTTCTAACTCCTGTGTGTACTGCGGTTTCCACCGCGAAAACCCTATGGCACGCACTATCCTGACTCCAGAGCAGATTGAGAATGAGTATAAGGCGATAAAGAAGCTGGCTCCTTTCGAGAATATCCTGCTCGTTACGGGAGAGAATCCGGCAAAGGCTGGCACTCCGTATCTCGCCAAGGCGATTGACATTGCCAAGAAGTATTTCTCTAATATCAAGATTGAGGTAATGCCGCTCTCTACCGAGGATTACCGCACGCTTGCCGAGCATGGCATGAACGGCGTGATTTGCTTTCAGGAGACTTACAACCGCGACCACTACAAACTCTATCACCCTCGCGGAATGAAGAGCCGCTTTGAATGGCGATGCAACGGCTTCGACCGAATGGGACAGGCTGGCGTCCACTCTATCGGTATGGGTGTATTGATTGGACTGGAGAAGGAATGGCGCACGGATGTCGTTATGATGGCTTATCATCTGAGGTATCTGCAGAAGCATTACTGGCGAACGAAATACAGCGTGAACTTTCCGCGTATGCGCCCGGCACAGAACGAGGGATTTCAGCCTAACTGCTTCATGACCGACCGCGAACTGGCTCAAGCTACGTTTGCCATGCGTATCTTCGATCACGACGTGGACATCTCCTACTCTACCCGTGAGCCGGCTTTTATACGCGACAATATGGCTACGCTCGGTGTTACTACGATGTCGGCTGAATCGAAGGTGAATCCGGGCGGTTACCACACTTACCCACAGGCTCTGGAGCAGTTTACCGTGAGCGACGAGCGCACGGCTAAGGTTATAAACCAACGGCTGCGCGAACTGGGACGCGAACCGGTTTGGAAGGACTGGGACGCTTCGTTCGACTTGTTTAACCCGCTGAAGAAGAAAGCGTAATTCGAGTTTAGAATGTAGAATGTAGAATTAAGAGTTGTCGGCTTTGCCGATTAAGAATTAATCAATTAAGAATTGAAGTTTCGTGGAATGTAGAATGTAAAGTTTAGAATGTAGAATGTAGAGTTTAGAATGTAGAATTAAGAGTTGTCGGCTTTGCCGATTAAGAATTAATCAATTAAGAATTGAAGTTTCGTGGTTAGGCAAAAGCTCTAAATTCAAAAACTCTAAATTCAAAAACTCTAAATTCAAAAAACTCTAAATTCAAAAACTCTAAATCGCAGCGAAGCGAGAATAACTCTTAACTCTACATTCTTAACTCTAAATTCGAATTACCATTCTACTTTTTCGTTAAGTATCACTCCGTCAGCAGTATCATCTGCCGTAAACGTGTTGCCACGATACTGCACGCAGAGCATTACCAAAGGCTCCGTGCCGTTATTTCTTACCGAGCGCTTTGCTGCTGGAGCCACTCTCACCACGCTGCCCTCGCCTACTGGGAACACCTTGCCGTCTACCTGATATTCGCCCTTGCCGCTGAGGAAGAAATAGAGTTCCTCGTGGTTCTTGTGGGTATGCAAGAAACCTGTTTCCGTGCCAGGGGCAAACGACTGGAACGAGAACTCGCCTCCCGTTGCGCCAACTAAAGCTCCGCCAAACACCTTTCCCGGTATTTTCACCTCTGGACCGAGTTCAAGAACATAATCACTCAGTTCATTCAACTTGCCGAAGTCTACGGCAGTAGCATTCTCTTACTTTACGATTGTCTTTGCTTCTTTCATTGCTTTTGTATTATTAATGCGTTCAACTTTTTTGTTTTTACGCTGCAAAGTTACAACTATCAGTAATCTTCTGCAAGAAGGCACATAATAGTGAGATAGTTACCAATGAGTAACTATTGCCTGTATCCGCCCTCTCTTTACTTTCATGATTAACCTACATTAACTCCAAGACAGTTGCGGAGGCTTTTGAGAGAGAGAAGTGGGATGCGAGGTGTTTTTCCACTTTAACCAGTCCACTTTCCCCTGCTTTTCCATACAGAGAATTGAAATTTTCAAAGTCTGATATTGTCCCAAAACACCAACAAAGAAACCATCAAAACCGTGTTCCAGTTCACGGTGAGCGTCATCACCGCCCTCCTCGCCAAGCTCACCAATCCCTACACGGACCCCGCCACCGAGAAGCAGAAGGCACAGCGCGAGAAGTTTGCCGCCAAGCAAGCGTCCGCCACCGCATGGCTCAACGCCAACCACCCCAACACCAAGAACGGCGAGAAAGGCACAGCCCTCTACCAACAAGCACAGAAACTGAAGCGAGCCTACGACTTCTCCAATGTCAATCAAGTGCTTTACAAGTACATAAACGACAAGAACGGATGGCAAAGGTTCAACTACAACTACGCCGACAACGCCTGGAGGAAGCGGCGGCAGTGGCACAGGCTCGGAAGGTAATTTGGATGGATAATGCCTAACCAAATCCTAACACTTGAGAATTATTCTAATCTCTGACAGCGTTTCTTGCTAACGTTCCGTTTGGGACAAAGCAAGGAACACTGTTTTTACTATTATCGTGACTTTATCATTTATGTGAATGTTTGGTATATATCTATTAGACATACCAAACAAACAAATAATAGGTTTTTATAAAGATAATCACGATATTATTTACGCAACAAAAGGAATGTTTATACCTTTGCATTTGAATTACAAGTATTATCAACCAATAATCATATCATTTATGCAAAAGAAGTGGACAAAAGAAACAGTTTTTGAAGAAAGCAAAAAATATTCTTCAAGGTCAGAATTTAAGAGAAATAAATCAGGCGCATTTCGTGTAGCATATATAAATGGATGGTTAGACGAAATGGTTTGGTTGGTACACCCTGTTGCAAAACCAGTCAAATGGATAAAAGAAGCAGTCTTTGAAGAGTCAAAAAAGTATTCAACTACGAATGACTTTAATCTAAAAAATGCATCTGCATATACTGTTGCAAGAAAAAATGGGTGGTTAGAGGAAATGACATGGTTGAAAAGAAAGTACGTTGTACGCGGCTTTTGGCAATTAAAAGAAAATGTTTTTAATGAATCACACAAATATAATACTATTAAAGAATTTCGTGAAGGTTGCTCAACAGCTTACTATTCTGCTAAAGAAAAGGGATGGCTTGAAGAAATGACATGGCTCAAAAGGGCAAATTGTAAACCTGTTGGCTATTGGAAAATCAAAAGTAATGTATTTAAAGAATCGCATAATTACAAGTCTCGAAAAGACTTTTGTGAAGGTTGCTATCTTGCATATATAGCTGCTAAAAGAAACGGATGGCTGGATGAAATGGATTGGTTATTAAAGGCAAATAGAAAAGAGAAAGGGTATTGGAACGTAAAGGCAAATGTATTTGCTGAAGCTCAACAATACCAGTATAAGAGTGATTTCCAACGTAAATCTCCGTCTGCATATGCATCGGCAAGATTACATAATTGGCTTTCTGAAATAAAGTTTGACCCTAAAGTCTCAAAAGGAGACCCACGAGGTCCTATTCATATAGTGTATGTATATATAGATGAGAAAAACAAATATGCTTATGTTGGCGCAACCAATGATATTAAGCGTAGAGACAATGAACATAGAAATCATACAAATGATGCCGTTTATAAATATTTCCAAGACAAAGGGGTACAAGTTCCGAAATATAAAATTTTATTAGATGGGCTTACTCTTGTTGAGAGACAGAGGGAAGAACGGTTACAATCATTGTATTATCGTGATGTCTTGCATTACATATTGATTAATAATATTAATCTAACAGGTGATAATGTGGGTTCCTTAGGAGCATTAATAAAGAAATGGACAAAGAAAGCAGTATTACGTGAAGCAGAAAAATATAAAACGCCAACAGAGTTCTTTACGAAATCTGCTGGTGCGTATGATGCTGCTTTAAAATTTAAAATGATGAACAAGAATACATTTCCTTGGTTCTATAGTAAGCGCATGCCACCACGCTGGTGGAATGTAAAAGAACATGTGTTTGAAGAATCCCAAAAATATAAGACATGGAATGAATTTTTTCAGAAATCACCAGCTGCTCATTTTTCTGCAAGGAAGCATAAGTGGGAAAATGAAATGACATGGTTGAGTCGTGATCAAGCTCCACAAGGTTATTGGCAAAATGAAGAGAATGTATTAGAAGAATCGAAAAAATATACAACGAGAACTGATTTCTTCAAAGGTTGTCACGCTGCCTATGATTATGCCTCCAAACACAATCTATGGAAAAGAATGCCTTGGATAAAGACTAAAACAAAAGTAAATGGGTATTGGACAAAAGAACGTATATTTGAGGAGGGAGCAAAATACTCAACAAAAATGGAATTCAAAAGAAATGCGCCAAGAGCTTATTCTCTGGCAACAAAAAATAAATGGATAGATGAAATGGAATGGGTTGAATCAGATGTCAAACCTATGGGGTACTGGCAAAACAAACAGACTGTAATGGAAGAAGCACGCCAATATTCCTCACGTGTCGAATTCAGATGGGGTTCAACAAGCGCATATAAATCAGCCATAAGTAATGGTTGGATTGACGAAACGACATGGTTGAAGCGTCCACAAAACTATAATCTAAAGTGGACTCGTGAAAATGTATTCTTAGAATCGCATAAATACATGACACGCGGTGCTTTTAAAGAAGGATGTTCAACAGCGTATCAAGTAGCACGCAAAAAGGGATGGTTCGATGAAATGACATGGTTGAAAAAAAAGAATAAAAAATAAGACAAATATGAATGATATAAATTTTGACATAACAAAACATTGGCTTCCAATTAATGAAAAGCAGGGAAGCATAGAGAAAGACACTTTGAGAATAAAGGTGTCTGGCATAAATTTCCATATAAAACCAGAAACAAGTACTTGGGGAATTTTCACCGGGTGTATCAGAACTGAGCCTAACAATCCATATGATACTAACGCCATCGCTTTTTATAAATCAGATGGTCAGCTTTTAGGATATGTTCAAAAAGAGTTGCAAGATTATGTAAACCAATTTACAAAGGGGAAAGAATTAGATTGTGTGATAGCAATTACTCCATTCATCTCTAAGGATGAAAAGATTTGCAATCAAGCTTATGCAACAATCCTTAAATTCTTTGAGAATGATATAGAGTATGCTACGGAAATGATTAATAGCATTACAGAAAATGTTGGCCACGATGCTTTGATAGAAATTACACATTTTGAAAAAGAGTCACATTCGCTAAGTATATCCAATTCTAAAGCCGATGATAATGACGACAATGAAGATAACGGCAACACAGTTTTCAGATATGATGAATTTTATAAGTTTCCACAAAGCGACAAAACAGGAAAGATAACTTATGATACTCTTTCTGTAAGAATAGACAATGCAGATTGGTACTTTGATAGAAAGAAGTGGCAAGCGGGAGTATTTAGTGGATATGTTGACGTTGTTCGCTTAGAAAGCAATAACAAATACGGAATTTTCCGAGAGGACAATACTCTTGTAGGATGTCCAAACAGTTTTGACTTTGATGATGAAATAAAAGAGTTTACGGAAGGAAAGCGTATCTTCTGCATTTTTATGCTTACGCCTCACATAGACAACAAGACAAACTGTATAGAAATTAAAGGGAAGGCTGTCTTAATCAAATTCTATGAAAATGAAGAAAACTATGCTCATAAATTATTTGAAGATACTCGAATGAGACTTGCCAAAGCTGCTGTTGCTGACTATAAGAAATTCACAGAAAAGAAAGAAGAGTTAGAAGCATGCGACATTAAGGCGATGTTAAGTTGGTCTTTTGATACTCGCCGATACACATTCGGAGATAATGGTACGACCTATCTTGATGATAAAGGACAGACACAGCGACAAAACAAAGGATGCTTCCAACTTATAGCTATGCTTGTGGCAATCTCTATGCTGGTAGTTGTTCTTTTTAGTTTTCAGTTATGAATTTATTTTGTTTGATAAAATATTAAGGTCATGGGAAAAAGTGAAATAAAAAACGGAGATTTAGATATGAAATTCGTTGAAGAAACTACTTTTTCAAAAGTATTAGTTCATCGCGTAGCAAAAATGCAAAAAAGAATCCAAGAAGAAAGCAAGAAAGCGACTGGGAATTATGAAAACATGATGAGTTTTCTGACTGAAGAAGAAAAAAGGTTGATGAACTTTATTGGTTATATCGCCCAATTTTGAATTGTCTAAAGTCTATAGATGATGCTATTTTGTTTATTTCCAACTACAACAAGCATGATTATTTGCGAAAGAAGTTTGTACCGTTCGATGAGTTTTGCCTGTACCATTATGATGTTGTATGCCATAAGATTACAACCCTAAAAGACCTTTATTTTAGGTTGATCAGCAAACTTTACTGTTTAAATTTAGAAAACTTTAGTTGGAATGAGTTAAAAGAACAAGAGCGATTAATAAATAATGTGCATTTATTTTCCATTTTAGAGGAAAACTACAAAGTATCAAAAATGTTAGAAGAACAACGTCATAAATCTTCTCACGAAGGAAGAATAAGTTTACATTTGCTAAATGAATTTTCAACATTACAGATGCAAGTGTCACTCAGAGAAATTATGCCAGAGCATAAGAAAAAAGAATTATGCAGTAAAACGTCACCTATCTATTATAATAAAATGATAGAAACAAAAGAAAAAGTATTAGATTTCCTTTACATAGTAAAGCATAACTCTTTTTTGATTACAAGAGAATTGTTCGTTTCTTTAACTAAAAGACTTTGTCTCTTTTTAAATGAATTGTTCCCAAATGAAAGAATTGAAATAGAACAACAAAAGTAAATTGTAGTATCGAATATTGTTATTTAAGAATCTATGAGTTTCATTTGTATTTCGCCTTGAATATCAAGCCTATTATGTTTTAGGTAAAAATGATGTATCTGATTAACTATTTCTTAGCTAAAGTATTCTCCAAGAATGACGGAACGGCAAGCCGATGCCTTGCTGCGCTCTGACCTCAGAAAGCTCTGCGCCATGTTCCGTGGCTTCGGTCGTGACTCGCTGCTCTTGGCTGCACTTGCCTACAATGTGGGATGTGGAAAGGTGATGAAAAGCCGGATGTATGCCAAGATGCGAAGTGGCAACAGAAACATCTATCGTGACTATGTAGTCTTCAAGAGGTGGAATGTTTTCGGCAAGCCAAATAAACAAAGTGAAGTTTACTTCGACTTTGCCATGGTATGAAAACGAGGGATGAAATCCAACGGAGAGATTGAGCCTTCCATAGAGCAAAAAATGGATAGCACAAGTGTGCATTACGAGAAAAAGAAGGAGCATATTTAATTAAAACAGTCAAATTTGGAACAGAAAAGCAAGTTTTTATTCGTTTCCTGTTCCAAATTTAGCTACCTTTACAGTATGATAATGGATATATGCTCTCAGTCTACGACTTGACAACTGAGCAGCAGAAAAGGAATGCCACTTTTGAAGTAAATCAGCAGATTATTCTTGCTGGTCTCTACAATGGTGGCTTTTTCAACGTAGCAGCCTTCTACGGTGGAACTTGTCTCCGCATCTTCCACGGCCTGCAGCGATTCTCTGAGGATATGGATTTTTCTCTTCTTTCTCCAAGCGACAAATTTGATTTTACGCAGTACTTTCAGCCTATTGTTGACCAATTCGCGATGGTGGGCTGTATCGCCTAACATTTAAGGGATTGGGGCGAATCGGATGACTGTCAGTCATCGCAATCTACTGTAATCAATGGTCATGTTGTTGAAAATATCCGTATAGAAGAAACATATAAGGGTAACTACCACCTGAACGTCTCAAGCCCAAATGGAGACAATTCATATATATAACAAATCAGTCTGTCGGTTATAAACAGTCTTCACAACCAACAGACTTGCAAAGGAAATCCACTTCTGTCTTCTGACAAAATTTACCATTCTCTTCATTGCCTCTTATTGTTGTCGTTTTCTCATTTGCCTAAAGTATCTCCAAAGCAATGGCAGCACAGGCTTCGGCATCTGCCAGGGCATGATGGTGGTTGGTAAGGTCATATCCGCAGCGGGCAGCAATAATGTCGAGATTATGGCGGCCACCGGGCCATACCTGCCGCGATTTTACAAGTGTACAAAGGAACTCGTAGTCGGGATAGTCCATCTGATATACACGGAAAACGGCTTTCAGGCAACTCTCGTCAAAGGCTTTGTTGTGGGCAACCAGCGGCAGTCCTTTAATCTTCGGCTCTATCTGCCTCCACACATCGGGAAAGACAGGGGCATTCTCGGTATCGGCGGCTGTCAATCCATGCACCCGGCTACACCAGAAGTTGTAATACTCCGGCTCTGGCTTTATGAGAGAATAGAACTCATCCACCTTTTTGCCATTCTTGTATATCACCACGCCAACAGAGCATACAGACGAACGCTCACTGTTGGCTGTTTCAAAATCTATTGCTGCGAAGTCTTGCATATTCAATACCTTATTTTTTTCAATATAACGATTTAGCGGCGAATTTATTGTATATGTGTATAAAATCAGCAATATCTTGACAACATACAACCATTAACCAACATTAACTCTGTCTTCTTTGTCTTTTTCAAAGCTAATGGTTACTTTTGTAGCCTAATATTGATTATAAAGCATTTAAGAGAATGACTAAGGCTATAAAGGAAACTGTGTTCACCGACTGTCCGATACGCAATGTGCTGGCAAGGATTTGCGACAAGTGGTCGTTGCTCGTGATGTATACGCTAAACAGAAACGAGAAGGAGCCGATGCGCTTCAACGAACTGCGCAGACTCATCCCTGACATCTCGCAGAAGATGCTGACCAGTACGCTGCGCACTCTTGAAACCGACGGATTCGTAAGCCGACATGTGTATGCCGAGGTTCCGCCAAGAGTGGAATACAGACTTACGGAGCGCAGCATGTCGCTCATACCAATCACTAATGCCTTGATTGGCTGGGCTTCGGAGAATATGGCGGATATTATCAACGACAGGAACAAAAACAAATAGGAGATATATTATGAACGAAACACTGAAGACTCTTGAAACAAGAAGGAGCGTGCGCGGTTTCGACCCGGAACGCATGCCGAGTGATGAACTTATCAATGAGATTGTGAAGGCTGGCGAATATGCCCCGACGGGAATGGGAATGCAGTCGCCAAGGATTATTGTGGTTACTAACAAAGCCGTGCGCGACCGTCTGTCGAAGCTCAATGCCGAGGTGATGGGAACTTCTTCCGACCCGTTCTATGGTGCACCGGTTATATTGATTGTCGTTGCCGACAAAACCCGCCCCACTTACATATACGACGGTTCGCTCGTTATGGGCAATCTGATGAACGCCGCCCATGCCGTTGGACTGGGCAGTTGCTGGATTCACCGTGCCAAAGAGATATTCTCGTCTGCCGAAGGCAAGGCGATGCTCAAACAGTGGGGTATCGAGGGTGACTACGAGGGCATCGGTCATGTTGCCCTGGGATATGCGCTGAAGGAACCTGCCGAGGCAAAGCCACGCAAGAATGACTATGCGGTATGGGTGAGATAAGCAGAAAAGTATGAACAGAGTATTTAAAAGAATATTTATTATACCTTCCCCTCCCCCGCCTCCCCTTGTCAGGGGGGAGCAGTTACTCCATAACATATGTAGTTAGATTTTGTTAGTAAAAAACTGTGGAACATATTATATGTTATTAAAAAACATAAGTAACTAATCAGAATTAATTTAATATAAACGACAATAGAGACAATAGAAGACAATGTTGTCTATTGTTGTCTCTATTGTCGTTTATATATTTCATTTGATTTATAAATTTATTTTTGAACATTTACTTATTAGCAGCTACATGTGGCTTATAAGGTAACTGCTCCCCCTCCGGAGGGTGAGGCGGGGGAGGGGAAGATATAAGTCCGAAAGTTTAATTACTCAGAATAAAAACATCGGATGCGAACTTCAGCTACGGATATCCCTCACTTGCTGTGGTGTCTGACCTGTATGCTTCTTGAAATAACGGCAGAAGAAGCTGACATCCGTAAAATGATATTCAAAGGCAATCTCCTTGACACTCATATTGGTGCGCTTCAGCTGCATCTTCAATTGCAAGATAATGTACTGGTCGATAATGCTTTTGGGCGTATGGCCGGTAACCTGGCGAACTATATTGGTGAGATATTTGGATGAAATATGCATCTGGTCGGCATAATAGTTTACGTCTCTCGACTGCTTGTAATTCTTTTCCAACAGCATCATAAAGCTATTGAACAACTCGCGCACCCGATAAGACTTTACGTCGTCGCGGCGATATTGCGGATTGCGCTGCAGATATTCATGGAATCCAATGAAAAATGCCTTCAACTGGCAGAGCACCAACTGAGAGATGCAAGTACATTCCGACTGGTCGAAATATACTTTCAGCAAGGCAAACATAGCGTTGATGATATTTGTCACAACGGGAGTGTCCTGGCGGCAACGGTCTTCACGCAAAAAAGAATATACGGTCTGCTCCAGTTGCAAACTCGCCTCGCGAAGCAAGGAGGGATTGTATTTCAACATCTCAAAGCGGAGTGAAGAAGAAACGCTTTTCAACTCTACCACATCATTAGGGAAAACGGTGATTACCGCCCCCTCATAAAGTTCCCATTCCTTATAGTTCACGTTAAGTAGCGCCTTACCGCAACGACAAATCAATATCGCTCCGTAAGGCAATACCTGCGGACCATCACGCCAATCCTCTAAATCCGTAGTAAGCAACTCTGCTTCGTGACTACTGCTCAGCTCCAATAAATCCATATCTCTTTTTACCTATTATAAATTATGAACTACATCGTCCGTAATTTCTCTTTATTCTCTTTTTGATTGCAAAAGTACGCAACAAATGTTAGATTAAAGAACATTTGTTCCCGAAAAGTCCATCCATGGCGAATTATTTAAAACGAGCTATCAAGAAATTCGGCGTAACTTTGCACCCGAATTTCAACAGGTAAAAAGAAATATTATAAATCAAGGCGAATGATAAGGAAAATATTATTGGCAAGCCTCCTATTGACGGGAGGCTCAACATGGACTATGGCTCAGCAAACGATGACCATAGACCAACTATTCGGAAAAATTGAAACAAACAGCAAGAGTCTGCGTACCATGAAATCGGGTGTTGAAGCTGCCGGAATTGGTGTAGAGGTGGCAAAGAGCAAACGTCTGCCCGACATCGACGCCTCTCTCTCGCTAAGCTACATCGGCAACGCACTTCTCACCGACCGCGACTTCTCCAACGCCAACGGCTTGAGCAGTCCGCACTTAGGCAACAACTTTGCTCTTGAAGCGCAGCAGGTGGTGTATGCCGGCGGAGCCATTAATGCCGGAATAAAACTTGCAGAACTGGGCAAGCAACAGGCTGAAACCGGAGTTAAGCTCACCAGACAACAGGTGCGCTTCATCGCCATCGGACAGTATCTCGACCTTTTCAAGATAGACAACCAGATACAGGTCTACGAGAAGAACATCCAGCTGACGGAACAACTCATCGCTGACATCAAGGAGAAACAGCAGCAAGGTATGGCTTTGAAAAACGACATAACGAGATACGAACTACAGATGGAAAGTCTGAAACTCGGTTTGACCACTCTTCGCAACAACCGCAACATTCTGAACCACCAACTCTGCAACACTCTCGGAATGGACGACAAAGAAACGATAGTTCCTGATGCTTCCATTATAAATAAGGTATACGGCAAAGACAGCGAGGCTTACTGGCAAACTGCAAGTTCGCTCAGCTCTCCACTCATGGAGCAGGCTTCCAACGAAATACGCATTGCCGAACAAAAGGAGAAGATAGCCAAGAGTGAACTGAGACCAAAGGTGGCTTTTGTTGCCGCAGAAAAGTTTGACGGTCCGATACTATTCGAGTTGCCGCCGATAGACAAGAATCTCAACGTATGGTATGTGGGCGTTGGAGTGAAATACAATATCGGTTCGCTGTTCAAGAGCAACAAGCGCATCAAGCAAGCTGCCGTGGAAACCCGACAGGCAAAAGAGGCACACGCCATGCAAGCTGAGCAGCTGAACAACAATATGCAGGCTGCCTACGTGAAATATCAGCAAACATACGTGGAACTGGAGACTCAACAGAAGAGCGTAGAACTGGCAAAACAGAACTATGAGGTGATGAACTCTCGTTATCTTAATCAGATGGCACTTGTAACCGACATGGTGGATGCCTCGAACTTGCGCCTCAACGCCGAACTGAAAGAGGTGGATGCACGTATCAATATCGTGTATGCTTACTATCGCATGAAATATGTGGCAGGAGAGATATAATCAAACATTCAATATAAAAATCATGAACAAGAAACTTATCAAGAGAATATACAATGTAGTAGTTATTCTGTTCTTTGTGGGAGCAGTGGTTTGGACTTTCAGTCATTTCGTGCATGGAAGTGGAGTGGAATATACCGACGATGCACAGGTGTGTCGGCACATCACCCCGATAAACACCCGTGTGCAGGGATTTATCAAGGAAATACGGTTTTCCGATTTCCAACATGTAAAGAAAGGGGACACGCTTGTCGTTATCGAAGACGCTGAATACCGCCTGCAGTTGGCTCAAGCCGAGGCTGGCTTGCGTGGTTCAAAGGCAGGTTCGTCGGTTGTCACCGCCAGCATGGGCACTACGGCAAGCAATGTGCAGACGGCTTCGGCAGGCATCGAGGAGGCTCGCGTAGACATGATGAATGCCAAACATGATTTCGACCGCTTTGCTGCCCTGATGAAGAAAGACGCCGTAACAAAACAGCAGTATGACAATGCCTATGCCCGCTACCTCGGTGCCAAGGCGCGCTACGAGCAAGCCAGCTCTCGCCGACAGAGCGCAGCATCGGTGAAAAACGTGCAGACTCAACAGTTGGGCGGTTCACATGCCGGAGAGAGCATAGCTGAGGCACAGCTCAATCTGGCTCGCTTGAACCTGTCGTATACCGTCATCGTAGCAACCTGCGATGGTGTGATGGGCAAGAAAGACATTCATGTAGGTCAGTTGGTTCAACCGGGACAGATGCTGGCGCGCATCGTCGACGACAACGATGTGTGGGTGATGGCAAACTACCGCGAGACACAGATGGAAGGCATCACCGTGGGCAAGCAGGTAGATTTCACTGCCGATGCTATCCCCGGCGTGGTATTCCATGGCAAGGTGGAGGCCTTGTCGGCAGCAGCCGGCAATGCTTACTCGATGATTCCTGTAGACAATGCCACCGGAAATTTCGTTAAGGTGGAGCAGCGTGTGCCGGTACGTATCGCCCTCACCAATGATAATGAAGCCAGACAAGTGGCTCTGCTGCGTGCCGGACTGAACGTTGAAACTAAAGTCAAGAAGTAATGGCTGGACCTCCAATTATGCAGGGACCGTTTCGGGTCCCGTCGTTCAACAGCTTTATTCCACGTCGTCTTCAGCCGTGGATATATATCTGCTTTGCCTTCGTCTTCCTTATGTCGGGCGGAATCTATGGTGGAGCGATGAGTCAGGTGATGGGCGAGTATAGCTTGATGCGCGAGGATGTGCTGATGATAATCATGTTCAACGTAGTAGGAGTGGCTATGCCTTTCCCGTTCCTTTTCAAGATGAAGTTCCACTTCACCAACCGCCAGCTCCTGCTCAATGCAGCACTGGTGGTGGCGGCATGCAACTTCCTTATTATGTTCACCGACTCCGTGCCCATAATGTGTGTACTCGGCTATATTGCCGGATTCTTCAAATTATGCGGATGCTTCGAGTGTATGTCCACTATTCAGCTGTGGATGACGCCAAAGCGCGATTTCACCATTTTCTTCCCATTACTCTATTGCCTTGTATTGGGAAATATGTTCCTCTCGCCTTGGATTACTGAGCATCTGATATACGTATACCAGGACTGGCGCATCATCAACTGGGCGATGACCGGCGCATTGCTCATTGTGGCTCTTGTGGTATACACCACTACGCATAACTTCCGCTTCATGAAGCCTATGCCGTTTATCAGCGTAGACTATCTCGGATGCTTGTTGTGGTCGGCAGTGATGCTTGAATTCATATTCTTCTTTAACTATGGCGAGTATTACAACTGGCTCGACAGCTACGAGATGCGCATGGACGCAGTGCTGTTTGTCGTAACGCTCTACTTCTGCATACAGCGCAGCCGCCACATCCGCCATCCGTATATAGCCCCGGCGGCGTGGAAATACCCTCGACTCGTGCCGTTGCTCATTCTCTTTGCCTTTGTGGAGTTCATGGGCAGCACACCTAAGGTGCTTCAGACGGCGTTTACGGGCGGAGTGCTCCATTTCGGTACGTTCACGACCAACGTGTTCAACTTCATAGAGTGGATGTCGTCAGTGGCAGGTTGTCTATTCTGCCTGTTTTGGATAAAGGTGCTGCGCCAGAAATACACACGGCTCCTTACGGTTGGCGTGGCTGCAATGACGGCATATCCCGTAATGATGTATTTCCTCATCGACCCAGGCTTGCCAATCGAGGCGCTGTACACACCGATATTCTTGCGCGGCTTCGGCAACGGCATCTTCTTTGTCACGCTGACGATATACCTTGAGGAGCTCATGCCGTTTGAACATTTCTTCATGGGGTTCACCATCGTAGGAATGGTGCGCAATGGTCCTATATCCACCATGTGCTCCGGCCTGTACAGCTATGCACTGCGCTGGCAGATGGCTGACAACATGGTTCGCGGACTGCCCTACAACGCAACCAACCTGCTGATGATCAGCATCCGTCAGCTCTATGGCATCACATGCATCATCGGCATTGCCGTGCTCCTTATATTCCTGTTTTGGGATATACAGCCAATCAGAAGTACGCTGAAGAAGATGCCTACGTGGAATTTCGTGGGGCGAAAAGCAAAGAAAAAAGGGATATAATAAAGCATAACACAATTTTTATTTATTATTGCCACTATTGCCACTAATATATATAACTATCTGATTATTAGATATTAAGCAAAAAGCAATAATGATTTTATTGTTACTGAATTGCCACTAAAACGGCTGTAATTGACATGTATTGCCACTAAAAATAAAAAAAATACGTGTTTCACAGTAGAAAAAAAATGAAAATAAAGGATTGCATGATGCTGCTTACGTAGAGCATGATGCTACTTACGTAGAGTTCCAAAGCGGAAAACAATGTTTATCTTATAGAAAAACTCTGAGTGTCTTATAAGGACACTCGGAGTTTCAATGAAAGACACAAATGAAACTACCTTAAATGTAAACACTTGGTATATAACAATAAAGTGGCAGATTATAGCAAATTGCCACTTTATTAAAGTATTGATATTCAGCCAATTAATATGTTTAGTGGCAATAGTGGCAATTTTAAGCATTGCAAAAATTACAATACAGAAAGAGGCATATATCTACAAGGAATTTGCCCGCCACTTGCTGCTTCAAACTATTATGCGTATATTTGCAGAAAACTTGAATGGAAACAAGGAGAAGCAAATTATGATTATTGAAGAGATTATCAGATACAACAGACAATTTGTTGAGAGCAAAGGCTACGAAAAGTTTCTTACCAGCAAATATCCAGACAAGAAGCTTGCCATACTCTCGTGTATGGACACAAGACTGACGGAGCTGCTGCCTGCAGCACTGGGCATCAAGAACGGCGACGCAAAACTGATAAAGAATGCCGGCGGACTGGTTATCAGTCCGTTTGACTCTGCCATGCGAAGCATCCTCGTGGCTATATACGAGTTGCACGTGGAGGAAGTTATGGTTATCGCCCACTCCAACTGCGGTGCCTGCCACATGAACGGCAGGGAGATGAAAAGGGCTATGGTGGAGCGAGGCATCCGACAGGACGTTATCGACACCGTGGCAAAATGCGGCATCGACCTCGACCACTGGCTCGAGGGGTTTCACGACACGGAGGACTCCGTGAGGAACACGGTGGACGTGATTAAGCATCATCCGCTCGTACCGGCAGACATTAATGTTCACGGGTATATTATCGATTCGGAAACGGGACTGCTCGAGGAAGTAAAGTAAAACGACATGAATTGTATCCGAATAGCAACAGCCACAGACTTGCCTGTAATCATGCAGCTCGTGGCTTCAGCCAAAACCATCATGCGAAAAAACGGCAACATGAATCAATGGAACGACGGTTATCCTTCGGAAAAAATCATATTGGAGGATATAAAGGATAAGAATTGCCGGATTATTATGCACGGCGATACTGCCATTGGCTCATTCGTAATAAAAGCTGGACCTGACCCTACATACAGCAATATCTACAACGGACGATGGCTTGACGACAAACCTTATTATGTGATTCACCGGATAACAAGTCGTGAGGATGCTCACGGGATTTTCAACGTGATGCTTGACTATTGTTTCAATATATCACACAACATACGTATCGACACTCACAAGGACAATACCATAATGCGGCACCTGCTGGAGAAATATGGTTTTTCTTATTGCGGAATCATACATCTAAATAATGGTGACGAGAGAGTGGCGTATCAAAAGACTATAAATTGACTGACTATACATGAACACTGCTCTGCATACCACGAAGTGATGCCACGAACCGCCTTGCGCTATGCAATAGAGAGGATGGAACCGGTGGAAAGAAAAAGGTGGATGACAAAATAAAATTCAGTAAGATGAAACAACGCATACAATCACTACTCGCGGAGATGAACCGCGGAATATACGAAAAGGAAACGGAGATAAGCTTGTCGCTCCTGGCTGCACTCGCCGGTGAGAGCATCATCCTATTGGGACCGCCAGGAGTGGCTAAGTCGATGGTGGCGCGCCGACTGAAGGAAGCGTTCCGAGGGGCTCGCTCGTTTGAATACCTGATGTCGAGATTCTCTACACCCGACGAGATCTTCGGTCCGGTGAGCATAAGCCAGCTGAAGAGTTCTGACGCCTATGTACGCTCCACCGACGGCTATCTGCCTACTGCCGATGTGGTATTTCTCGACGAGATTTGGAAGGCGGGACCGGCGATTCAGAATACTCTCTTGACTGTTATCAACGAAAAACTCTTTCGCAACGGTAATGTGGAAATGCATCTGCCGCTGAAGCTTCTTGTGGCTGCAAGCAATGAGCTGCCGGCTCAGGGCGAAGGACTGGAGGCTCTGTGGGACCGTTTTATTATTCGACTGGAATGTAAGAACATCAAAAAAGAAAGCAACTTCGACAAAATGTTGCTTGCTACCGACGATGCTGCAGAAGCTGAGATTGACGAATCACTGAAGATTACGGAAAAGGAATACAAGGAATGGACGGAAAGGATTGGAGAGGTGGAGATTTCTGCCGACATTCTTGAAACTATCCACAAGATACGCCGCTCAATAAGGGCTGTGGCTATCAACGGCACTAACGAGCGCAGGGATGTATACGTTAGCGACCGTCGATGGAAGAATATAGTAAGGCTCTTGCGCACCTCGGCTTTTATGCACGACAGGAATAAGGTTGCCTTGTCGGATATTTTCCCTATATACAACTGTCTGTGGCAGGAGCCGGAAGAGCGCGACGGCATACGGAGCATTATTGTCGGGGCACTTTTCTCTAAAGTGAAGGAGACGCTCGGAAAGATGCAGCAGGATTTGAAGGAGGATATCAGACTTCACCGGGCGGCCTCGGCTCAGAAGCGCGTGTCGAGCAGACAACTGAAAAGGGATGCTGACAAGAAGCTATACAACAAGTTTTATTATAAGTTGTTGGGGTGCAGTGCTGAGAATACATACATCTTTGCGCAAGACTACCAGCAGTTGCCGCCCTATGGCAAGGGTGCTCAACAGGGGGTGTTGTATAATGACAGAAGGAATCCGTCGGTTGTTGTTGTCCGCAGCTACGACGGTTCTATGGCTGCCCCAATAGGCAGTAGGCCCGTGGCACTTGCAAGGGACGACAGGTATGTTTATATCGACGGAGTGAGGATTGAAGTGGAACCGATTGCCGAAGGCGACAGCATGCAACTGCCTTTTGCCGACGTTACTGACTCCGGCAGGGACTACTCTACTGAAATTGAGAGTATTGCAGACTATATATCTGACATCGAGAATGATATGGCGGAGAATATGTTTATCAGCGAGGACGACCACAAGGAGATTAAGGTTTATCTCGCTTCGCTGCTTAAGGATATTGCTTTCACACGACAAGATATAGAAAAGCTTTATGACTGATTTTCTGCATGCTGACGAATACTGGAAGAACCAGACTTCGAGCAGCGAGACAATGAATCTGCCGCGATATCTCAAGATGCTCGAGATTTTTGTGGAAACGGGAGAAATTGCCGGCAGGGGCGTGGCTTGGGCGGAGGATGAGCCATGGAAGGAATATTCTGATCCTCTGCTGCAGTATCTCGTAAGACTGATGAGCGATGCTAAGACTAAAGCAATAGTGCTGGGCGACCGCTTGTGTGGCAAGATTTTCTTTACCACCGTTGGGCGGTTCATAGCCGACTGCGTGCACTACAAGCAGTTTCTTTCGCAGCGCCAATGGACTGAACGCAACCGCATGAGCGAGGTTCTACAATGGAGCGCACAGAGGAGAACGGAGCAACAGGCATGGCAGTCGCTTCTTGCCGAAATCGGCGAGAAACACGAGGATAATGGTTTCGACCGCGAATTCTTCGAAAGGCGCTTCAGCGAAGGGAAGTCGGAGGACATGGAAAACTGGGAGAAGATGGTGGCTGACTGGAGCAAGGCTGCTGACGAACAGCAGCGAAAGGAATCGGCTAAGCATGTTTCATCGAGCGGAAATAATCTGGAAAGAACCTTGCCCCTGCTTCTCGACAATGCACATAAGTATGTTGAAAAGGAGAAGGTCTCACCTGAGAAGGCGGTGCAGGCTTGGCAGATGATGGACGGCAGATGGACGGAAACGGAGTTTGAGCGCAACCTCACTCTCGTACGCCTTCAAGACCGCTATCCGCAGATTGAGGAGGTGGTGAAAAAGATGGGGCGCGTGGCTGACAGCAACGGCAGCGACAGGCTTACCGCCACTTCGGGAAGAGGACAGAAGATTGAGCACTCCTCTGGTAGCGACATAGAGGGCATTACCATAGGCAACGACCTCAACGCCTTGCTCCCCTCTGAGGCGGCTCTTTATATGGACGACGAACTGGAGGATGCTTTCTTGTATAAGTTCGTAAGAAGACGCTTGCAGACTTTCCGCTACAAGTCGAACATGTCGAAGCCCTCGCGTCATCTCAGCTTTCAGTCGGCTGCAAGAAAGGGACCGATGATTGTTTGTGTGGACACGTCGGCAAGTATGTATGGTGTGCCGCAGCGCATCGTGAAGTCGATGCTCTCGCTTCTTGAAGAAATGGCAGAACGGCTCTGTCGCGATTGCTTCTTGATCGACTTTTCTGTCAGCGTGCGCGCCATCGACCTTATGCAGCGGCGAAAAAAACATCTGTATGAGTCTATCGGACTGAAAGAGAATGAGTATGAGTTTGAACGTGGTGAATTGCCTTTTATCGGTGGCGGAACGAATGCTGTAAACATGATGAACCTGATGTTTCAAATGCTCGACAACAACGGCAACCGTTACGTCAATGCCGATGTTCTGTGGGTGTCGGATTTCCTTATCCCCTACCCCGACGAGTCGTATATCCACAGGATGGAGTCGTATCGCAAGACGGGCACCCGTTTTTATGGCATGCGCATAGTTCCGGAAGGGACAAAGCCAACGGAATGGGAACCTAAGTTCGACCATATCTATCCTATTACTTACAGGCAACTTAGAAGATACTGAGTATATTATTTTACTTTATCCTTTTCATTTTCAAAATAAAGCATTACCTTTGATGGGAATTATCAAAATCGAAAATAATATGGACAACAAGAACGACATAAAGGATTTGGAACAGCTGTTCCGCAACGACCTCCACAAATATCTCCTGTCTATAGGAAAAGTTGACGAACGACTGCCTGAAGCTCCCGACATTGAGGAACTGTGGCAGAATATCGGCGAAAGCTATCTGCCCGACGGCATGAGGGAGTTTAATGCCTACCCCACCGTGTCGCTCGGATGGATGATGTTCGTGGGCATGGCTGTGGCAAAATATTGGGACACGGATTGGGAACTATACAGCAAAGTGGGCGACCTCTACAAATATCTGCGCGACCAGCGTGATTTCGATCACCTTGATGATTATGTTTGCGAGAACGTTCTCTTGCTCTCATCTTCCGAACATGAGACCATGACACGAATCGTGGGCGAATGTGCCTCACGCACCTACAACATGCTTTACCACCAACATCTTGAACCTGGCACTCCCGAGGCTTTTCAAGGCTACGTTTCTGCCCTTCACCAGATGTATCTCTTTGGCATGTCGATGGAACTGAAACGATTGGGATACCACATGACGAAGTTGAACTGATGATTTAAAACTAAGTGAAATATTCCTCCAAATAGAATTTTGTTCCAAGACGTTTCGCTAAATCAAGCGCTGCTCGAAAAAGCGTCTGTCTGCCTCGGCTATCTCTTCCTTTAGTTTCTTCAAACGCTTTAGCGATTACATCAACAATATCCAGCCTTATGGATTGCCTCGGTAACATAATGTTTGATATGGCTCCAAAGGTTGCTCAATCCTATATACTTCGGATATTCCTGAGGTGTCCACACGCTTTCTTCTGCCTTGTCTGCAACCCACTCGTCCATTGCGGTATAGAAGTCCCAGCCGTTTTTCATCATGCGTTCATTCACTTCGGATGCTTCTTCTTCGCTAAGGTGGGTATACATTCTGCGCATCATGTCTCTATAACCGCTTTCGCCAAGGAGATTTCTCATTCCCTTGTGTCCTACAACTTCATGCACCACACTCTTCTGTGCGTCATACTTGTCGGTTACGTTCGGTAGATACAGATGAACTTCTCCAGTCTTTACATCATACCATGCCTTTACCTTTTCACCATTCTCGATAGCCTTGCGCACAGTCTCATTCTCAATATCCTCCACATTGTCGTGGATTGTAGTTCTGGTATTCAGCTTCTCGGTAGCTTTCAGAACAGTAGCTCTGTGCTTCTCCATCTGCTCCTGCTGCTCTTTCTCGCGTGGAGTAAGTTCTCCGCCTGTGGCATCTTCGCTTTCGCCCTTGCGGAAACGCGTCTCTCCATCTGCCAAATCTTTACTCTCATCAAGAAGTTTTTTCCCTTTATCGTAGGATTTTTCAACTCCGTTTAGTAACTTTGCAGCAGAAATCGAGTTGTTGGTTGCACTGCTCACAGGGAGACTGTCGGATTCGTTCGCTGCCTCAGAGCCTTCCAACAGCTCTATTTTTGTTACCTCATAACTGTGAGGCTTATTCTCTTCGCCACCTCTAAACTCTTGCATGGTTGTTTTTACACGATAAATTTTATCGTCAAGTTCCACAGCGCCATACAAACGATGAACCAACACATTATTTCCATATCCATTCCCTACGCTTCGGTTTCCGTCTTCGCCCTTGTTATAATCTGGGTGTATCTCGGTTTCGATGCTTTCATGGATAACATCTTTAAGATTTGGGAGAACAGAAAGATGAACGCCAAGGTTGTCGCTCTTTTTTGTAGCACTTGAAGACAAATACTTATCGATAGCGTTCTTACTTATAGTATAAGGTGTTCCGTCTCGCATAGTAGGTAATTCTGAATTATCCGTTGTAACAAGACTTTCTTTTGCCCAACTCTTTGCTTTGTTCAAAGATGTTTCTGCACTATCACCAAAAGGTGATTTCTCTACAGACACAACCTTAACACTTTCCTTATTTAGGTTAGGCATTACGATACCTTTCTCTTCAACAGCTCTATCTCTAACACCGTCAAAATCTTCCTTTGAATCAGAGAAAGTCTTGCCAAGTTCCATTCTAAACCTCACACCTCCATCGTCATAGCCTTTGCTATTCTTCGATGTCAGATACCTCCTCATTTCATCTTCGGTCATTCCGGCAAGCTTGCACGCGAGTTCTTTCAGTTCTCCGAACACGGCTTGCTTGTCGCCGTTCTGTTCGGTCTTTTCCATTTGGGAGTACTTGTCGTAGACATCACCCATCTTCTCCCTCCATCGCTGCATCTTGCCGCTCTGTCCCATAGCGTTCCTCTCGGGATATGAGAACAAGTAGCCCTCGGCATATTCTATATTCTCTC
>ERZ808270.50-NODE-50-length-75992-cov-4.106562_pt1 | contig 75992 bp, 62 predicted proteins | sample MGYA00521082_ERZ808270 | MGnify/ENA primary metagenome ERZ808270 (study PRJEB31516, sample SAMN03275594) | gut metagenome | biome: mammalia-associated habitat; material: feces | host: Papio cynocephalus | place: Kenya | collected 2012-07-27 ... | reverse complement strand
GGCATGATTCGGTGAAACTCCGAAGCCGACAGTACAGTCTGGATGAAAGAAGATAAACGATAGAAACACAAGAAACCGTGTACGGTTGTGATGGATATTGGAATTTTTGCTCTGGAATTTATTTCCAGAGCTTTTTTATTTTCCGATAGAATTAAAAGCAGCAGAACACATTCAACAAAGAAGCCCTGAGCAGAAATTGCTTGGGGCTTTTTGCGGTATGGAGGAACTTATGACAGATGAAATTTATATGCGACGTGCACTTGAACTGGCGGAAAAAGGAGCGGGATGGGTGTCCCCAAATCCGCTGGTGGGAGCCGTGATCGTAAAAGATGAAGAAATTATCGGGGAAGGATATCATGAACGGTACGGACAGCTGCATGCAGAGCGGAATGCGCTGGCACATTGTACGAAATCTCCAGAAGGGGCAACCATTTATGTGACATTGGAGCCCTGCTGTCACCACGGAAAACAGCCACCGTGTACGGATGCCCTGCTTGCCGCCGGAATCCGCAGGGTGGTGATTGGTTCGAAAGACCCGAACCCGTTGGTACATGGAAAAGGCATCCGGATTTTGCGGGAGCATGGTGTGGAAGTGACCGAACATGTACTGGAAAAGGAATGTGATGCGGAAAACGAGGTGTTTTTCCATTACATGCAGACGAAACTTCCGTTTGTTATTTTAAAATATGCGATGACACTGGACGGAAAGATCGCAACATACACGGGGGCATCCCGCTGGGTGACTGGGGAGGCAGCGCGTGCACATGTACACCGGATGAGAAAACGCTACCGTGCCATCATGGTTGGAGTGGGAACGGTACTTGCGGACGATCCGATGTTGACCTGTCGGCTTGGGGGAACGGAAAACGGAGCAAATCCGGTGCGTATCATTTGCGATTCCGCACTGCGAACACCATTGGAATCACAGATTGTGCGCAGCGCAAAAGAAATTCCAACGATTCTTGCAACCTGTAACAGGCAGGAAACCATGCATATGCCTTATAGCGAGGCGGGATGTAAGATTCTGGTTACACCAGAAAAAGACGGACATGTGGATCTTGCGGATCTGATGCGACTGCTTGGGGAACTGGAAATCGACAGTGTGATTGTTGAAGGCGGAGGAACCTTAAACTGGTCGGCATTGCAGGCAGGAATCGTGCAGAAAGTGCAGGCATATGTGGCGCCAAAGCTGTTCGGGGGGACAGAGGCCAAAACCCCGGTTGAGGGGCAGGGATTTCAAAAGCCCGCAGATGCCGTGGAATTAAACCGGACAAAAATCACAGCGCTGGGATCTGACTGGCTGATCGAAGGGTATCCGGTGGAGAATAGGAGGAATATGGGATGTTTACAGGAATCATAGAGGAGATGGGAACGATCCTGGAGGTCCAAAAAGGCGCACATTCTGCAGTGCTTACAATTGCGGCCAAAAAGGTGCTTGAGGATGTGCATATGGGAGACAGCATTGCGGTCAACGGCGTCTGCCTGACGGTCACTTCCTTTGACCGTGAAACATTTACCGCGGATGTGATGCATGAAACATTAAACCGGTCGTCACTGGCACAGTGTAAGCGAAAAAGTTTCGTAAATCTGGAGCGTGCCATGTCGGCAAACGGAAGGTTTGGCGGGCATATTGTGGCAGGACATGTGGATGGAACCGGACAGATCGCCGGGAAAAAACGGGATGACAACGCCGTGTGGATCCGGGTGGAGGCACCGCCGGAAGTGCTTCGGTATGTGGTGGAGAAAGGCTCGGTTACGATAGATGGAATCAGCCTTACGGTCGCCGCTGTGACGGCACATGACTTTTCCGTGTCAATGATCCCGCATACGGCCGAGGTGACAACACTTGGAAGCAAAAAAGAGGGAGATATTGTAAATTTAGAAACGGATATCATCGGAAAATATGTGGAAAAACTGCTGCATCCACAGAAAGAAAAAAAAGAAAGCCACATCACCCGGGAATTTTTAGAAGACTACGGGTTCTAAAAAATGGATATGAAAAGAAAACTAACAGGAGGAATGAACAATGGAAGGATTTGCAACCGTCGAGGAAGCACTTGAGGAATTACGAAACGGAAAACTGATTCTTGTCACCGATGACGAGGACCGCGAAAATGAGGGCGATTTTATATGCGCCGCGGAATTTGCCACAACAGAAAATATCAATTTTATGGCAATGTATGGAAAAGGACTGATCTGTATGCCAATGTCTGCAGAATATGTAAAAAAGCTGCATTTTCCGCAGATGGTGGATAACAATACGGACAATCACGAGACCGCGTTTACGGTTTCTGTGGATTATGTGGGAACAACTACCGGCATTTCCGCTGCCGAGCGTTCCATGACCGCCATGCGCTGTGTGGCAGAGGATGCAAAACCGGAGGATTTCCGTCGTCCGGGACATATGTTTCCCCTTCTGGCAAAGAAAAATGGTGTATTGGAGCGGAATGGACATACCGAGGCAACCGTGGACCTGTGCCGCCTGGCAGGCTTAAAAGCATGTGGGCTCTGCTGTGAGATTATGCGAGAGGATGGCACCATGATGCGCACAACGGAACTGCTTGCACTTGCAAAAGAGCATGGAATGAAAATGATTACCATTGCCGCACTCCAGGAATACCGTAAATGCCACGAAAAGCTGGTGGACTGTGTGGCTGTGACAAAGATGCCGACGAAGTATGGCCAGTTCCGGGCATACGGCTATGTGAACCGTTTAAACGGGGAACATCATGTGGCACTGGTGAAAGGAGAAATCGGGGACGGAGAAAATGTACTCTGCCGTGTACATTCCGAGTGTCTTACCGGAGATACCTTTGGCTCCCTGCGGTGCGACTGCGGGCAGCAGTTTGCCGCTGCCATGACACAGATCGAAAGTGAAGGCCGTGGGATTTTACTTTACATGCGGCAGGAGGGGCGTGGCATTGGACTGATCAACAAACTGCGCGCATATGAACTGCAGGAACAGGGAATGGACACTTTAGATGCAAATCTTGCTCTTGGATTTGCCGGGGATGAGCGTGAATATTACATCGGAGCACAGATCTTAAAGGATCTTGGGGTGCACAGCATGCGGCTGTTAACCAACAATCCCGACAAAGTATACCAGCTCGGAGCGTTTGGAATTTCTATCACAGAGCGCGTGCCGATCCAGATGCAGGCCACACCGTATGATCTGTTTTACTTAAAAACAAAGCAGAATCGTATGGGACATGTATTAAACTTTTAAACAATGAAGAAAAGGAGAATGAACATTATGAGTACACTGGAAGGAAAATTAGTAGCAAACAATATGAAGGTAGGAATCGTCGTCGCACGGTTCAACGAATTTATCACCAACAAACTGCTGGGCGGTGCCATGGATGGTCTGCTGCGTCATGATGTGAAGGAAAAGGATATCACAGTGGCATGGGTGCCGGGAGCATTTGAAATCCCATTGATCGCAAAGAAGATGGCAATGAGCAAAAAATACGATGCCGTGATCTGTCTGGGCGCCGTGATTCGCGGAAGCACAAGCCATTATGATTATGTCTGCAATGAAGTATCCAAGGGAGTGGCAGCAGTTTCCCTGGAGAGTGAAATTCCGGTTATGTTTGGTGTGGTCACGACGGAAAATATCGAGCAGGCAATTGAGCGTGCAGGAACCAAAGCTGGAAATAAGGGATATGATTGTGCACTGGGCGCTGTGGAGATGGTAAATCTCATCCGCCAGATTTAAAAAGAAAAGGACAATGCAGGCACGATATGAAAATATAAGCTATGAAGTGTGGTGAAACTAACCAAAATTAGTTGATAAAAACTATCAGAAAAAATGCTTGCTATTTTTTAATATGTCAGATATAATCTTTCTTGGGTTAGATACAACTAACTTCCTTGTGTAAATCATTTGAAGACTCCTTCGCAAACACATAACTGCTGAGTGTGTTTAACGGAAGTACAGACGACGCCATTACCGCTTCCGGAAGGAGTTCTTCGCATATCGAAAGGAGAACAGGAAAATTATGAATTATCTGGAGATTGAAAAAGTAGTTGGAAGAGAAATTTTGGATTCAAGAGGAAACCCTACTGTTGAGGCAGAGGTTACATTGATAGATGGTACAATCGGAAGAGGCATGGCACCAAGCGGTGCATCAACCGGTGAGTTTGAAGCATTAGAACTTCGCGACGGAGACAAGAGCCGTTACCTTGGAAAGGGCGTGCAGAAAGCAGTTGAAAACATCAACACCGTGATCAACGAGACACTGCAGGGAATGGATGCATCCGACACCTATGCAATTGACAAGGCAATGATCGATGCGGACGGAACAAAGGACAAGTCCAAACTCGGAGCAAATGCAATTCTTGCTGTTTCCATCGCATGTGCCAGAGCGGCAGCAATTTCACTGGATATTCCGCTTTACCGTTTCCTTGGCGGGACTTCCGGAAACCGTCTTCCGGTTCCGATGATGAATATCGTAAACGGTGGATGTCACGCACTGTCTTCCGGACTGGATGTACAGGAATTTATGATCATGCCGGTAGGAGCACCTTCCTTTAAAGAATGTCTCAGATGGTGTGCGGAAGTATTCCATGCACTGGCTTCTATCTTAAAGGACAGAGGACTTGCAACATCCGTTGGTGATGAGGGTGGTTTTGCACCGGCACTTAAATCGGATGAGGAAGCAATCGAGACCATTCTTGAGGCAGTAAAGAAAGCCGGATATGAGCCGGGCAAGGACTTTAAGATTGCAATGGATGCCGCTTCTTCTGAGTGGAAGACCGGAAAGAAGGGTGAGTACAAACTGCCAAAGGCCGGAACGGTATATACTTCCGAGCAGCTGATTGACCACTGGAAAAAGCTTGTGGAGAAATATCCGATCATTTCCATCGAGGATGCTCTGGATGAAGAGGACTGGGAAGGATGGCAGAAGCTTACCGCTGAGCTTGGTGATAAAGTACAGCTTGTCGGTGATGATCTTTTCGTTACCAATACCGAGCGTCTGGCAAAGGGAATCCGCCTTGGCTGCGGAAATTCCATTCTGATTAAGTTAAACCAGATCGGTTCCGTCTCTGAGACATTAGAGGCAATCAAGATGGCGCACAAAGCCGGATACACAGCTATTTCTTCTCACCGTTCCGGGGAGACAGAAGATACCACAATTGCAGATTTAGCTGTCGCATTAAATACCTGTCAGATCAAGACCGGTGCACCGAGCAGAACAGAGCGTGTGGCAAAATACAACCAGTTACTCCGCATAGAGGAAGAACTTGGCGCAGCAGCTGTTTATCCGGGTATGGGAGCATTTAACGTACAGAAGTAGTATCCGGACGTTTTCAATTGACAATATCAAATTTTTGTTTTACATACTTCAATTTTTTCTTCTTAATTTGAGAGGGGCCGAAAGGTCTCTCTCATTTTGTGTATATAGCCAAAAGAGTGGAGAATTTTTAAATGATTTGCCAAATATTGACGACACAAAAAGAAAAAATTATAATAATAGAAACAGAAGCAAGAGAGGGAGGGAACTGCTTGTGAAAAAGAAAGGAAATATTTCTATTAAAGCAAAATTATTAGGGATTATCATCCCGGTAGTGATTGCCATTATATTGATTCTGGTGTTTACTGCATATCACGTATCATCCGGAATCATCGAGAACTATTCCAAAAATTTACTGGAATCTTCGGTAGGCAATCAGTCATCCAAGATTGAATCATGGCTGGATGAAAATCTGGCATCCATGCAGATGGCAAAGAACATGATTGAAAAGCTGCACCCGGATGAAAAACAGCTGCAGTCAATTCTGGATGCTTCCTGTGGATACAGTGATAATTATCCGGACGGACTGTGTATTGCAGATGCCGATGGAAACTTTTGGAAAGGAGCGGATTCCAAAACGCAGGAGTCGGATCCAAAAGAAAGCGTGTGGTATCAGGAAGGACTGACAAGGGTTAATATGGCGGTAGGATCTGCACATCAGAATGCAGATGGAACCAATGTCATCAGCGCATCAGGCCTTTTAAATGATGGCTCTGATTCGGTTCGCGTCATATCAGCCGATATGACATTGGACCGTATTTCCGTGATTGTAAATTCTTTTATCGAAATGCACGATGCAGAGGCATTTCTTGTGGACAAGGACAGCAGCGTGATCCTTGCAAGCAGGGATTCCGATCTGATTTCCAAGACACTGGGGGCAGACGGACAGAGTGCATTTTATAAAGATGTGGAGAAAAAGGTTTCCGGCAAATCATATGATTTCTGTACACTCGATGGAAATATGACAGTATTTAAGGAAGTAAATGGAACCAACTGGCTGCTGGTTTCCTATGTTCCTACGAATGTTGTACTTGCGGATCTGGTAGGATTGAGGAATCTTATGATCATTTTCAGCATTATTTCGATCCTTGTATTATGTGTTCTGATCGAACGTGTGACGCATGTGGTGATTCGTCCGGTGAAGGAGATGACAAGGGTAATTACCAGCATGGCATCCGGTGACTTTACCGTATCCATGAAGGTGAAAGGAAATGATGAGATTGCTGTGATGGGGCGCAGCGTGGAACATTTTATTGCATCAATGAAGGAAATGATCCGGCAGATGGGACATGTCTCCGACCGTCTGGAAAAACAGGCGGGATCAAGCAAGAAAGTTTCGGGTGAAATGAATTCTGCTGCAAATATCCAGTCACAGTCCATGTCGGAGCTGAATGCAACCGTTGATCAGCTGTCGGTTTCTGTCAATGAAATCGCACAGAATGCGACAGAACTTGCCGGTGTTGTAGCAGATACCAAAGAGGACAGTGATAAAGTAGAAAATAAAATGCGCACCACGGTGGAAGTGTCTGAAAAAGGAAAAGCAGACATGGAGAGTGTTGGAAGTGCACTGCATAATATTGAAATTTCGATCCATAATCTGGAAGAGGCAGTCAACAAAGTGGGTACCGCTTCCGGAGAAATTGTAGATATCATCAAACTGATTGGAGATATTGCGGAAGAGACAAATCTTCTGTCCTTAAATGCATCCATTGAAGCTGCACGTGCAGGAGAAGCAGGACGTGGATTTGCGGTAGTTGCTTCACAGATTGGCGTACTGGCAAAGAACAGTGCGGAGTCGGTAGCACATATCACTTCCCTGATCAATGAGATCAATGGACTTGTGGATGACGCTGTCAAACAGGCCGGAAGCAGTGCAGGCGATATCGAAAACAGTGCAGATCTGATTCATACGGCAGTGGATACGTTTGATCAGATTTTCCAGAATATTCAGGAGACAAGCAGCCTGATTGAGGGTGTGGTTGAAAAGATCAATAAGGTTGATCAGGTGGCAACGAATGTTGCGGCAATTTCTGAGGAACAGGCAGCAAGTTCCGATGAAATTCTTGCAACTTCAGAATCCATGCTCGAACAGGCAAAGAGTATTTCTAAGAATAGTGAACAGGTCGAAGAGGAAGCCGGAAATCTGGCAGAATCTGCAGATCAGCTGGCAGATCAGGTCAAGCAGTTTCAGATATAGGGGGGAAAATGTCATGAAGAAAATAATCAGTTGTATGATATGTGCCTTGCTGCTCGTGGGCTGTATGGCAGGATGTGGAAGCACCGGGAAAAAATCCGGCAGCGGAGATGGAATAAAGATCATGTTATCTCTGTCACAGACCGATGATTTCCGTAACACGATCGTGGAACAGGCAAAAAAGACGGCAAAAGAAAAAGGAGCAACGCTTGATGTGTTTGATGAGGAAGGCTCCATGGAGAGTCAGGTAGCACATATCAAACAGGCAGCAAAAGAAAAGTATGATGTGATCCTGTGTGGACCGGTAAATGCAGATACGGCACTGGAACTGGAATCACTGGCGGACGAAATTCCGATCATCTTTTATAACAGTTGTCCGGATGAATCCTATTTGGAGTCCGGGAAATATATGTATGTAGGTTCTGATGAAAAAGTGGCAGGAAAATATCAGGCAGAGTACATACTTGATAAGTTTTCCTCTTCAGATGAGATCAATGTAGCCATCCTGAAGGGTCCGAAAAATCACTCCGGAACAAAGGGGCGGACAGGCGCCTTGAAAAATACACTGAATGCGTCCGGCAAGAAAATCAATTACGTATTCGAGGATAATGCGGACTGGGATCAGGCAACCGCACAACAGATGTTTGAACTTTTCTTAAAGACCGGACAGCCCTGTGATGTTGTGGCATGTAACAACGATGCCATGGCATTGGGAATTGTTGATGCGTGCAAAGAGGCAGGAATAAATGACATACCGATTCTCGGAATTGACGCAACGGCCGGTGGATGTGCAGCAATCGAGTCCGGCGATATGGCATTTACTGTGTACCAGTCAGGTGCAGGACAGGGAAAAATGGCTGTAGAGACAGCAATTGCAGTTGTAAACGGTTCAGATGTGACAAAGCTGGATGGAGCAACCAAAGATGGACTGTATGTATGGGTTCCATTTGAGAAAGTGGACAGCAGCAATGTAAAAGACTACGAATAGACTTGAAAAAGCACCGCTATTTTGGGATAATGGAAAAAGTTGAACAAAAGGCAGGTGCAGATATGGGAAATATTATAGAAATTACGGATTTTATGGCACCGGAGCTGGATGTGTACGCGCGGCTGACGGAAAATCAACTGTTAAACCGTGCACATCCGGAAGAGGGGATGTTTATTGCCGAAAGTCCAAAGGTGATTGAGCGGGCACTGGATGCGGGATGCATACCGGTGTCTTTGCTTATGGAAACAAAACATGCCCAGGGAGAAGCAAAAGAAATTATCGAAAGATGCGGGGATATTCCGGTGTATACGGCAGAATTTGATGTACTGACAAAGCTGACCGGTTTTGCTCTGACCAGAGGGGCACTTTGTGCCATGTACCGGCCGAAACTGCAGGAACCGGAGGCGATTTGTGCCGGAGCCACACGCATTGCAGTACTCGAAAACGTGGTAAATCCAACCAACGTCGGTGCTATTTTCCGTTCGGCGGCTGCGCTTCGTATGGATGCGGTGCTTCTGACGCCGGGATGCAGTGATCCGCTGTACCGGCGCGCCATCCGAGTGAGCATGGGAACCGTATTTCAGATTCCGTGGACATACCTGCAGATGGAAAACGGGGTGAAAAATCCACCCGGCCAGGCGGCAGGAGCGGATATTGACCATTTGCACCGAATGGGATTTCGTGTGGCAGCCATGGCACTTTCCGGGGATTCGGTTGGAATTGATGATCCGGCACTGGCTGCGGAAGAAAAGCTGGCTGTCGTGCTTGGGACGGAAGGGGATGGTCTGGCAGGACATACGATTGCGGACTGCGATTATACGGTCTGTATTCCGATGTCGCATGGCGTGGATTCACTCAATGTAGCGGCGGCAAGCGCCGTGGCATTCTGGCAGCTGGGAAGAAACCAAGAACAAAAGAGTGATCTGTAAGATATGAAAAAATAAAACAGCAAATTTATAAAAAACGCTGATTTGTCTCACTTTTGTCTCACTTACTCATGTATACTACAAAATATATTATGTGACCGTAACGAAGGATGACATTATTTTAAAATTATCCGGAAAGTTTATGGAAAAGAAGGGAGCAAAAAATGAGGGAATTGGTTGTACCGGCGACAATAGAAGAACTGCCGCACGTGCAGGAATTTGTCACAGGACAGTTAGAAGAGATAAACTGTCCGATGAAAATACAGTTTCAGATTGAACTTGCGGTGGAGGAAATTTTTGTGAATATTGTAAATTATGCATACCGCCCGGAAATCGGAGAAGCGGCGATTCTCTGTGAAGTGACAGAAGATCCGTTGCAGGTCATCATTTCATTTCTGGATCATGGCAAGCCGTTTGACCCGTTAAAAAGGCAGGAAGCAGATACTTCTGTGGATGCGCTGGAGGAGAGGGAAGGCGGACTTGGCATTCTGCTTGTAAAAAAGAACATGGATGATGTAAGTTACCGTTATGAAGATGGAAAAAACATACTGGTAATCCGAAAAAATCTCGCCTGAGGAAAAGAGGACACAAAGATGAGAATATATGCTGTTGATGATGAAACTCTTGCCCTGGAAATGCTGGTAGAAGCAATTCAGGAAGTATGGCCGGATGCCGAAACAGAAGCATTCAAAAATCCGTTGGAATGTCTGGAAGCTTTGAAGCAGAAACCATGCGATGTTTTGTTTTCCGATATCCGGATGCCTGAGATGCAGGGAACGGTATTTGCGGAAAAATGCATGCAGCTGGAGCCAGAACTGAATCTATTTTTTATCACTGCATATGATGATTATGCGTTGGAGGCACTGCAACTTCATGTGAGCGGCTATATTACAAAACCCGTCACGGCAGAAAAAATACGCAGGGAAATACCGTATTTCCGGTATCAGAAAGAAGAAAAAAGTGAAGCGGAATGTACGATCCGCTGTTATGGAAATTTTGAAGTTTTTGATCAAAATGGTGTGCCGGTGCATTTTCACCGGACAAAATGCAAAGAAATTCTGGCTTATCTGGTTCACCGGGCCGGTTCACGCTGCTCGGTCCGGGAAATAGCAGGAATTTTGTTTGAAGATGAACCGTATGATATCAAGCAGACGCGGTATATGCAGAAACTGATCGCAACATTGATGTCGGATCTTGAAGCAAATGGAATGGGAGATGTGGTTATCCGGCAGTATAATACATTGGCGCTGGATGTTAAAAAAGTTTCCTGTGACTATTTTGACCAGCAGGACCGTGCCAAAGTCTTTATGGACGGAGGCGAATATATGGCACAGTATAGCTGGGCACAGATGTTTTGAAGTTACTGTTCGCAAGGATACCTGTAAGCGGTAACATTTTGATGAGAGGAGAGTTTTTATGCCAGCAGAAAATGAATTAGACGAAAAAAAGAAAAAATCGCAAAAAACACTGGAAGAGCAACTGGCGGAATTGCTGTTTGATGACAAAAAAAAGAAAAAAGATATCAAATTTTATACGCTTTATTATAATTATGACAAGCCTTTTTATAAAAGAATCAGAGACAAAATGGATATTTCGTCTGCAAAGCAGGAGAGCGAAAAAAACGGAATGGATCTTGATGCGGATAATTTAAAGGCAGCAAAAGAAGGGCGGCTGTTTATTGTGTCAGATGATAAGCCGTTTTTACAAAAAGTCTGTGTCAATGACGAAGGCGTGGTATCTCTGGAGGTTGTGACGAAAAATCCGATTACGATCTCTGATAATATACAGGGGAAAGAACGGAAAGCCATGGAAAGCCTGCAGGAAGATTTTGAAACCCTGACAAAAGGAAATCTTTCGGAAACAGAAAATTTTCTTACAAGAAGGTGGAGAAACAGCAGGGCAAGAAATGTAGCACGGGAGATTGCGGACAGAGCAAATGAAGCTTATAAGGATGAGCAGCGCAGAAATTTACAGGAAGCAAAAAAATTAAATGAGAAAATAAAAAAAACCAAAGTGGTGAAACTGGAAGAACCCGAAAAGAAGGAAATGGCAGAAGAAAAAGAGCCGGAACCGGAACAGGAGAAGAACCCGGAAAAAGCAGCAGAAGAAAAGAATATCGCAGAACCGGAGCAGAAAGCGGAGAGAGAGCCGGAACAGAAAGCAGAGAGAGAGCCGGAGCCGGAACCGGAACAGAAAGCGGAGAGAGAGCCGGAGCCGGATACAGAAAAAAGCGCTGCGGAAATTGCGATGGAATTAAAAAAAATATCGGAACGTTTTTCGGCGTCAAAGTATCTGGATGAAAACGCCATCGAAAGCGGTCTGGAATTAAAGCAGCAGATGGAGCGGCTGGAAAAGAGTGGAAACACGGAACTTCTGGATAAATTAAAAGAAGAGCCTCTGTATAAAGAAAACAAAGAACTCTACCAGGGGCAGGCCAATCTGGCAGAGATGGGACAGCGTGGGCAGGAAGCACGCCAGAAACTCCGGGAGCAGGAAGCACAGAATGAAAAAACCGCGGATACGAATCTGGTTTTAGATATTCTGCAAGCGGAATGTGCCAGTGCAATCGTTATAAAAAGTGCATTGGGAAAAGATATCACCAAAGAAATGAATTACATAAAAAAACAGCCGGATGCACAAAAAACGATCGGACAGATTGAAGATACCATGCGGGATACGGATGCATTCCGCAACCTGATGGAGGGGACGCCAAAGGAACTCAGTTTTATGTTTTCCAATCATTTTACCAGCCAGAAAGTGTATGGGGAACTGAACCGTGAAATCCAGGGAAAGAAAAAACGAATCCAGGAGCAGAAAGAAATGAAGATGGAACAGAAACACCAGAAAGAGGCACCGGTGATGGAAAATCAGGAAAAGAAAGCACCGCAGAGGGCAATATAAGGCAGGAATGTATCTATGAATATGACACAATATTTTCATATTTCGCTGGAAGTATGGGGAGCTGTATTTTGTGTGATTGCCGCAATCGCCATGTGGATTGGACATACCCAGAAAGCAGACAGAATGGTTATCCGGATGGAATTTACAACGGCAGGGCTGCTGGTGATGGATGCGCTGGCATGGGGCTTTCGCGGTTATCCGGGACCAACCGGTTATTATATGGTGCGGATCAGTAATTTTTTTGTATTTGTTCTGACCTATATATTATCAATTGAATACACGGACTATGTGATCAGCAGGATTGAAGATAAAGGGGATTTTCCGGTCAATACCTGGCAGTGGGCGGTTTATATGGTTGGTCTGCTTGGAATTGTCATGGTAGTATCCAATCTGTTTACCGGAATGTTTTATTATTTCGATGCGAACAACTTTTACCATCGCTCGGATTCATATTTTCTGCTTATGATCGTCGGGTTTGCCAATATTATACTGGATCTTATGATGATGCTTATAAATAGAAAATGCTTTGGAAAACAAATGTTCTGGTCTTTGATGTCCTATCTGATCCTTCCGATTGCCGCCGGAATTTTTCAGACCTTTCATTATGGAATTGCACTGTTAAATATCTCCATTGCAGCATCCATGTTGTTTATATTTTTAGCATGGCAGATCGAAAAAAACAGGGAACAGATGGAGCAGAAAGACATGCTGCTCCAGCAGCAGAGTCATATCGCGCAGCAGGAAAAAGAAATCAGCAGAATGCAGCAGGATATCATGCTTTCCCAGATTCAACCGCACTTTTTGTACAATTCCCTTACGGCAATTGCCCAGCTGTGTGAAAAGCAGCCGCTTGAGGCAAAGAAGGTTACCATTGCTTTTGCGGAATACCTCAGGGGAAATATGAACGCATTAAAAACAAAAGAACCTGTGCCGTTTAAACAGGAACTGGAACATGTGGAAAACTATCTGGCACTCGAAAAAATGCGTTTTGGCGAGGAACTGGAAATTATTTTTGACATCGAGACAGTGGATTTTTCCCTGCCGGTCCTGACGGTACAGCCAATTGTGGAAAATGCCATCAAACATGGGATACACAGAAAAGGAACCGTAGTGATTGCAGCACGGGAGTATCCGAATCACTTTGAAGTCCGGGTGGAAGATGACGGTGTAGGCTTTGATCCGACGAAAGCAAGAGCAGGGGATGGGAAAAACCATGTGGGGATTGAAAATGTAGGACAGCGTGTGAAAGAGCTGTGCCACGGAAGCCTGACGTATCAGAGCAGGCCGGGGGAGGGAACCACTGCAATCCTTAAAATACCAAAATAAAATGAAAAAATGAAAAAAGTGGGGATATTTGTCTCACTTTTGTCTCACTTTGTCTGCTATAATAACAGCAGATAAAAAAATAAGACGAACACAGGAGGATAACATATGAATATGTTGAACAGAATCAAAGGCGTAAAAGACAAGGCAGATAAGCTGGTGATCGCAGCGATGACGATGATGTCTGTTGCAGCCACACCGGTTACCAATGTGCTGGCAAACAGTAAAACAACGGACAAGAGTGCCCTGGATGTATCGGGAGCCCAAAATGCAATTGTGGGGATGATCAACTCCCTGCTGACACCGATCCTTACACTGGTTGGTGCAGTTGGTGCACTGTATTGTGTACTGCTTGGTGTAAAGTATGCCAAAGCAGAGGAACCACAGGACCGTGAGAAGGCAAAAGCACATCTGAAAAATGCAATTATCGGTTTTGTGCTGATCTTTGTACTGATTGTTGCACTCCGTCTGCTTCTGCCAAGCTTTACCAAGTGGATGAACGCAAATGCACCTGCGTAACAAATAAAAGATAAAGGATATGCCTATGAGAAATAAAAGAGTAAGGCTGTTAAGTATCATACTTGTATTTGGAATGCTGCTGGCAAATATCCTTCATGAGAATACCCCGGTTCAGGCAGCCGGGGATTCTTCGTCTGATTTATACCGCTGGTATCAGGCAAAGTCTGTGGATGACCTGAAGGAATATGCAAAGGACAAAACAAGTTATAAAGGCAAGTGGATTCCCATCATTATCGTTGCAACGTACGCGGATGGAACCAGTTATTACTGGAACCGTAAGACACGGATGGGAACCTGGCATAGCGGGGAGAGTGAACTGATCCCGCAGGATATGATGAGTTTAGGTTATTCTAAGACGGGGCTGGTTCTGAAAAACGGAATGAAATCCGGAAAAGAATTTTATTCCAAAGGGGATCTCGGAGCACTTCATATGTACTATCATGGGAATGTAACCTCCAATTATGAAGACGGATATGTAAAGGCCGATGCGTGGAGCCTGACCAACGATGCGGTAGAAGATAATTCCACAACCGCTGTGTCCACGGTTTATGGGATCCAGAATCACAGCAGTTATGTGGCACTGGATCAGAATAATGTAAAACAGTGGAGAGGAGCGGATGCCCTTCCGGTTACCTATTCGCCGAGAGGCAGTTCCAAGGATCAGTTTGAGCAGGCATGGACTTTTTACGAGGATCGTTATTCGGATTGCTTCTTGATATCAAATATGTTCAGCTGGGCAAAAAGATATAAACTGAAAGACGGCTGGGATGGCATTTATGCACCGACCATCGGATGTGTGCTGAGCGGTGCAAGCCGTTTCGCGGATCCGAGTGAAAAACACAGGGATACGCTGGAAGCACCGTCCAGGGCAGCCGCCGTCATATACAGTAAAAAAGCAGAAGGCAAAGTCCTGCGAGGAGAAGATGCCCGGCAGGCAATTCTAAAGCAGTATGAAAAAAAGTATAATAAAGCCTCTACACGTGTCCGGTTTAAAATATTTGTGGGACAGAAAGTGAAAGGACAGCAGACCTGGAAAAGCACAACCATAGAAAAGAATCAGACAGATGTAGTCGGAAACGGGAATGTCATCCCGAAAGATACTTCTATCTTTGTGGAACAGGGAGCAACACTTGTGATCCCGGAGGATACGTTTGTATTTTTAGATGGTACAATTATAAATGAAGGCACCGTCATCATAGAAAAAAATGCAGTGGTCACAAGTGAAAAAGACAGCAGAAATGAAAATGCCCAGATTGTCTGTCAGAATGGAGGAAACCTTCTGGTCATGGACAATGCATGCGTGTTCCTGGGGAAAGGTCTGGTTTTAAAGGATGCCTCGGCAGTAAACAAAGGCACACTCATTGCATACAAAAATTTTGTGATGCAGAATGCACAGATGCAGATGGCAGACAGGGGAAGAATGTTTTTGGGATTTTCCATAAGTTGTCCGTCCATCCTGAGAGAAAAAGTGTATGGACATGACCTGTATCAGGAGAAGGGGTTGTTTTTTGAGGGCATAATCAGTTTGTCGAATAGAGGATGCCAGATTACAATGGATGGTGCATCTGTAATTGTTCTGGATGCAAACAGTGAACTGTGTTATGCGAATGGTGGAACTGAAAATGCCAAGTTGGATTCCCATGTTTATGCAGGGGATGCATATGGAAAAGAATTAAAGGCAAAGCGCATAAGTTGGTCCCGTTCAGAGTTTAGCTATAAATAATTAACGCAGGAGAAAAGACAGATGTTGGAGAAAATTTCAGAAAGCATAAAAGAACTGGATAAGAAATTGCTCGTGTTTTATGTTCTGTTCTGGATTGCAGGGGCAGGTGTATGCGGATATCTGGCGCGGCTTCTGGTGAAAAATGCCGGAAACATTGTCAATGGAGGCACATTTCAATGGCATTTGCAGCTGCTTCGGGATCCGAAAACATACGGGCTTGGAATTTTGATCATGGTTTTTTTGTGGGGGATTTTCTGGGCTGGTACGACACGTGCAGGAAGCAGCAGGGAAACTTCCCGCTTTTTCGGAAAAGGGAAAGGGTTCGCGGTTGATAATTCACCGCTGGAAAACAGCCGTTTCCTCACAGATACGGAACGGGATAAATATTTTACCCCGTTTACCTATGATACCGTAGATAAAGTGAAAAATGACGGCGTACCGGTGCGTGCAGTGCTCGATAAGCGTGGAAAACTGCACTGCAATTTTATGTCCGGGGCACATTCTCTTGTTATCGGAGCCACCGGTTCCGGTAAGACAACGACATTTATCAATCCGATGATCCAGCTTCTGGGGGCGACAGACTGCGGAAGCAGTATGATCATGACCGACCCGAAAGGCGAATTGTTTGATCTGCATTCCGAATTTTTGAAATCCCGCGGGTACGATGTACAGCTTCTGGATCTGCGTGATACCTATTCTTCAAGCAGATGGAATCCGCTGGATTCGATCTGGGACATGTATCAGGAGTATGTCGAGGCGGGAAAGGGAATCCGGGCACATAAAGACAGCATGCAGGAATACCCGGAGTTGAAGCAGGTTGACGGTCCGGCACGGGAGGGAGAACTCTGGTGCGAATGGCATGGAAAGGCATATGCGGATATTACGCATTGTCAGGACGATGTGGCGGTTGCCCAACAGCGGGTTTTTTATGAGATGTACGAAGAACTGAATGACCTGATTTCCGTTATCTGTCCGATTGAAAATGAAAAAGATCCGGTATGGGAAAAAGGTGCCCGCTCCATTATCATGGCAACCTGTCTGGCGATGCTTGAGGACAGTGAAGTGCCGGAACTTGGCATGACAAAAGACAAATTTAATTTCTTTAACCTGAACAAGGCAATCAGCAACAGTGCGGATGAATTTAAGGCACTCAAAGAATATTTTGAGGGAAGGAGCCCTCTTTCCCAGGCTGTGACATTGTCCCGGCAGGTACTTTCAGCGGCAGATGCGACGTTGTCGAGTTACATGTCGATTGCATTTGATAAATTAAACATGTTCAATGACCGCGGTCTGTGTGGACTGACGGCTGCGACAGATATCCATGCAGAACAGTTTGCAGAGCGCCCGACGGCACTTTTCATGAAAATACCGGACGAAAAAGATACCCGGCATGGTCTTGCGGCAGTGTTTGTCCTGTGTATGTATAAAGCATTGATTAAGGTGGCAAGTGCCAGGGAAGACCTGTCCCTGCCGCGCAATGTCTACTTTATTCTGGACGAATTCGGAAATATGCCAAAGATCGAAAAATTTGACAAAATGATCACGGTCGGTCGTTCCCGGAAAATCTGGTTTAACATGGTCGTGCAGAGTTACAGCCAGTTAAACAATGTATACGGAGAAAAAGTGGCGGATATCGTGAAATCGAACTGTGGTATGAAAATGTTTATCGGTTCAAACGATATCGGAACCTGTAAAGAGTTCAGTGAGCTCTGTGGAAATATGACAGTGCGTACCAACAGTACCAGTGCACAGGTCGGCAGCAAGGCTGGCGATATCAATGTGTCTACGCAGACACAGGTACGTCCGTTGATTTATCCTTCGGAGTTACAGAAACTTAACAATAAGGAATCCACCGGAAACGCTATTATTGTAAGTTTTGGAAATTATCCGCTGAAGACGAAATATACACCGAGTTACCTATGCCCGCTGTATCATTTTGGAAGGATGCAGATGGATGAGTTCCGCAGTCATATGTTCCGTGCAGATGAAGTTTATTATGATCTGGGCAGAAGAAATGGAAAGATTTTAGGAGAGACACAGTGAAACGATCACAGAGGATAAAGGGACAAACGAATAAACAGAAAATAGCGAGAGCGGCAGCCCTCGCTATTGGACTATTAATATATCCGCAGACAATCATATATGCAGCAGAGCCGGATTATTCACAGGAAATCACTCCGGAAATGGAGCTTGAGGGAACGACCGGAATAACAGACAGTTCGGAAGAAAATGCCACCAGCCGTGTGTCGGTTGCGGATGGGATTATCTATGACAACAGCCAGCTGCTGTATGGTTACAACAGCAGCGGCAATAGCGGGTATGTCTATGCAAATGTGCTGGATGGAATGATCACCCAGAATGGAGTGCAGATCTCAGCAGACGATGGCATATCGTACACATTGTATCGTGACAGTGAACCGTATACACCACAGGAAGATACCATTACCGAACCCGGAAGTTATACCGTCACATGCGGTCAGAAAGGATCTGAGCAGAAACTGCTGTCGTTTACCGTGGTCGGTGACAGGATCAATGAGCCGGTAAGCTATGCCATGCCGACCGGATGTATTGTGACAGAAGAGACACTCGATGGAGAGGATGCCATGACAGACAATCGTTCGGTTGACCTGTCAGAAGAGGGGCATTATGTGATATTGTACCGCTGTGTGCGGAACAATGTGGAATATCAGCTGGATCTGACGGTGGATCATACGGCACCGACGATTACGGCAGATGGTGTCAAAAATGGAAAAGCAAGGGGACCTGTTACATTGAAAAACATAGAGGCAGGATCCACCCTTGTAATCTTAAAAGACGGAAAGCAGATTACCAGGCGTACCATTCTGACACAGCCGGGGGCATATACCGTAAAAGTGACAGATGAGGCAGGAAATTCAAATGCATATTCATTTTATATATTGTTTTATCTGAATGCCGGAGGTATTTCATTTGGGCTGATTCTTGTGGTGGCAATTACCGCACTTGGAATTTATCTGTACGTGTCCCGCAGACGGCTGCGGATTCGCTAGGAGGTGAGAGAATATGTTTGACAGTTTATTTAAGTGGATCTGGACATTACTGTATCTGGTTGACAGTATGGTAGGCTATATTGTCGGGATACTGTATGATTTTTTTGAAAAGACGGCAGGTCTTGATACGGTAGATTATGATGGAACAAAAATGACACTGATTCAGGTGGTGTTCGGGCACAGTCTGATCAACAAAGCATACTGGGGGATGGCGATCATTGGAGTTGCACTCTGCTTTTTCTTTACCATTCTTGCAGTGATCCGGAAAATGTTTGACTCATCCGGTCAGGTTAAAAATTCTCTTGGTGAAATTCTGACACAGAGTTTTAAAAGCATACTTTTGATCTGTTCGATGAGTATGCTGATGAATATGGCATTGTTTTTTTCCACCTCACTGATGAATGCCGTACAGATCGCTTTTTATTCAAACACCACCACGGCAACAGAAGAACATCCGAAAACCTATACGGACAGTGAGTATGCCGCCATGGCGCGTGTGTTAAACACCATTGGCAATTATTCACTGAATCCTTCTTATGACAGCCGCTACAATATCAACAGCTGCTATAATGATATCCGTGCGGATCTGCAGACTCTGCAAAATGAAGGAACCTTTTCGGTACAGTACCGTACACCGGATCTGCTTACGAACTCTTCCCATTACTGGCAGGCATCACTGCAGAAAATTGTCAATGCAGCACCGGATCTGTCCGCGGATGTGCCTCTGGATGTATACAATTCTTCTTTATCAGAAGCAATTGAGGAGGCAATGGAAGAAATACGTACCGATGAACAGTTTAAGCCACTGGAGGAATATGCAGATGTACTCTCAACGGAAGATTCGGGAAAGGTAAAGCTGGATCGTATCGTCCTTCTTATCGGAACCATGAATGCGGCTTACAACGAAGCATTCAATGATACTAATGCAGATGTCAAAGACCAGCTGCGTGCACCGTTTTATTATGGATACGAAAATCACGATATCTATGATACCGATGATATGTGGGACTCATTTAATTTAAAAAAATATGATTTTATCATCGTATTTTTCCTGGCGTTTGTACTGGCAAAGAATATGGTTGTGATCATATTAAACTGTATTGCGCGTATTTTTAACATGGCGATGTTGTATATCATCGCCCCACCAATCATAGCAATATCACCGCTGGATGGTGGCAGTAAATTTAAACAGTGGGGAATTGCATTTATCGGACAGTGTTTTGGAGTATTTGGCACAGTTGTGGCGATGGATATCATGGTTGCGTTTGTCCCAATCATACTCAGCAGCCAGCTGAAAATTTTTGATAATGTGCTGGTTAATTATATTACAAAACTGATTATTGTCTGGGCCGGATTTGAGACTGCGAGAAAAGCAAGCGCATTACTTACAGCTATTTTAAGTGAAAATGGAGTGGCAGCAGCCGGAGTTGGTGATATGGCAAGAGAAGCGGGCATATTAACCCATACGGCAGGAATGATGGCTGGAGCCGGAGCCGCCGGTGTAGCAAAATGGCTGACAGGAAATAAGTCCGGGAAGGACGGCAAATCCGGTAAAAGCTTTCTGAAAGTACCGAAAGGAGGCGAGGACAGCAGCGCCTCCGGTGGTGGCACATCTGGAGGAAGTGGTTCTTCTTCCGGTGGAAAATCTGCCGGTGCGGCAGGGGCATCCGGCGGCAGTACGCCGGGAGGAGGCAGCGGTCCGCAGAAAGCCGTACAGGGAGACAAAGATGCCGGAACTTCCGCAAGAGAAGAACATAATGCACAGGGACAGGAAGCAGGAACAATGCATAAGGCCGATGGTGGAGAAGCAGACAGCGGACCGGGAGACAGCGTGGACCAGAGTGGAAATGCGTCCCCGGATAAAGTGTCGGAAGGAGAAGCAGACAGCGGACCGGAAAGCAGCGCGGAACCAGGCGGAATGGCATCTCCGGATAAAGTATCGGAAGGAGAAGCAGACAGTGGACCGGGAGACAACATGGAACCAGGCGGAATGGCATCTCCGGATAAAATGTCGGAAGGAGAAGCAGACAGCGGACCGGAAAGCAACATGCAGCAAAGAGAAAATAGTTTCTCACAGAAAGAAAAAACAGGAACGGCAGATTCCGGATCACATTACAATGGATACAATAAACCGGAATCCGTACAGAAAAATTCCGAAGTGTCAGGAACAAAAACTTCTGCGGCAGGAACAAAAACTTCTGTGCCGGGAGCACGCCCGCGAGCAAACAGTGTGAAAGAGACACCGTCGAAAGCGGACAGTGGGGCACCAAAGCAGAGAAAGCGTGCCATGACGCCACCTCCGGTGAGAAAACTCAAGTAGCCGGGACATAAAGATATACGAAGAAATACAATGCAATGGAGAGAATGAGGAAGCGGATATGCGATTGATACCGGGAAAAACAAAAGTACAGGTGGAATTGTTTAAAGGAATTTCCATTTGGGATATTATCATCGGCGTGGTTGGAGCTGGGCTGGCAATTGCTGTGCTCTTATCAAGTCTGCCGGGAAGATTTTATATAATTATCGGAATTCTCGTCGTACTTGCGGCACTGCTGGTACGGCTGGATGCGACACCGAATTATGTATATCTGCTTCACATTTTACGCCATTTCTGTTATAAGAGAAATTTTGAACGTACACTTGATGATGATGCGTTGCTTGTCATGAATGGACAGGTAACGCATGAAGAACTGGTAAACGAACTGTTTGAAGGAACAGACCGGGCAAAAGAGAGAAGACAGCAGTCTGAAAATGAAAAGGCAGACAAAAAAGAGAGAAAAAAAGCCGAAGCGGCATTATATAAAGAAGAAAATAAAAAATTAAAAGATAAAAATGTTTCGGAAGAAGAAAAAAATGAAATCTGGAAGGCGCGGGCGGCACGCAGTGCCCAAAAGAAACGTGAGCGCACAAAGGAAAAGGAAGAACACCGGGAAAATCATCCGATGGAGGAAATAATGCCATTTACAGATATCAAAGATGGCTATATTTCATACGGGGGAAAATATTATGGAGCAGTTTTAGAAATTCCACCGGTAGAATTCCGTTTTTTTTCCGAGCATCGCCGGAGAACATCCATTGAGGCAGGCGTTGGAAAGGTACTTCGCAATATTAATCCGGATTATTCTGCAAATATTGTAAAAATTGACCGTCCGATTAATTATGACCGCTATCTTGACAGGGAATATGACAAGCTGGAGGAACTGAAACGGTCATTTGAAAGCGGGCTGTTGAATGAAGAAGAACTTCAGGCACGTGTGGAAGTACTTTATGACCGGCTGAATGAACTGAACCGGTTATGTTTTGAAGATCCGGTTATAGCACCGTATTACTATCTGGTTCTCTATGAAAGTGACAGAAAACAGCTGGATATTCAGGTGAATAATGCAATCGATGCGCTTGGATACGGGGAAATTGATGCACACCGTCTGGACGACAAAGAACTTGCGGTTTTTCTTAAATATACCAATGAAATCGATTTTGATGAGAGGCAGATAGACAATATCCGTCCGGAAGACTATGTAACATATGCAATGCCACAGACACTGGAAGTGACACCGCGTACCGTTGAAATCAATCATATTATGACCTATAACTTCCGTATCAATGCATATCCAACGATGGTAGATGATGCATGGCTGGCAACGGTAATGTCCATGCCGGCAACAAAAGTTGTTGTCAAATGTAAACCGATGGAGCGGGAAAAAGCAGTAAAATCCATAGACCGTTCGCTTGGGGAACTGCGAGGGCAGCTGATGGCAACCGGGCTGGATTCAAAAGCAATGGAGTTACAGGAACACATTGAAACGCTCGGAGATTTGCTTGCAACCCTGCAACAGGAAAATGAGAATCTTCTGCAGGTTAATATTTATGTAACAGCCTATGATATTGCAGGCACACGTGCCAATCCGAAAATCAAGCAGCCGCCAATCTCCCGCAGATCAAGTTACGGTGGGATGAAAAAAGCGGTTCGCCGGCTGTATCAGGAGCATGGATTTCGTCTGGTAAATATGGAATTTGACCAGATGCAGGCATTTATTGGTTCACAGATCAGCGGATGGGATCCACTGCCAAAGGAAGCAAGAGGAATTCCGAGTAATTCGGTGGCAGCCGCTTATCCGTGGGTATTTGCCAATGTGTCGGATGAAGGTGGAATAAAGCTTGGAAGCAGCGATGGGGTTCCGGTATTTTTAAACTTTTTCAGACGTGACAGTGAACGTGTCAATTCCAATATGGTAATTGTCGGAAAATCCGGTTCTGGAAAATCGTATGCGACAAAAGACATTCTGACGAATCTGGCGGCAGAAGATGCAAAAATATTTATTCTCGACCCGGAAAATGAGTATGCAGAGCTGGCGAAGAATCTGCATGGAAAATTTATCAATGTTGGAAATGCACAACAGGGGAGAATCAATCCATTTCATATTATTACAGCGCTGGATGATGATGAGGCAGACAGTTCGACGGTGACGGGAAGCTATGCAACCCATCTGCAGTTTCTGGAGGAATTTTTCCGCCAGATTCTGCCGGACTGTGACAAAGATGCGCTGGAGTATCTGAATAACCTGGTAGACCGGATGTACACCAAATTTGGCATCACAGGGGAGACGGATCTGGCAAAGCTGCGTCCGGAGGACTATCCGGTTTTTGATGATCTTTACGATGCGGTACTGGAGGAATTTCAGCAGACAGACAACGAATACATCCGGACGATCCTGCGGTCACTGATGAATTATATTGCAAAATTTTCCACGGGAGGACGGAATGCCAATATCTGGAACGGTCCTTCTACCATTACCACAGATGAAAACTTTACGGTATTTAATTTCCAGAGCCTTTTAGCGAACAGGAACGGAACGATTGCCAATGCACAGATGCTCCTTGTTCTTAAATATATTGATAATGAGATTATCAAAAACAGGGATTACAATACCCGCTATCATTTAAACAGAAAAGTTGTCGTGGCAATTGATGAAGCACATGTGTTCATTGACACCAAATTTCCGGTGGCACTTGATTTTATGTTCCAGCTTGCCAAGCGAATCCGAAAATACAATGGTATGCAGATTGTAATCACACAGAATATCAAAGATTTTGTTGGAAGCGAAGAAATTGCAAGAAAATCTACAGCTATTATCAATGCCTGTCAGTACAGTCTGATTTTTGCACTGGCACCGAATGATATGCAGGATCTGTGTACGCAAAAGCGGGCGGGATCAATGAAATGGAACAGGAACAGATTATGACAGCTCCGCGTGGGCAGGCATTTACCGTAATGGGACCGTCCAGTCGTTCCACATTCCGGGTGGAAGTGCCGGAACCGATCGTGGATATGTTTCAGGAGGATGAGTACGAATCGCGCTATTTTTCAGGCGAAGGTGGTCTGGAAAACTGGGAAGAATTTGTTGGCGGCAGCCGTGCACTGTGGCTTGAGAATCGACCGGAAAAACAGGACACCGAAGAAAAAGAAAATGCGCAGGAGAAAAACCATGTATTGTTTACAGAACTGACCGAAGAAGAGGCAATCGAACAGCAGGTGGGCAGTGAAGTGGAACAGATCCTCGGATTAAACAAACATGTACAGTTTGAAGAAATAAACGAACCGGAACCGGAGGAACCGAAAGAAGTAAGCCAGCCGGAACCGGAGCCGGAGGAACCGAAAGAAGTAAGCCGACCGGAACCGGAAGTGACAGACAGACAGGCAGCTTCGGAACCACAGCAGCCGACCGAACTCGAAAAGCTCCTGACACAGGCACTGGGACAGTTTTCGCATGCTGCCATGGTCGAAGAGATCAAAAAGGCAGTGCGCGAGGAAGTATTAAAAGAGATGGAGGATTTAAAACCGGTCATCGAAGAGACGAAAGCGGCAGCGGAACAGGCAAAGATGGCGGCAGATACTTCTGCATCGCAGGTGGAAGAAAAACCGGAAGAATTCATCGAATCAGAAGAAGAGAAACCGGAAAAATCCATCGATATGGAGGACGAAGACGATCTTTCATGGCTGCTTGGAGACGAGGATACATTTTCTGAAGAGGAAAGTCCTGCGGATGAAGACGAGGATGAACGTTTTGAAACGGAAGATTCTAAGAGAGAAGACGAGTCCGATGATATGGATATTATGGATATTCTTATGCAGCAGGCAGAGGACATGGAAACTGTCAGTGCCATTGATATGATGGATATTTACGACGAAAAAGTTGTGGATATCAGTCTGGAGGATCTCGCAAATTATATTGTAAAACACAGATAAAAACGACAGGGAGGAAACAAAGATGGAAATAAAACTGATCAATCATGGAGAAAATGGAGAATTATTGCTGATCGGACGGCTGGATTCCGTCACAGCAGCAGAGGCAGAGGAAGTGTTCGATCAGGTCGCAGGGCGGTTTGATACCCTGACACTGAATATGGAGCAGCTGGAGTATATTTCATCTGCAGGACTCCGGGTACTTAAAAGGCTGCATATGGCTATGGCAAAAAAAGGCGGAAAACTCGAACTGACAAAAGTACGTCCAATGGTAATGGAAGTATTTGAAATGACCGGATTTGCAGGATTACTGCGCATTGTATAAAAGAGGAGAATTTTTATGAAAAAAAGAATCGGATGGTGTAGTTTTGGTATCGTTCTGCTGGTTGCACTGCTGATTGGGATTGCTCCAGGAAAAAGTGAACGTGTACAGGCAGATACCAAAAAACAATTGTATGCGTTAGAAATCACGACAGGTGTTGAAGGCACGGATATGGACAATATCCAGTCGATCATCATTAATTACAAAGAAGAAGGAAATCAGCAAAATACCCGTGTATATGCGCTGTTTCCGAAAGATGTACAGAAAAACCGCAGCACAATTGTAAATGAGGATGAGGCCCAGAAAGCAACAAGAGATACCCTGACAGCAGAATGTGGGGAGAAATATAATGATGCGGATACACAGTATAAGTTTCTGCCTTATACGACACAATCCCTGTTTTTTTATCCGCACAGCAAAGTGGGAGAAGTGACATCCATCAAAATTATTACAACAAATGCTTCAAGCTGGGATATACAGGGAATGCGGCTCATAAAAGTAGATGGCACGCCAAAACTCCAGGGGAATGCGGCAGTGCCATCACAACGGCAGGCAGTTTATTCCGGAAGCAGACTGGTGGAAATGAAAGGCACTCTGAGTCTTTCATGGAGTGGAAGTGATATCAGAGAGATTGAAGTGAATAAAGGCGCCAAAGACGTTCACCTTGAAACTGTCAGTGCATCTGAAGCTGCATATGAAAGTTACAGCTCCAGACAAGATGACTATATTATCCGGATGGATATTGCAGACGAATATATGGCTGGTCTGGAATCACTGGCTACTTCCAGCGGTGGGGAACGGAATATTCACAAAATGGAAGCGTCAGATCTGCTTTATGTAACGATTTATTATGAAGATATATATGGAGATGTACGGGCAGTAAAGCTTCCGGTCATTTCAAATGTACTTGCAGAGTGCAGTGACCAGAGCGGTGATATCATCGGTCTGGCACAGCAGGGGGATACTCTTGCATTTTCCGCACATCTGTTTGGCTTTCAGAAACTGATTACAGAAAAAACAAATGCAGATTATGGAATGGATGTGACGCTGGGACTGGAAAAAGTAAAGTCTGCCCTGCCACTGTCCATTACATCAAAAGAGCGGGCTGTCCAGGCAGAGAAAATACAGGATTCCCTGTCGGTTACTTCACTTGAATTGTACCGGAAGGAAGCCGTGACAATGCGTGCGGATATCAGTAGCGGCATAGTAAAATTTGATTTTTCCGCAGCCGGCGGTGAGACGGCGGTTCCGGATTATTACTATGTTTATAAGAAGAAAGAGGGACGCAGCATTGAGTACGGGCAGACACAGAAATTTCTTCTGGCGGATAATACCGAAAAAAGAGAAAAACTATCTATGGGGACACAGGATGTAAAAGATCTGTATCTGGTCGAAATCAGAACTGCAGATATAGAGAATGCTGCAACCGTAAATGATTTACAAATTTCTTTTGCATATAAGACACTGTCAGGATTACAGAATGTATCGAACCAGTACTCCGTGAAGGAAATGGTAGCTTCATTTTATGGATATTGGCCGGCAGATGGTTCGGATGCACAGTATTTTGCTTATCATGAGGGAACACAAAAAGGAGGGAAACTCCAGTTTCTGATTTCCCTGGCAGATGTGGATACCTTTACCGGTGTCAATGTTACACTGGGAGGGGCAGATGAGTGGCAGACTTCCGGAATCTCCATTTCCCGTGTGACGAAGCTGGAGAAACGTACCGTTTCGTTTGAACCGTCAGGTGTGCGTACATTGAAGTGGGGAGCAAGGATAACAACGACAGACCGGACATTTGACCGGAATGCAGAAAAGAGTGTTCTTGCTTACAGCGAAGAGCAGGTGCTTTTACGTGCGAATAAAAGTAAAACCATTTATTTTTCAGAGAGTAAAAGTGTAGTAGATGATGAGGATACTTCCGATGCCTGGGATCCGTCAAGCGGAGAAATGACCTATGAACAGGCATGTTCGAACCTCGGATTTGATAAAAGCCGGTTGAGTTATGATATCGATGTGACAGTAGCAGGAACCGGTGCTTCGGACAGCACAAACGGAGACTGTGGTTCTAAAAATCTGTTTTATTTCCGGTTGAATTTTGAAAAAGGAAGCAGTGCTTATGTACTGGCAAATCAGCAGTTATCTGCCGACGGATTCCGGACCGGTCAGACCGAGCGGTTCAGCATTGGAGTGAATCAGGATTATGGAGATCTTGTATCCGTAGATGTGATTCCGGATGATGTGGCATCCAGCAGTGATATTTATGACAAATTAAATATTGCCAAAATACGTGTCAGCAAAAACGGAACACATTCGCTCAACCGTTCCTGGGAAATTTCAAATCCGGGATGGGTTGGCATTGATTATGTCGAAGAAGGCAAACAACAGGAGGATAACGGAAAAACAAATAAAACCGGTCGTTATGCAGGGGAACTTGCAAAATCCTATGCAGTGGATAAGACTACGTATGGAGTAAAACTGATGTTTGCGATATCTACGGCAGAATATGACGGGGAAGATGATATTTTTGACGGTTCCATTTCGGCAACGTTATCCTATACAGACAGTTCGAATGAAAAACAGAGTGTATCATTTGACATGATCGGACAGATGTATTCCTATGCACAGATCACACCGGAAACCAACAACGCAGGCAGTGAACTGAAAGCTTATAAGGCAGACAGTTCGTTTATGTTCCGTGGGGATACTACAGACAGATTCTTTCTCGATCTGGCAGATGTCAAGTCCGTTGACAGTCTGAAACTCACCGCAAAAGATGACAGCGGGGCACTCTGGCACATTAACAATGTGGGCGTTTCCCTTGTAGGTGAGGTAGGACAGCTTGTGTTAAATTCAAATAATGAATATGTGTATACCGGCAATACAAAAGAACTGACCACGCAGGACAGTGAAAATACGCCGGCATACACCGTATCGTGTAAAGCAGGATCTACATCAACGCTCAATATTGGTTTTCAGCCGAATGAGATTGATATCCAGGAGGACGAAGATATTGCTTCCGCTACGATAACAAGGAAACCGGGCGGAGAAAATGATGCGTTGAATGTTTTTGTATTTCCAAAGTCATCACAGACCAGCCAGATGGGTAATTATGATATGAAGCTGGCATTCCGTTATGTAGATGTGTATGGCAGTCAGTATGCAAATGGAGTGAATACTATGCAAAAAGGGGATACCTGTTATTATGTGGAGGGCATTTCAGCAAGAAATTTCAGTCAGCTGAAAGGTGTGGAAGTAAGAGCATCTTCCAGTTCCGGGGCAGATGGGTCGCTGGCCGGGGACAGAGTGATTATCCAGCATGTGCGTTCGGGTGTAGTAATTGATACTTACCAGATGGATATGGATGGAACAGATCTGACAGATAGCCAGATGGGTACTGCTTTCAGCAGGATTACCAACAATGAAACCCAGACCGTGTCATTGTATTTTGGAAAAGAAACCCAGACGGAGGCATTAGACGAAGAAAAGAAAAATGTTGCAGTTTCCATAGGATTTAAGAGCGCACTTGGAGATGGTGCGGCTACCTATCATTCTCCGTATGTATTCCTCACAGATGAAGAGTACGAATGTATTCAGAAAGACATGATAGCCGACGTGGATTTCCATGTTCCTTATGTGAAGAAAATTACAGATATCCGTGTGGCCGGAGTCGGAAAAATGAATGCAGTGATTGAGAGTGCAGTCACCGCAACTTATAAGAATGACACAGAATCACAGTCCGGTGATATGACGAAAGAAGAAAACAGCAGTGCTGCAGGAACAGAAGAACCGGCTACAGAAAACAGCAGACAATGTACAGGCTGGTACAGCTTTAAAATCAACAAACCGGTTTCTGTTGGAATGAAACAGTATGAGCCGGATAATTCGGATCCTTCCGAGATGGGAGCACTGTCTCTGGTAACACTGAATCTGATACCGGAAGAAGAACAGACACCGGCAGATTTAAACCTTACCCTTGTACTGAAATACAGAAAAACAGGGGTGGAGCAGGTGATCACGGAAGAAAGAACCTTCAAAGCAGGTCAGACAACGCAGGGATTTATGCTCGAAAATGTAGCGGGTATTATGGGTATGGAATTAAAGACTGCAGACAATAACAGCAATTATGCGTTAAGCGCTGCCAGTGTCATCTGGAATGATGGTGAAAAAATCCATACCATCTACCGGGAGGTACACATGGAAATTTCGGCAAAACCATACAGTATCAGTTTTGTTAATGCAGATCTGCATGTTCGGGCAGAGAGTGTGCTAAAAGATGGAGCTGATGGCATTACCATGAATTCCGATCAGGATTCCAATATGAGTTTTGGTGTGACACAGGGAGATTTGCTGAAAATTACGGCAGATTATAGCAGCAGTTCCGATACGGACATATGCAGTTATGAACTTTACAGGATTACAGGAACCGATGCAAAATCAAAACTTCCAAACGAAAAAGAAGTGCTTTCGGTATCCGGCAGTGGAAAAGAAACATTAAATCTTACAGTACATACCGGAAAACTTGCGGGAGGCAGTTATGAACTGCATATATCAGGAAAAGAATCTGAACAGACCGTTGTTGTTAAATTTACGGTGACAGAGATCCAGAAAGAAGAATCCGAACAGAAAGATCCTGCCACATCGGATAAAAATGACGGGAAAACGGATGCAGACAAAACAGATCATAAAAAAGAAGATACCACGGAAAACACAAAGGAAACGGAGGAATAGTGCGTGCAAAAAAGAATCACGGATTTTTTCAGGGAGAACAAAATACGCTGTATCTGCTGTCTGACCGCAGCCGTTCTTCTGGTCGCAGTTGGATTGCTTTTGGGATTTTCCATGCATGGGAAGTGGGAAAAGGGCGGAACGGATTCGAAAGGTCCGTTTCGCTATCGGTTCCGTCATGGCGATGTTCTTGAAGTGAGAGTGGATACGACGAATCTGCCAAGGGGGACATTTTCTGTGATAACGCAGGATGATGAACATATACAGACGATCGACAAAGGCGGCAGAAGAAAAGAACACGTGTACAGGATTCGTGTAAAAAATGCAGCTTATGAGGAATGGCAGCTGGAACTTTATGCGGATCAGGATGCAAAAGAAAATAAGGAGGCATTGTATACACTTACGGTTTCCATCAGCAGAGACCAGGATGGAAAACTTACGGTACTCAGTGCTGTGGCAGAAGATATCCAGCCGGTATCACATGTGAAAACAGACACGTATGAGTATCAGTACCAGCTGACAGACAAAAGAGGATCAGCGATCCATTTAGAAATCAAACAACCTGTGGAAAGGCAGTGGTACCGTACATACGATGAAAAAAAGGTGGAGGTAAGTGATCTGTTTTACGGGCAGGATGCCGTTATGACAGATATCACAGCAGCAACAAAGGAAGCATTTGATACGGAAATCTGCTTTTATACCACCAGATATATGGAAGAAAATGCAGATGAGGAAGGCAGTGAGGTAAAAGACATGGAATTCAGACTGCATGTGAAAGGAAAAAATGGTGTGATTACCAGGGTGACACATGAGTAAATCGGAAGAAATCAAACGGATTCTGTTAGGACGCATAACAACCGATGAAGATGGAATGCTTGAGGCGAGACCAAAAGGCACGTATACGCAGGTCAATGGTCTGGTAGACGGATATTTTTCCGTGCTTTTGTTTGGTGTGATGAGCCGTACGCGGACATATCTCTGGAAAGGGAAAAAAGGAAAAGAAGCAGAAATCATAAAGCGTTATGTACAACAGCTCGGACGATTGCTCTCGCTGAAAGAAAATCCGGAGGCTATTGCCTGTTTTACAGGTCGGATGGTTCTGGTTCCGACCGTGGTGGAAGTCGATCTGTCTGGAAAAGGAAAAAACCAGGGACGATTCTGTGTAACCGTAAATACGGGGCGCACACCATTTGGAATTTTACGCTGTCTGTTGGTACATTACCGATTTCAACGTCTGTTGGGAGAGTTGGGAGAATATGAAAAACCGGAGAAAAAGAAAAAATAACCATATAGTTGCAATGGAAGAACTGAATACAGGAAGACAGATAGAAATTGACTCCATCAAAATGGTGTTTGTTTTCATTGTGGCGGCAATCCATTGTACGATTGAGTGTACATCCGATGCAGGACTGCAAAGCGGACTGGCATATGTGTTTGATACCGTAATTGGAGGACCGCTTGCGGCACCTCCTTTAATGTTTGTTATGGGCGTGTGTCTGGTGTACGCAAGAAAACGGGACTGGAAGACAACCTTTTTCCGGGGACTTGGCCTGTTTGGAATGGGATTTGTACTCAATATCTGCCGTTACACCATTCCATATCTGATTGGCTATGCCATTACGGGTGATGCGGCAAAATATATAGATCCGATATGGTACCGGACATTCTGCAATGATATTTTCCAGTTTGCAGGGCTTGCCCTTTGTGTGATCGCGTGGATGATACGGCTGCAGATACCGGATCTGTGGATGTTTTTACTGGCATTGGCCTGTTCTGTGCTGGGAACAGCTTTAAACGGAACGGACGTGGGATCACCGACCGGGAATATTGTACTGGGATATCTGATCGGTACAGAAGATGCAGCGGGAAAAGTGTTTTCGGATTTTGTGCTGCTTAACTGGCTGATCGTTCCAGTCAGTGGTTATCTGTTTGGAAAACGTCTGCGCAGAGTGCGCGATAAGGCTGCATTTTACCGCAGGATTTCTCCGGTGTGTGCGCTTATTGCAACGGTCTATTTTGTTGTCGGGATACGGAATTCTTCCGGTATGTTTGGAGATGGTGAAAATTGTTATTACCATATTATCACACCGGATGCGCTGGCCTGTATTGTTACGGCACTGGCATTGCTTGGAATACACTACGCAATCAACAGTCGTCTGCCGCAGACATGGCAGAATGTAGTCGGGCATATAGGCGGGATGATGACACTGGTATACTGTTTGCACTGGGTGATACTGGTATATACGGTAAATCTTGGAATTTATATTGTACGGGGGACACAGGAACTGCCAATGTACCAGGTGCTTGTAATTTCGGCAGCGGTTACAGCACTTTCCATACTTGTGGCAGAGCTCTGGACACGTAAATTGAAAGAAAAGGTTCAAAAATTAAGGAGATGGTTTTAAACATGAAAAACCAAAAGAAACAAAAACTCGGTGTGACAGCTATTTTTGCCATTGTTGTATTTTCTGTGATGATTATGACGGCAACCAGCCTTGCAGTTGTGCTGCAGTACAAAAAAGATGCAATGGACCGTTACAGCAGCCAGGCGTTTTCTTATGCAAAGGCGGCAGCGGCCTATATAGATGGAGATCGTGTGCTGAAATATGTACAGACCGGTAAAAAAGATGCGTATTATGAGGAAATTGAACATTACCTGAACACAAGCCAGCAGAATTCCGGATTGAAATATTATTATGTTTATATTCCGGAAGAAAAAGATCTGGTATATATCTGGGATGCCTACACAAAAGAGGGAGCCTGCCAGCTGGGTGACCACGAGTCTTATATGAAAAACGGAAAGGAAGCATCCATGGCAGTGTTTAATAAACATCCGAAAGAGAAAATACTGATTTCAAAAGACGAAACATATGGATACATAGCATCAGCCTTTTATCCGATTTATGACAGCAGCAAGGAACCGGTGGCACTGGTCGGAGTGGATTTTTCCATGCCTGGTATTACCAGCTCCATACGGGGATTTGTAATGACAATCTTTTTAAATCTTTTGCTGGTGATCGCAGGATTTACCGCCATTTTTTACGTGTTTGTCAGAAAACGTATTATAAGTCCGATCAATATTCTGAGTAAGGCGACACATAAGCTGGTGGATAATCTGGAAAAGGAAGAAACATTTACGGTTGCAATCCATACAAATGATGAAATAGAAGACCTGGCACATTCGTTTGAGCGGATGTATGAGGAAATCAGGGAGTACATTAAAAAAGTTTCCACCGTCATGGCAGAAAAAGAGCGCATCGGTGCAGAACTGCATGTCGCCACACAGATTCAGTCCAATATGCTTCCGAGCATTTTCCCACCATTTCCGGAGCGAAAGGAATTTGATATTTATGCGTCCATGGATCCGGCAAAGGAGGTCGGCGGGGACTTCTATGATTTCTTCCTTGTGGACGAGGATCATCTTGCACTTGTAATGGCAGATGTGTCCGGCAAAGGAGTTCCGGCAGCATTGTTTATGGTTATTGCCAAGACATTGCTCAAAAACAGAGCACAGATGGGAGGATCTCCGAAGGAAGTATTAGAGACCGTCAATAACCAGCTTTGTGAAAATAACGATGCAGATATGTTTGTTACCGTCTGGCTGGGAATTTATGAAATTTCCACCGGAATTATGCGCGCCGCAAATGCAGGACATGAGTATCCGGCAGTCTGCAGAAAAGATGGAAAATTTGAACTGTACAAAGACCCGCATGGTCTGGTACTTGCCTATGTAGAAGGGTTTCAGTATCAGGAGTATGAATTTATTCTGCATGGCGGCGATACGCTGTTTTTATATACGGACGGAGTGGCAGAAGCCACAAATGAGGCAAATGAACTGTATGGAACAGAGCGCATGATTGCGGCATTAAACAAAAAAGCAGGCAGCGCTCCGGGGGAACTTCTGGTTCAGGTACGGAAAGACATTGATGCCTTTGTAAAAGAAGCACCGCAGTTTGATGATATAACGATGCTTGCACTGCGTATCTTATAGGAGGAAAAACCATGGAAGACGATTATGAAGCAAAAGAAAAGTTTCTGCTCCAATGGGAGAAAAACCACCCAAAACCGGCAGCAAAAAATAAGCTGAGGGAATGGGAAAAGCAAAGGGAGGATGCACTGGCTCACTGGAGTATTACATGGGAAGCGGAGAAACATGAATCTGAGCGTGTGACCGAAAAAGAAAAAGAGCGCAAACGTGTGATACGTCATATCAATACCCATATCCTTGAGGAACAGTATCAGATGCATATCGTACAGGAGATGTGTTATCTTCCGGGGGTGAAACCATACAGCCCGGAGCAGTTTGAAACAATGCCCGTAATTTCCGGGATGTCTGCGTTTACGGCGCTTGCCTGTCTGGAAAATTTTGAGCAGATCGGGGAACTGGCAGAGGCAATGGGTAATGCAGTCAGGGATAATCTGCCGCTTGAGGAGTGTGACCGGATCTGGAAAGAAATGCTTGCACTGCACAAAGAGACATATGTAAAAATGCGAAGGGAAAGCCAGTGTGGCAGAGCAGAAGAAATGGCCGATCTTGTGAAACATGCCATGCAGGGGATCGTACAGGCGGCACTGACACCGGACTGGAATTATAACCGGCTGCTCCGTTTTGCCGGAGAGCAGATGGTCAGGACATTTTACGTGACAGATGATACAAAAGATCCGGAACTGCGCAGCTTTAAAAATGCATTTCAGACGTGTGATACGGAGCATGTCATGCAGTCATTCCAGGCATTGCGGCGTATGACAGAACTTGCGTCACTGTATCACAGATGTGTGGAAAAATTAAAAGACAATTCCTGCGAAAACGACTGTTTTACGGCGCAGGAACTGCGGGATTTTCTGGTCGGATCCTATGTGTCAAATGAACTTAAAAAAAGTTATGAGCAGAAAAAACTGACATCGGAAGCAATGCAATTTGGAAACATCCAGGCAATAACAAATGCATCAGGTGGTGTGGAAGTGATCTATGGGGATGAAAAACTCTATCAGGAAATGAAAAAGTCAGAATCTTACCAGAAACTTACCCGTATGAAAATCGGAGAAATCCGAAAGATGCTCAAAAAAGAAGTAGAAATGGAAACCAGACACCAGCAGGAAAAAACGCCGGTGCAGCAGAAGGACCGTGTGATGGTGTTAAAACCACAGAAGTATGATTAACGAGAAAAATTTAACGAGATGATTTACTGAAGTGCTGCATAACACAAAGGGGGAGGCAGGTCAGCGTCCTGTAAAAAAATATTTTTTCATGCCGGATTTGTCTCACTTTTGTCTCACATGGGATGCTATAATACCGTTATCACATACATGAAGGAGGAACACAGATATGTGGACACGAAGGGAATTAAAAACCAATGCCAAAATTTTAATGAAAGCAAATTACTGGAAAGCAGTGGTTGTCAGTATTATTCTGGGAATTCTGCTCGGAAGCGGCGCAGGTTCTGCATCAAGTACAACATCCGGTTCCAAAGATGAGTTAAATGACGTATTTGCAAATTACAGTACAGAGACCGTTGCTATGATTTTCCTTGCAGTTGCAGGAATCTTTGCGTTTGCATTTATCATTCATTTTGTACTGAAGCTGTTTGTGTGGAACATCCTTGAAGTCGGATGCCAGAAGTTTTTCTTAAACTGCAGTGGAGAAGATGCAAAAGTAAAAGATATCTTTTACGGATTTAAAAACGGATATGGCCGTGCAATCGCTGTCATGTTTTTACGGTCACTGTTTATTTTCCTGTGGAGCCTGCTTTTTATTATTCCGGGAATTATCAAATCGTATGAGTACCGGATGGTGCCATATATTCTTGCGGATAATCCAGGGCTGAACAGCCGTGAAGTATATGCAAAGAGCAAGGAAATGATGCGCGGACAGAAGTGGAATGCATTTGTGCTGGATTTATCATTCCTCGGATGGCAGATTCTTGGCGTCATCACATTTGGAATTGTATCTGTATTTTATGTGGCTCCTTATCAGAACCTTACAAATGCACAGCTTTATAACACATTAAAGAACAACTAAATCATAAGGGAGGACGTTTCAATGAAAAAATTTATAGCAACGATCTGTGCCGCACTGGTATGTTGCTTTGTATTATCCGGTACGGTCGCAGAGGCAAAGACAAAGACCAATGTATACCAGAGAAGTTACACAAAAGACTATCGCGAGATCTGGTCCAATGGTGTCACAAAGGTTTATATGAACAAGGCACGGACAAAGCTCTGCGAAAAGAATATCAAGAGCGGTAAAGAGACCGTATTAAAGAAGCTGAAAGCAGATTTGTCAGATGAAAATGAAAATTATTATACAATCGCAAATGTGATCGGAAATAAGATTTATTTAAACCATATGGATCATTTCAACTCAGATGTTTATATATATAATAAGACGACAAAGAAACTTAAAAAAGTCAAAAAAGAATTACTGATTCAGGATGCATATGGAGATTATATGATTGCAAACGGATATATGCCAAGTGATCAGACTCCATATGAAGCATGGATTTATAAAGCCAATGGAGACAGTATCAAGAAAGTAAATACCATTGGAAAAGAGATTTCCGGTATGAAAATCTGTGATGGGAAAATTTACTTTGCATCCTATGCAAACAAAAATCATGATCTGAAATCCATGAAAGTCTATTCCTGTGATCTGAAAGGACAGAACAAAAACTTACTGTTTTCCAGAAGTGTAGATTTTAAATATGGAAGTGTCTACGTAACAGAATTCAATGCAGAGAACATTATATTTGCTGAATTTGACAGTGAAGCGGATACGGTTGTCGAATATGTCTACGACATTGCAACCGGAGAAATCCAGAAAGTGAACGAATAGATAAACAATAAAATGCCGTGGGTGCATCAGCACCTGCGGCATTTTTGTCTCACTTTTGTCTCATCTGCAAGTGTATAATGCAGACATAAAACAAACATACAGGACAGGGAGAAATGATTATGGCAGGATTAAAAGAAAATTTGGCATATTTATCAGAGATTACAGGAATGCAGTGTAAAGAGGGAGATTTCGACCAGATTACCCGTGTGGCATCGAACCTTTATGTGGACGGACACAACTATATGATGGGAAAAGACTGGACGCAGCTGGATGAGCAGAAGTTGGATCAGCTGTGTACTGATATGAGAGAAGCATTATCAGAGACAAGCACAAAAAATGTTGCCCGCATTAAGTGGAACGACCCGTGGGCACCGGTATTCCCGATTTATCCGGATCGAGCAACTGAGGAGCGGAAAAAAGAAACGGAGGCATTCTGGAAGCGTTATGAAGAAAAACGTTTTAAAAATGGAGTCCGTATGTTTACAAGAGCAGAAGGACAGGCGAGGAAAACGACAGATCCTTCAGCAGAACAATTTTTCGCAGAAGATCAAGATTTTTGGATGAATGGAAACCATGTATATTTGAATTTTAATGGTGACGATACAAGAGAAAGAGGAGGATTTGTACGGCTTCTCCTTTATGCACAGGGGCTGACTGAGGAAGAAGTGTTAGATCCCGAAAGCAGGACAGAAGAAAAAAAGGAAACGGTAGACCGGTTAAAAAGGGTCATTGATGCGAACAGCGGACTCAGTGCCGAAGAACGGGAAGAAGAAATGGGAAAACTTTTGAAAACAGCGGAAAATGCCTTTGACAAAAGAAAATTCAGACCGTTAGACCTGAATGATATTAACAGTTTTGAAGATTATGCATACAATAGAATGGTTGCAGGGGAATATGCTGACCTGTTTCAGATTGTGGATAAAAATAAGGATACAAGCAAGGTTTGTGGGGACACGTATGCCGTCCTGTTCAGGAAGGCAGAGTCCGTTACGATCATGGAATATATTTTACAGTTTGAGTCAGATCGGGCTTGTAAGGCAGATGATTCATATAACCCAGCCGATGATCAACGGAAGCTTGAAGACATACCATTAGAGGAAATTCCAAAAGCAAAATTGGAAGAGTTGGATGGCATGAAACAGCAGGCAAAAATTGATGTCATGGGTTTAGCATGGAATGATACTTATAAAGAGATGTTTAAGTATGTGAGTAACCCAGAGGCAAAAGTAGAAAAGGCAGATCTTTATCTTGGAGTATTACAAGAGGACGATCGAGTGCAGATGATGCAGTTGGGAGAGAAATACAACGAGACAACGTCCAAGATTGAAAAACAAATGATCCATAATGAGCAATTGCAGATCATCGGCAAGTATTCACTGGAAGCGAAGGAACAGGAGAAATTAAAAGAAGTAAACGAAATTCCAAAAAAAGATGCAGTGGGGATGCTGTTTGAAAAATTAAAGGATGCAGACCCGGCATACCTTAAGAGTTCCGAAGAATTTAAAAAACTCAAAGCTTCACTTGAGGAAGCGGTGAAAGCAGATCCGGATGATATTACACAGAAAATGCAGGCGGTTTATGAAAACGCCAATGAATATATTTTAAGAAAAGCAGCCAAACCGGCAACCGGACACGGTAAGGAACGTCTGGCGGCTGCAAGGGAAATCCGCAATACCATCAGTGAGATGCTGGAGCAAAAGGACAGCTATTACCAGATGGCAGAGATGTTTGATTTTATCCGCGCCCCACGGCAGGCCGCAGATGGAACAAAGGCAAAGCTGCATCAGGAAAACATCACAAGGTTTACACGGAAAGAAGTGTTGGGGGTAGAAAATCCGGACAATACCCTGCTGAATGACGATGAACGCTGTGCGGTGGCAACTGCATTTATGTCCGCAGAAGAATATTATGATAAAGCGAAAAAGGACAGCACGACAGAAAAGACGAAAATAAAAGAAAATGCCTTAAAAAAAGCGAAGAGAGCAGCCAAATTTATTGCACCACAGTTACAGGAGAAGAAAATGGAATCTGCCGGAGATTTATATTCGGCGTATATGATAGCAAAAAAGGACAACGACGAGGAGCTTACTGTGATGAAACAGTATGCACAGGATATGACCATCCGTTCCATTCTGCTTCAGAAAGCAGCAAAAGCGACAGCAAAAGACATCGTAAATAATAAGGAAACTGTTTTTGGTGGGAAAGAGAAACGGATGCAGGTGTTACAGGATTGTCGGGAGATTGCAAAAAAGAACACGGCACAGGCAAAAAAGGCTTATAACAGCAGACAGGAAAAAGCATTGGAACCGGAAAAGAAGCAGACAGGACGAAGCCTGTAAGTATAGCAGGTGAAATACCAGAGGGAGGATAGCACAATGGATTTGAATTATAATTTTGACAGAGATTTCGCCGAAGCAAAACAGTGGTGGAAATCGTTTAGTAACGATCTGATACAGAAAAGATATATTCGTACAGAAGATACAAATACACTGTGGAAAACACTCGCGCAAAGCGGGAGTATCAAATGTGCTGAAAAAAATGAAGATGGAACCATTGAGATTAACAATGTTCAGATGAACGAGGATTGTGCACCGGATTTTTATGACAGCGAATTTGATTTGATCGAATTATATACACTTGCAAAGGAGGGGCGGCTTTACATCGAAGAAGAAAATCAAATGGGACTGACTCCGATCGGGAATAACGGAAATATTCAGCAGAAAGAATCTGGAATTACTGATGAAAACCGAAAGATGATAGGACAACTGGAGCTGGATCTTGATCCGGAAGCAGGAATGGAAGGACTGACAAGACCGGAAAATTACAAAAAAATATACCGGTTTGATGAAATGGAAGGATTTGTCCCACTGTTAAATAAAGAGGATGAAGAGTTGTTGAAGAGTCCTTTTTCGGCAGAGCGCTCAAAAGTATATCAGAAAATTGCAGATGCACTTTTGCCGCAGACCGCAGACGGGGCGTATAAAGAAAGCGAAGTATTTATTCAGAAGAATGGGAAAGAAGGCTTTTTTAAAGTCGACGTGGATCAAAACAGAGATACCTTTATTTCCTATTGTGTACAGAATCCATTGCCGGTTATGCCCCCACATAGTTCTTCAGCAATGAAATTTTATGAATTTTTCAACGCTTTATTTGGCATGTTTAAAGACAAGATCAGGGAACAGGAAGATTTTTATATAGAACAGGAGCGGCAGAAGCAGACAATTGAGCGGCAGAATGAAGAATTGTTAAAAGAAAGGGAGGATGTTCGCGAGGCAAGATATCATGCATTTATGGAAAAAATCAATGATCCGCAATTTCAGAAAAATATGGAGATAAACCAGCAATTTGCGGATATAGAACCATTGATTGAGAATGATAAGGGCATTGATTTTACAACACATTTACTGAGTCAGATGTTTTCAGAAAAAGAAGTAGATGACATCTTTGAAAGTCATAAACTGGAGAGGACAGCGTATTCGCCGGAGGAGCCGGTAGATGCCATTCGGTGGGACGCAATTGGAACATTTGCAGGTATGATTGCAGCGGAAGTTAAGAGGGGAACATCTCCGGAAGAACTGGATGCCTGGATCAGCAGGGGATTTCTCGGAACAGATGACCAGAAAATGGATCCGGACCGTGTACAAAAGGGAAAGCAGTTGTTTGATGATGCATTATCTGAAAAAGAAGGCTGTATGACGATGGGAGAAATTTTCATGACAGCATCGGAAACAATCAGCTCTTATATGGGGAAAAAGGTTCCGATTTCATCACAACATGCATATTTGGGAAAATGTGTAGAAGAAATGATGGATGTTGCAAAAAAATTTCCAAAGAGTATGCTTAAATTACCGGATGATGCTAAGAATACGGAGCGGGAACTTCTGGCATTTGAGGGAGCAGTCCGTATTGGAACGATTGCCAAGAATGGAATTTGTGCGCAGTATCATTTGACGAGAAATGAATGTGGGCAGTTAAAGGATGATGTGTTTAAAAACTATTGCTCAGATTACCAGATGATGAAGGGAATTGAGTATGGTCTTGCACTTCATAAGAAAAATGTTCTGGATGGAAAAAATGAGGATTATGCAACGGTGCAGCTTGGTCTTGGACATGAAAAGTTTGGGGTTGAGATCTTAAAGGAAATGGAGTTTGAAAAGGACAGAAATACTTTTTCAAAAGAAAACAAGGAACAGATCAGAGACATGATCCGGAAAGAACCGCTGAAAAATATAAATGCCTATGGGAAAATGCTTTACACAAATGCATTTGATAAACTGAAGAAAAATATTGTTTATCAAAAGAATAAAAGTATGGATAACACAAAGAAAGAAGAAAATAAAAAGAATATTGAAAAAACAGGGCAGGAAATTGTAAGACGTTAAATTTTCAAAGATGCACATTGAATTTAAAGCTCCGTTGTGGTAATCTAAAGGTTGCCATATTGGAGCTTTTTATTGATACAATTTGACAAAACACAAACCCTTAGAAAAGAATTTTTAGGAGGAATATATAAAAATGAAACTCGGTATTGTCGGACTTCCAAACGTGGGAAAAAGTACATTATTCAACTCACTGACCAAAGCAGGTGCCTTATCTGCAAACTATCCATTTGCCACAATTGACCCAAACGTCGGAATCGTTTCTGTCCCGGATGAGCGGATCGTAAAGCTTGGAGAACTTTATCACACAAAGAAAGTAACACCTGCCACGATCGAATTTGTTGATATTGCAGGACTTGTAAAAGGTGCCAGCAAAGGAGAGGGACTTGGAAACCAGTTCCTTGCCAATATTCGTGAGGTGGATGCGATTGTACATGTAGTGCGCTGTTTCGAGGATACCAATATTATCCATGTCGATGGTTCCATTGACCCGGCACGTGATATCGAGACCATCAATCTGGAGCTGATCTTTTCGGATATTGAGATTCTTGACAGAAGAATTGCAAAGATTGCCAAGCAGGCAAGAATGGACAAGACACTTGCCAAGGAGTTAGAACTCGTTGAGGCAATCAAGGCACATCTGGAAGATGGAAAGATGGCAAGAACCTTTGAGGTACCGGATGATGATGACGCACAGATCTGGTTCAAGGGATACAATCTTCTTACCGCAAAGCCTACCATCTATGCGGCAAATGTAGCAGAGGATGATCTGGCAGATGATGGAGCTTCCAACCCGCATGTTGCCAAGGTACGTGAGATGGCAAAAGAAGAAGGTGCAGAAGTGTTTGTGATCTGTGCACAGATCGAGCAGGAACTTTCTGAACTTTCCGATGAAGAGAAAAAGGAATATCTCGATGACCTCGGCGTTTCATCCAGTGGTCTGGATAAGCTGGTAGCGGCAAGTTACAGTCTGCTTGGACTGATCAGTTTCCTGACAGCCGGAGAAGATGAGTGTCGTGCATGGACTATCAAAAAAGGAACCAAGGCGCCACAGGCAGCCGGAAAGATTCATACCGATTTTGAGCGTGGCTTTATCAAGGCTGAGGTTGTCAATTATCAGGATCTGCTGGATAACGGAAGTCTTGCAGCAGCCAGAGAAAAAGGTATCGTTGGCATGGAAGGAAAAGATTATGTGGTCAAAGACGGCGATGTAATTCTGTTCCGTTTTAACGTATAAAAATATAAGATTTTTCTGGTAACAAACAATAATTTTTCATGCTTACATTTCTGAAAATATTTTGTATAATAAAAGAAATTATAGCAAAATGCAGGAGGGGAAGCACATGAAAATTTATGAAGTAACCGATGAAAAATTCCGCAGATACGGACGGGTATTAAAAATGCTTGATACGACCGGTCTGGTAGAAGAACTCAAAAAGGTATCCATTCCACAGGAGGTAGTATACGAGCCATCCGTTCAGGCATTGGAGGCACTTCCAATTACACAGATATTGCAGGATCAGGTATATGGAGAACTTCCGGTACAGGTGGGTTACTGTATAGGAAATAACCACAAATTAAATGCAGTAGAGTATCATCGCAATTCCGAGATCAATATTGCGGCAACGGATGCAGTTCTGATCGTGGGAAGCCAGCAGGATGTGACGGATGATTTTTATTACGATACCGAAAAGATGGAAGCATTCCGCGTGCCGGCAGGTACAGCAGTGGAACTGTATGCAACAACGTTGCACTATGCACCGTGTAATGCAGAAGATGGCGGTTTTCTGGTAGCTGTTGTACTTCCAAAGGGAACCAATTATCCATTGGAAAAAGCACACAAAGACGGAGAAGATAAACTTCTCGCCGCAAAGAATAAGTGGCTGATCGGACACAAAGAAGGCGGTCTTCCGGAAGGAACCCACCTGGGACTTCGCGGAGAAAACCTGACCGTATAATAGAATAACGAAAGACACATTTTATCTGATGTATTTTATCAGAGGGATAGTTCGGTGTTGAAAAGGGGGCATGCCACATTTGTGGTATGCCCCCTTTTTCAAAGGAAAGATTATTTTATCTTATGAAAAAGTTTTGCCAGAAGAACACTTTGACAAAAAGAAGTAAGTGCCGGAAGAATGATAACAAATAAAAAACTTCCAAGAATTATATGATTTCGTAAAACAAACAGTACGATTAACGGAAGCAGACTGAGCAAAAACAATTGCAATGTAGTACCCAGATATCCGAAAGCCAGCCGGAAGGAATTGGAAAAAATTTTTTTCAGACTGTTTTTAAAGTATGCAATCACCGGGAAAAAGTAAAGAAAACCGGCAAAAAGTAAAAGAGTAAGCATAAAAAGAAGCATAATTAAAAATGGCATAGAGCTTCCTGCAAAAAAATGGGAAACAATAAAGAAGTCGCTGACCAGAAGAAATCCGGCAATCAGGCAGATCAGCCATACCAGTGTTGCCTGTTTGAAGTTTTCACGAAATGCGTGAAAAAATGTTTTAGCAATATAAGATTCGCGGTTTTCCGCAATCTGCAAAGTTACCTGATACAGCGCGGAGGTAGAAGCTCCTGCCGTGATAACAGGAAGACAGCAGATCAGCCATAACAGATTTAAGGTGATAAGATCTGTTATTTTATTAAAATTCTCAAGTAATTTACCATCCATCGAAAAAAGTTTCATCATTCATCCTCCTTAGAATACAAATAATTTAAAAATGAAGCCGCACGTTCCGGATGCTTACAGCTGACCGGAATACAGGCATAAACCGGTGAATAATCAGTCAGGTGCAGTTCTTTCCACTGGTGGCATGCACTTAAGTCAAAGGCAGTTCCCGATAATTGGGACGAAACAGCAGGACTCAGGTCATCGGACACGTTTTCCCAGTCCATGAAGGCACCTTTGGATTCAAATTTCTCATACAAATCTTTTCCACAAATAATTACATCGTTTTCTCCAACAGAAGAAAGAAGAATTGAAATTTTTATCGTAGAAGAAGATGAGGTGTCATATGTTCCGCCCGAAGTATCAATGACAATAGCATCTTTCTTTTTATCTGCATGAAAATAGGAGAGGAGATCTTCTGACAAAGAAGAAGTATCGTTTTTCGCAGATACATTACTGTCGATGATCGCTATGGAAAGTAAAGTATTTTTTCCGTTGCCGGAAAATAAGGGGAGGAGAAAGTAACTGATAAATACAATACAGAAAATCAGCAGCAGAATATGGAATTTGTAGTAATCCCAAATATATTGTGTGCGTTGACGGAAAGAGAGCTGTCTGATTTTCCGGAGTTCTTTCATAACTTTTTTCATAGCGGAACCTCCAATATCAAAAATGTTATTGTGCGTTTATTATAAAAGCAGGGAATGAAAAAGAGAATGGAGATAGCAGAAGTATCACTTGAAAAAATCCGACTTTTAAAATGTATGTTTTTTTCAAGTAAAAACTCTTGTTTGTCTGTGGAAAAATAAAAAGTTGTTCGGTACAATGCATATGTAAATAAAAATGTAACATGTGAGAGAGGTTTTATATGGCAGAAAACATTAATTGCAATACACAGATTTTATATAAAGGAAACAGCAGCGCTGTACAAAAGGCAATACAGAATGTAAAAAGAGATATTATGAAAAACTGTCTGCCGGATACAAAAGAGGGATGTAACCTTGTTTTACTGGATAAAGAAATGGAAAAGGAACAGTTTGAAATTTATCTGACAGATGGACAATTACAGATCTGTGCAAATGATGATCTTGGCTTTGTATATGGTCTGTATCATATCAGCGAAGCGTTTTTACATGTGCAGCCGTTCTGGTTCTGGAATGACCAGCAGATGGAACTGAGATTGTATTTTGAAATTCCGGAGAACTATGTTTATGTTTCAAAACCGTGCGCTGTAAAATATCGAGGATGGTTTATTAATGATGAAGTATTGATTCATACATGGTATGTAGACCGTCAGAAAGATAAACCGTGGGAAATGGCATTTGAAGCACTGCTCCGGTGCCGTGGAAATCTGGTGATTCCGGGAACAGATAAGAATTCGGAAAAATACCGCGGGATGGCAGCATCCATGGGGCTCTACATTACACATCACCATGCGGAACCGCTGGGTGCACCGATGTTTGCAAGAGTTTATCCGAATCTGAATCCATCCTATGAAGAATACCCGGAAAAATTCCAGCATCTCTGGAAAGAGGGGATTGAAGCGCAGAAGGATATGAATGTTGTATGGAATCTTGGATTCCGCGGGCAGGGAGATTGTCCGTTCTGGGATAACGATCCGCGTTATCAGACACCGGAATCCCGTGGGGAGCTGATGGGGCAGTTGATTAAAATGCAGTATGATCTTGTAAAAGAAAACAATCCGGATGCGGTGTGCTGCACCAATCTTTATGGGGAAACGATGGAGCTCTATAAGGATGGATTTTTGAAATTGCCGGAAAATATTATAAAAATCTGGGCAGATAATGGATTCGGAAAAATGGTTACACGTCGGCAGGGAAATCATAATCCGCGGATCTATGCGCTTCCGGCTGCTACAGATCATGGAAGTCATGGCATTTATTATCATGTGTCTTTTTATGACCTTCAGGCTGCAAATCATATTACAATGCTGCCAAATAAAGCGGAATTTGTGCATCAGGAACTGAAAAATGTTCTGGAACATCAGGTAAAAGATTACTGGATTGTGAACTGTTCCAATATCAAACCGCATGTATATTTTCTGGATATGATTGCCCGGATGTGGCAGACCGGAGATGTGGATGTAAAGCAGCACAGAGATACTTATATCCGTACCTATTATGGGAAAAACCATGTGCAGCAGATCAGTCAGTGCTTTGAAGAATATTCCAGCCATGCGCTGGCATATGGAACACATGAGGATGAGCATGCAGGAGAACAGTTTGCCAATCATGTCGCAAGGATGCTTATCAGTCAGTATTTAAAAGACAGAAAAAACCGGGCAGAAGATCTTCTCTGGGCAACCGATGCCGCAACACTGGAAGAACAGATTCTCTGGTATAAAACATTATGTGAGAAAGGGACGGAACAGTATGATCGTCTTTGCCGCATATATGAACGGACAGACGCACAGCTGGAGGGACATGAGAGAATGCTCTTTGAGGATTCGCTGTATTTACAGGCAAAGATTTATTACTATTGTTACCGGGGATGCGTTTATACCTGTAACGCATTGCTGCATGCTTTGAAAAAAGATTATATGTATGCATTCTATATGGCAGGAAAAGCAAGAAAAGAGTATCTGACGGCAAATGAGCAGATGCGGGCACGGGAGCATGGAAAGTGGCATGACTTTTATGCGAACGAATGTCTGACTGATGTCAAGCAGACGGCATGGGTGCTGGAAGGACTGATGAGCTATATCCGTAACCTTGGTGATGGTCCGCATTTTTATTTATGGCAGAGAGAATTTTTATACAGTGAAGAAGACCGGAGAGTTGTTTTGATCTGTAATATGGAAAATCACCTGAAAGATCTGGAATTATTTGAATTAATGGAAGAAAAATATGGACAAATTTGATTTAATACTGTTTGCAGGACAGTCGAATATGGCGGGGCGCGGAATTGTTTCTGAGAAATGGAAGGAACCGGCTCCGAAACTGCTGGAGGGTGCAGGATATGAATACCGGGCAATTTCCGACAAAGAGAACCTGCACTATATTGAGGAACCGTTCGGGGTAAATGAAAATAACCCGGATGGAATCTATGAACCAGGTATGAAAACCGGGTCGATGGTTACATCGTTTGTCAATGCCTATTACCGTCGGACCGGAATGCCGGTTCTGGCAGTTTCTGCCAGCAAAGGAGGTTCTGCAATCAAAGAATGGCAGGGAAAACATGATTATCTTACGGATGCCATTGAACGGTTTCATGTAACGGAGCGCTATGCATATCAGCTTCAAATGGCAATACGTCACCGGTTTGTGGCATGGTGTCAGGGAGAGACTGACGGGGATCTTCATACTGCACCGGAGACATATAAACAGTTGTTCCGGAATACATACACAAAATGGAAAGAGGCCGGAATTGAGAAAGTTTTTCTGATTGCGATTGGAGAATACAACGGAGACAGAGGCTATGATTATGCACCGGTTCATCAGGCACAGCTGGAACTTGCGCAGGAGCTGGAAGATGTCGAACTGGTCTGCGATGACTTCTGTACGATGCGCATGCGCGGGCTTATGAAAGATGAGTTTCACTATTATCAAAAAGCATACAATGAAGTGGGAAAGCTTGCGGGAGATACGGCAGGCAGGCTGGTAAACGCTCAAAAAGGAGGTATGGCAGGTTATGATACAGAAGAAAAAATTTTTAACGTTCAGCTATGACGATGGAGTGACCCAGGATAAGAGACTTGTAAAAATATTTGACAGATATCAGCTTCGGGCAACTTTTAACATAAATTCCGAACTGCTTGGAAAACCGGGATATCTGCGCAGGGAAAATATGTGGATCGGACATAACAAGATCGAGCCGGAGGAAGTTGCTGAATTATACAGTAACCATGAAGTGGCAGCGCACACACTTACGCATCCGTTTTTACCGGATCTTGCAGATGATGAAATTATCCGGCAGGTAGAAGAAGACCGGAAAAATTTAGAAAAACTGATTGGCAGGGGAATCGTTGGGCTTGCATACCCTGGTGGTGGTATTGGCGGGGTAAACAGCAATGAACATATTACAGAGCTGTTAAAGCAGCATACCAAAATAAAATATGCGAGAACGGCTATCAGTAATCATAGTTTTGATGTGCAGGATAATCTTCTTGAATTCAAACCAACCGTTTATCATCTGGAGTTTGACCGGATGATGGAACTGGGCGAGGAATTTATCAAACTGGAAACAGAAGAACCTAAAATTTTTTATGTCTGGGGACACAGTTATGAACTGGATTATCATGACGGCTGGGCAGATCTGGAGAAATTCTGCAAAATGATGAGCGGGCGTGAGGATATATTTTATGCAACGAATCGCGAGGCATTATTACGATAATTACTTTTCATATTTTAAGGGTATGGAAGAATTATAAATATATTTATTTTCAGGAGGGTACAAAATGAAAAAAAGATGGAAAAGTGTAATTGCTTTGGGACTTGCAGGTGCATTGCTCGGATCACTTGCAGGATGTGGAGGCCAGACGGACGGTACACAGGCAAATGGAAGTGACGGAAAAACCGTGACGATTAAATTTACCTGGTGGGGAAATCAGAACCGTCATGAGTACACACAAAAGATACTTGACAAGTATACCGAGCTTCATCCAAATGTAAAGTTTGAAGCAATTCCGGCGGGCTGGGATGGTTATTTTGATAAGCTTTCGACACAGGCAGCTTCCGGTTCCATGCCGGATATTGTACAGATGGATTATCTGTATCTTTCTACTTATGCAAAGAATAATTCTATTACAGATCTGCAGTCCTATGTGGATGACGGAACCATTGATGTTTCGCAGATTGCGGATGCGGATATCAATGCAGGAAAAGTAGATGGAAAGCTTGCGGGACTTGTCGGAGGTACCGGTACAATTGCCATCGGATACAATCCGGACGTGTTTAAAGAAGCCGGTCTGGAGGAGCCAAACCAGGACCCTGATGATCCATGGACCTGGGATGACTTTGTAAAAGATGCAAAGACGATTAAAGAAAAAACCGGAAAATACGGTGTCTGTTCTGGAAGCGTGGATGACACCAATATATTTAACTATTGGGTAAGACAGCATGGGCAGAAACTGTTCAGCGATGATAATAAATCTCTTGGATATGATGATGATCAGATTCTGGTGGATTATCTGGATATGTGGAAAGACCTGATGGATGCGGATGCGGAACCGGATCCGGATGAATATACACAGCTTCAGTCTCTTGGACAGGAGTCCGGACCGGTAGTAACAGGAGATGCCGGAATGATTAATGAAAACAATAACTATGCAAGCAAGCTGAGTACGGTAAATGATAATTTGAAAGTTACGATTCCACCAGTATCCGAAACGAATACCAAAGCCGTATGGAATAAGCCGTCCTATATGCTTTGCATTTCAGAGTCATCAAAAGTAAAAGATGAGGCAGCAAAATTTATTAACTGGTTTATCAATTCAGAGGAATCCAATGACATCATGATGGCGGAGCGTGGTGTGCCAACACCGAAAAATGTAAGAGAAAAGCTGATGAATTCCGGAAAACTGAATCAGAAACAGAAGGAAATGTTTGAGTATGCGGAAACGGTAAAAGCTTATACCGGAGACACACCGGCACCGGACCCGATGGGTATTTCCGAGGTGGCAAAGAGTCTGCAGGATTGTGCGAACAGTGCATATTACGGACAGATTACAACGAAAGAAGCGGCAGAAAAATTCCGAAAGGAAGCAAATGAAATATTAGCACGTAACAATTAATAAAAGACCGGGCTGTTGGGACAGGATACTGTGGATCAACAGCCCATTTTTTAAGTGCAGGATAAATGAAGTTGAGAGATTTTGAAAATTCGGTTATTATTAGAAAAAAGGAGAATGAATAATGCGTAAAAAAATAAGAAACAGGTTTAATGACTCGAATATTTCAAAAAAAATGCTCATCGTTTATATTTGTTTTGCTATAGTGTTTTTTGTGATTGCATGGTCCTTGCTTCAGATCAGTTTTTCTATTTATTCCCAGAAGCTGTATGAAAAATCATTGCAGGAACTGGATTTCTTTTCCCAGAATATAAACAATGGACTGAAAGAAGCGGAAAGAATTAATTATAATATCAGTATGGATACCATGGTTCAGCAGACTCTTGCGGGAATGCTGGATATGAAATATCCTTCTGCATCGTATAATCAGAGATTATATAAGATGCGGAGTATTTTATTGAATGAGTATGATCCGCAAAGCTGTATACAGTCCATGATTTATATAGATCCCTATGGAAACCGCCAGGAAATGGGGACTTCTGCATGGACGATTTCGGATGAAAATATGAATGCCGTGATCCGGCAGGCAAAAGAGGCAAAAGGCGCTTATATTGCCTATGGACCGAGAAAGGACTGTCCGTATCTGATTGCCGGAAGAGAAATCAGAAATCGGTTGGATATGAGTATGACACCCATGGGGGTTTTACTGTTTGTCTGCGATATCAGTGGGGTGATCAGAGAAAATAAAGGACAGCTGGAGTCCTCACAGGCCTCTGTATATATATATTCCAAAGAAGGGATTGTATATCAGGATGAAAATGTGAAAACGCTGCATCTGATTCCGGAATATAAAAAGGAATCCGGTTACCGGGTCGTAAATGAAAACGGAAAAAATTATTTTGTCTGTTATCTGCATGCGGAAAAAACGGGGTGGATGTATGTCAATTATTTTCCATATTCGGATATCTACGGACAAGTGCAGACGATGCGCTATTTGCTCCTTTTGGGATTTGCAGCAGTTTCCTTTGTGTTGATTTTATGTATGAAAAAGATATCTTATGTAATCACGAAGCCGTTGGAGCATCTGACAGAATCTATGCAGATTGTGGAGAGCGGGAATTTTAAAGAGGCAAAAGAAATTCTCACAGAAACCAGAAGAAAAGATGAAATTGGAATTCTGACGAGAGAGTTCCGGGTCATGGTAGAAAAAGTGGATGATTTAATTCAGGAAAATTATCAGAAACAGCTGGTATTAAAGGATACCAGATATAAAATGCTTCGGGCACAGATCAATCCGCACTTTTTGTATAATACATTAAATGTGATTCACTGGATGATCCGCGCGGGGCGGAATGAGGAAGCAGGAAAGATGATTGTGGAACTTGGAGCGATTCTGCATTATTCCTTTGCAAGGGATCTTTATGCAACGGTAAAAGATGAGATTGATATGGTAACAAGTTTTATAGTCATACAGCAGATACGGTATCAGGGAAGGATTGAATTTTGCGTGGAAACGCATGGAAAACTGGATTGTTATATCGTACCACGGATGATTTTGCAGCCACTTGTGGAAAATGCCATCAATTATGGGGCAGAACCGGGACTGGAGTTGTGTTCGATTAAAGTCTGCGTGAAAGAAGAAGAACAGAAAATTGTTATGTCGGTCACGGATACGGGAGTCGGTATGTCAAAGGAGGAACTTCAGGCAGTACAAAGTATGCAGTTTGTTCCGAAAGGGCATGGAATTGGATTGAAAAATATTACGGAACGATTGCGTATGGATGATGAAAACAGTGTATTTTCCATAGACAGTGAGATTGGAAAGGGAACCTGTGTGCGGATAGAAATTCATAAAAAAGCGAAGGAGAATGAAAATGTATAAATTGATGATCGTGGATGATGAACAGATAGAACGTGAGGGTATGGCACAATTTATCCCCTGGAACAAATATGACATAGAACTGTGCGGAACTGCGTGGAATGGGTTGGACGCATTTGAGCAGATTCAGAAAAATAAACCGGATATCGTACTGACAGATATTAAAATGCCGGTTATGAATGGGATTGAGCTGATAGAAAAGCTGACGGAGAATTATCCGGAGATAAAAATTATTGTCCTGTCCGGATATGGGGAATATGAATACACCGGTCAGGCGATGGAACTTGGTGTGCGGCATTACATATTAAAGCCATGTGACGAAGAAAAAATTGTTACTGTGATGAATGAAGCAAAAAAGGAAGTAGAAGAATACAGAACTAATCAGATCAAGCAGGAAGAATATCATACGATTCGCAGAAAATTACTTCCACATGCCAAAGAAGAGATGTTTCGTGGATTGTTTAAAAACCGGAAACTTTCCGAAGAGGAAATGCAGCTGCTGAAAGAAGATATTCCGGAAAGAGGAGTAGCAATGAAGCTGCTTGCAATGAAAAATCCGGTTACAGGATTTGAATATCTCGAACAGTTTATTCTCGGTAATATTCTCGGAGAGTGTCTGGGCATGAAAAAAATGCCGTTATTTACATCAGAAGATGATATGGTGTTTTTCCTTGTACAGGATACCACGGATCAGAATATGAAATCTGCGGTAGAGAAAACCCTGCAGGAATTTGCGCGGCTGAAAACGAAAAAGATTACGACTGCTGTCAGTGTAACGGGAGATATTAGTCAGCTGAAGGAATTACATGCGCAGATTATGTATCTGTTTGCATTGGGGGAGGGCGAACGGAATACATATTTATGTTATCCGGAATCCAAATCCAATGAGGAAAAAAGTACGTATTATTTTGCGTTTGACAGAATTCGAAATGCAAAAACATTTGATGAAATTCTGTTTGAGATTACGATTGCATTGAAAAAGATGGAAGAAAGAAAGTTATCCCTGTGCCAGAAACAGAAAATCTGCAGGGCATTTACCATGACCTGGAAAATTCAAATCCGCAGAGAAGACATGGAAAACATAGATTGTGAGGAAGCAGACGAAGCAGGTCTGCTGGAAGATATTGCGGTCTGGACAGGACAGGCACTTGGAATTTATCAGACAGGAAAAGAAGCAATGCGTATGCAGCATATACTGACGGTTATTTACCAGAATATCGGAAACACGGCGTTAAATATCCAGTATATGGCAAAGAATGTCCTGTTTATGAACGAAGATTATTTTGGACGGATTTTTATGCGGAATCAGAACATTAAGTTTTCTTCGTATCTGGAACAGTGCAGAATTGAGATGGCAAAAAGGCTTCTTGTTTATAACCCGGATATGAAAATTGCGAATCTGACGGAACTGGTCGGGTATCCGCAGGATGGACAGTATTTTTCCAAAGCATTCCGGAAAGTTTGTGGAAAAACGCCATCGGAATATAAAGAACAGTTGAAAAAAATCGGTTAAGAATGAAAATGGAAAGTCGAATTTCTTCAAAAGAGATATCTGATTCTTCCATTTTTATTTTTTTATGATTCTTTTATAATAATTTCATAAAATAAATGCAACAAGAAAAGGAGAAGTGCATATGAAAAAGAGAATGAAACAGGTATTTGCTATGTTATTAGCAGGAACAATGGCTTTATCCGTAGCTGCGTGTGGAAGCTCCGGCGGTGACAGCGGGGATACGTCAAAGGCTGACGGCAGTTCCGGAAAAGATCAGGTAACGATTAAAATTACCTGGTGGGGAGGAGATGCAAGACACGAATCCACACAGAAGGTACTGGATCTTTACACAAAAGAAAATCCGAATGTGAAATTTGAAGCGGTTCCGGCAGGCTGGGATGGATATTTTGAAAAACTTTCCACACAGGCAGCATCCGGAAGCATGCCGGATATCGTACAGATGGACTACCTGTACATATCCACTTACGCAAAAAATAATTCACTGGCAGATTTACAGTCTTATGTGGACAGTGGTGTGATTGATACCAGCAAGATTGATGAGAGCATTATGAATACAGGTTCTTCTGATGGAAAACTTGTTGGTGTGCCGCTCAGTACAACGGCACTTGCGGTTACCTATAATCCGATTGTTTTAGAGTCGGCAGGGGTAGAGGAACCAACAGATGACTGGACCTGGAGTGATTACATTGATATGAATAAGAAAGTATCGGAAAAGACCGGTCAGCCGAGTGCACTTGCAGCAACGGCAGGAATTTTCGGTGATGTCAATATCTTTAATTACTGGGTACGTTCCAATGGTGGCAGCTTATTCAACGAGGATGGTACCGGGCTTGGATATGACGATGACAAAATTGCAGCAGATTTCTTTAAAATGTGGAAAGAAATGTCTGATGACAATGTAGCACCGGATGTTGATGAGCAGACACAGATTGCATCCCTTGGAAAAGAAGGACTTCCGATTGTAAAGGATGAGGCTGCAACAGATATTGAGTGGAATGCATTCCCGACAACCGTAAGTGGAGTGAACGGAAATTTAAAACTTGCTGTTATGCCGGATGCAAAGGACAAAGGCTTATGGTTAAAGCCGGGTATGTTCTTCAGTGTGGCTGAAAGCTCTAAAGTAAAAGATGAATGTGCAAAATTTATCAACTGGTTTATCAATTCCGAGGAAGCAAATGATATTATCCTTGGAGAGCGTGGAACCCCTGTTTCTTCCGATATCCGTGAGTATCTGGTAGATGGTGGAAAGCTGACCACACAGCAGAAAGATGCATTTGACTATACGGATAAGATTGCAGATATGGTTGGAGAAACTCCGGCTCCGGATCCAAGCGGAATTGCAGAGGTAAATGAAGCATTTGCAACTGCAGGAAACAGTGTATTGTACGGACAGCTTTCACCGGAAGATGCGGCAGCACAGTTCCGTGAAAAGGCTACAGAGATTCTGAAACGAAATAATGCAAAATAAATAAAACAAAAGGGGGAAGCATTCCTTCCTCCTTTTGAAAAGATGGAGGCTTTAGATGAAAAAAAAGGCAATAGGAAAAAACATCTATAAAAAACAGGACAATATAGCCGGTTATGTGATGCTGGCACCGTGGATGTTTGGATTTATCCTCATGTGGTTCATTCCGATGTTGATTTCCATTTATTATTCATTCACAGATTTTAATTTGCTCAATCAGGCAAAAATCATTGGGTTCAGTAACTATATCCGTATTTTCACGCAGGATGAAATGTTCTGGCAGGCATTGAAGGTTACATTTATTTATGTATTGTTCCTTGTGCCTCTTCGACTGGCATTTGCGTTGTTTGTCGCAATGCTCCTGAATAAAAAGCATCACTGTCTGGGATTATACCGTACCATTTATTATATTCCTTCCATTATCGGTGGAAGTATAGCGGTTTCTATCGTATGGAGACAGATTTTCGGAAATCAGGGTGTTGTAATGTCATTGCTTTCCGCACTTGGCATTGTACAGAAGAATTCCCTGCTGGGTAATCCGAAAACAGCACTTGGAGTTATTATTCTCATGGGTGTATGGCAGTTTGGATCTTCCATGTTGATTTTTCTTGCAGCATTAAAGCAGATTCCGGGTTCTTTATATGAATCCGCAATGGTTGATGGTGCGAAACCATGGACTATGTTTATTAAGATTACACTCCCGATGCTGACACCAACCATTTTCTTCAACCTGATTTTACAGATTGTAAATGGATTCCGTGTATTTACAGAGAGTTATGTTATCACAGATGGTGGTCCTCTCAACAGTACATTATCTTATGTATTATATCTGTACCGCAGAGCGTTTACATATTTTGATATGGGTTACAGCTGTGCACTGGCATGGATTCTGGTAATTATTATTGCTGTATTTACCATTGTATTATTCAAAACGCAGAATAACTGGGTACATTACGAGACTGGAGGAGACGAATAATGGTTGGAATGAAAAAAGCAAAAAAAATAAATTCAGTGTTGTTTCATGTGCTGACATGTGGAATTGGTCTGCTGATGATCTATCCGCTTTTATGGCTGTTTGCAAGTTCCATGAAAAGTAACGATACCATGTTTAAAAATGCGTATTCCCTGATTCCACAGACTTTTGATATGGTAACCAATTATAAAAGTGCCTGGGCAGGTGTCGGAGGAGTGTCATTTCTGACATTCCTCGGCAATACCGTACTGGTAACTGTGGTCGGTGTGATCGGCTGTGTCATGGTTTCACTGTTTGCAGCCTATGCATTTACAAGAATCAAATTTAAGGGATCGAACTTCTGGTTTTCCTGTGTTATGATTACCATGATGATTCCGTCACAGGTTATGGTTGTGCCACAGTATATTATTCTGAAGAAATTACATCTGATTGATACAAGAATTGCTTTGATTCTCCCATGGTTTTTCGGAGCTGCATTCTTTATCTTTATGCTGGTTCAGTTTTTCCGTGGCGTACCGAAAGAACTGGATGAAGCAGCCGAAATCGATGGTTGCGGAAGAATCGCAATCCTGTTTAAGATTCTTGCACCGGTTGTAAAACCGTCCATCATCACAGCATCCATCTTTGCATTTTACTGGATCTGGCAGGATTTCTTCCAGCCACTGATCTTTATGAGTACAACCAAGAAATTTACATTGTCACTGGCACTGAATATGTTCCTTGATCCAAGTACTTATAACAACTACGGCGGACTCTTTGCAATGTCTGTATTATCATTGCTGCCGACCATTATTTTCTTTATTATCTTCCAGAGATATCTGGTAGATGGTATCGCAATGGATGGTATTAAGGGTTAATGTTTATGAACGGGAGAAATCCCGTTCTTAAACTCTTTGGGAGAAATTCCAAATTCCTTTTTAAAGGCTCGGTAAAATGCAGAGTAATCCTGAAATCCATAGGATTCATAAAAAGATGTAACACAGGAATCCGACAGCATCGCATTTTTACAGACAGCAAGCCTTTTTTTAAGAACATACTGGTGAAGAGAAATCCCGGTATTTTCCTTGAATACATGGGAAATGTGATATTTACTGACAAAAAAATGGGAAGCGATTGCTTCTAAAGAGAGGTCTTCTTCCAGATGATCTTCAATAAAAGAAAGCAGGTTCTGATACAGACTGCTTTCTTTTTTTGTGCGCTGCCGGTGTTTCTGGGCATACAACTGCCGGTTCAGATGCAGAAGAAGCTGCTGGACATACAAAGAAATCTGTTCTTCCCTGGCATAGTGGTCGGAATGCAGTTCTTCAATCAGCGCAATAATCTGTGCATGGATACTGTTTGCATCAATCCGGTCGTTGGACATAAGATAATGTTTTTTTTCGGCCTGCTGCAAAAGATATCCATAACGGTCGGATTGCTGCAAAAAGAAATCCATATAGCTTTTGCTGATCCAGAAAACAAAACGGCGGTAAGGAGTTCCGGGGTTGTTGATAATCGCGCGGTGCGGAATACCGGGAGGGAGAACTACCACGTCTCCATAGTGAAGAGGATAGCGTCTGTTTTCAATCTCAATTTCTACATTTCCTTCCAAAAAAAAATAAAATTCATAATAATTATGAGTGTGGCTGTCAACTTTTTTTAACCCCTGGTCACTGTAATAATAAATTTCAAAATCTTTGGAAATCATGTACTGTCTGGTACTGAATTCCGTCTGCAATTTTTTCTTCATTATAAGCCTCCCGTATCGTATCAGTTAGTATTTTAATTATAGAATAAAATCGCAACTTTTGCAATATAAGCAACAATCCATTCACTACCGTTTTCCGTGGGGAAAAGTTAAAATATTTACAACAAGAAAATCGTATGGAGGGACATAAAAATGGAAATGACATTACGCTGGTATGGATCAGAATTCGATACTGTAACACTGGAGCAGATCCGGCAGATTCCGGGAGTGAAAGGTGTAATTACTACATTATATGATACAAAACCGGGAGAGGTATGGAGCAGGGAACGCATCCGTGCCATGAAAGAGGAAGTAGAGGCAGCAGGACTTCATGTGTCAGGCATTGAAAGTGTCAATGTGCATGATGCAATCAAAACAGGAGTTCCGGAGAGAGAACACTACATTGATAACTATATTGAGACACTGGAAAATCTGGGAAAAGAAGATATTCATCTTGTCTGTTATAACTTTATGCCGGTGTTTGACTGGACGAGGACAGAACTTGCAAGAAAGCGTCCGGATGGATCTACGGTACTGGCATATAATCAGGCGGCAGTTGATGCACTGGATCCGGAAAAAATGTTTGATTCTATTGCAGGGGATACCAACGGCAGCATTATGCCGGGCTGGGAGCCGGAGCGTATGGCGCACATCAAAGAACTGTTTGCCATGTACAAAGATATTGACGATGAAAAATTATTTGAAAACCTGAAATATTTTCTGGAGCGTATTATGCCGGTATGCGACAAATATGATATCAACATGGCAATTCATCCGGATGATCCGGCATGGAGTGTATTTGGTCTTCCGCGCATTATCATCAACAAAGAAAATATTCTGCGCATGATGCATATGGTAGATAATCCTCATAATGGTGTGACATTCTGTTCCGGTTCCTATGGAACCAACCGGGAGAATGACCTTCCGGATATGATCCGCTCACTTAAAGGAAGAATTCATTTTGCACATGTGCGCAATCTGAAGTTTAATTCTCCTACGGATTTTGAGGAGGCTGCACATTTATCAGCAGATGGAAGCTTTGATATGTATGAGATTATGAAAGCACTGTATGAAATTGGTTTTGACGGCCCAATCCGTCCGGATCACGGAAGAATGATCTGGGGGGAGGTTGCCATGCCGGGATACGGTTTGTACGACCGTGCGCTTGGAGCCGCTTACCTCAATGGTCTGTGGGAAGCAATTGATAAACAGGAAAAGAGAAAATAAACATAAAATAAATTTTGTGTGGAAAGGAACGAGAATATGAAACTTACGAAACAGGGAATTTCCAATAAACAGGAATGGGAAAATAAAGGATACAGACTTCCGGAGTACTCCGTGGAAGATATGATTGAAAAAACGAAAGAACATCCATTCTGGATTCATTTCGGAGCCGGAAATTTATTCCGTGCATTTCATGCACGTGTGGTACAGCATCTGCTCAATCAGGGAGTCTTAGACCGGGGACTTGTGGTGGCAGAAGGATTTGATTATGAAATCATAGATAAGATGTATGCTCCGCATGAAAATCTTGGAATTGTAGCGACATTAAAATCGGACGGAACCATTGAAAAAGAAGTGGTAGCTTCTGTGGCAGAAGCTCTCCCTCTTGATTCTTCGAACAAAAGTGCATACAGCAGACTGGAAGAAATTTTTGCGGCAGATTCCCTGCAGATGGCAACCTTTACCATAACAGAAAAGGGATATAGTCTGGTTAACGGAAAAGGTGAAACAATGCCGGATGTGGCAGAGGATTTTGTAAACGGACCGAAACAGCCGAAAAGCTATATGGGCAAGGTGGCAGCTCTTTTATATGCCCGTTACAGGGCAGGGGAAAAGCCAATTGCCATGGTAAGTACGGACAACTGTTCCCACAATGGTGACAAATTATATGCAGCGATCGATACATTTGCAAAAGAATGGGAAAAAAATGGTGTGGCAGATGGCGGATTTGAAACGTATGTTCATTCTGATAAAGTTTCTTTCACCTGGAGCATGATTGACAAGATTACACCACGCCCGGATGCACAGGTAGAAGAAACCTTGCGTGCAGACGGGGTTGAAGAACTGGACCCGGTGATTACCGGAAAGCATACTTATGTGGCACCGTATGTCAATGCGGAAGAAACCCAGTATCTTGTAATTGAGGATCGTTTCCCGAACGGAAGAGAAAAATTAGAGGCGGCAGGGTTAATGTTTACGGATCGTGAAACCGTAGATAAGGTGGAAAAAATGAAAGTGTGTACCTGTCTGAACCCGCTTCACACAGCTCTTGCAATTTTTGGCTGCCTGCTTGGATATGAAAAAATTTCGGACGAAATGAAAGATCCGGATCTGAAAAAAATGGTAGAAATCATTGGATACAAGGAAGGACTTCCGGTTGTGGTTAATCCGGGTATTTTAAATCCGGAGGAGTTCCTTCGTACAGTCCTTGAGGTACGTCTTCCAAATCCGTTTATGCCGGATACTCCTCAGCGTATTGCAACGGATACATCCCAGAAACTGGCCATTCGTTTCGGAGAAACCATCAAGGCATATATGAAAAAAGATGCACATGCAGCGCAGGAGTTAAAATTGATTCCTCTGGTATTTGCAGGCTGGCTGCGGTATCTGATGGCAGTTGATGATAATGGAAAAGCATTTACATTGAGTCCGGACCCAATGCTGGAAGAACTTTGTCCTTATGTAAAGGATGTGGCGTGGAAGGATGCAGAAGCGGAGAAAAAGATCCTTCCGATTCTTGCAAATGAGAAAATTTTTGGTGTAAATCTTGCAAAAGCAGGATTGCTTCATCCGGTATGCAGCTGTTTTAAAGAACTGATCGCCGGAGAGGGTGCCGTACGCAAAACATTGCAGAAATATGTGGAGGAAAAATAATATGACAGTAGCAGAACAGATTCATAAACTTGCAATTGTTCCCGTAGTAGTACTGGATGACAAAAAGGATGCCCTGCCGCTTGCAAAAGCACTTTGTGAGGGAGGTCTGCCATGTGCGGAGGTGACATTCCGTACGAAGGCTGCAAAAGATGCAATCCGTATTATGACAACGGAATATCCGGATATGGTTGTAGGAGCCGGAACGGTTCTGACAACTGGACAGGTAGATGAGGCGGTCGAAGCCGGAGCAAAATTTATTGTAAGTCCAGGATTTGATCCGGAAATCGTAGATTACTGCCTGCAGAAAAACATCCCTGTATTTCCGGGATGTGCAACAGCTTCTGAGGTTGCACAGGCTGCAAAGCGCGGACTTTCCGTTGTGAAATTTTTCCCGGCAGAGACTTCCGGTGGAATTGCAGCAATCAAGGCACTGGCGGCACCTTATGTCGGAATGAAATTTATGCCGACCGGCGGGATTAATCCGCAGAATGTGAAAAACTATCTGGAAAATGACTGTATAATAGCCTGTGGTGGAAGCTGGATGGTAAAAGGGGCACTCATTGCATCTGGTGATTTTGACACAATCCGGGAAAAAACAAAGCAGGCAGTTGCACTGGCGACTGAAGTGCGTGGCACAGAAAGGAATTAATGATGAAACAGTTTATGGATAAGGATTTTCTTCTGGAGACGGAAACAGCAAAAAAACTATTTCATACCTACGCAGAGCCAATGCCGGTGATAGATTATCACTGCCATATCGAGGCGAAGGAAATTGCAGAGGATATCAGATTTGACAATATTACACAGGTGTGGCTCGGCGGAGACCACTACAAATGGAGACTGATGCGCGCAAACGGAGTTGATGAGAAGTATATCACAGGCGACGCACCGGATCGGGAAAAATTTCAGAAATGGGCTGAGACACTTCCGCGGGCTGTCGGAAATCCTCTGTATCACTGGAGTCATCTGGAATTACAGCGTTATTTTGACTATTATGGTGTTTTAAATGGGGATACAGCAGAGGAAGTATGGCAGCTTTGCAATGCCAAATTGCAGCAGCCGGATATGTCTGCCCGTGGCATGATAGAAAAAGCACATGTGACGCATCTTTGTACGACTGATGATCCTGCGGATTCCCTTGAGTGGCATCAGAAACTGCGGGAGGACAAAACTTTTACAGTACAGGTTCTTCCGGCATGGCGTCCGGAAGCAGCCATGAAAATCAGGGATAAAGGATTTTCTGCATATATCAGACGTCTTTCCGCGGCTGCGGGAGAACCGGTTGACAGTTTTGCGGACCTGAAAAAAGCGTTAAATAACCGGCTGGCATTTTTCGATGCCATGGGATGCCGTGCAAGTGACCATAGTCTGGATTATGCCATGTATGTACCGGCATCTGAGGAAGAAGTGGAAGACATTTTTGCAAAGGCATTAAAGGGACAGGAACTTTCCTATGAAGAGGATTTGAAATACAAAACGGCATTTCTTCTTTTTATCGGAAAAGAGTATAAAAAGATGGGATGGGTAATGCAGCTGCATTACGGTGTAAAGCGTGATAATAATCAGAAGCTGCTGCGTTCCTACGGACCGAATGCCGGAGGTGACTGCATTGACAGTTATACACCGTCTGCCCAGCTGGCGGATCTGCTGAATGCTTTACAGGAAGAGGATGCTCTGCCGAAAACGGTGCTTTACAGTTTAAATCCGATTGACAATACGGCAATCGGTTCTGTGATTGGCTGTTTCCAGAACGGAGAGGAGCCGGGATATATACAGCAGGGAAGTGCGTGGTGGTTCAACGATAACCGGCAGGGAATGGTTGAGCAGATGACAGGTCTGGCAAATCAGGGACTGCTTGGAAACTTTATCGGTATGTTAACCGATTCCAGAAGTTTTGTTTCCTATCCAAGACATGAATATTTCCGTAGAATTATGTGCAACCTCATTGGAGGCTGGGTAGAAAACGGAGAGTATCCGATGGATGAGAAAATTCTGGGACAGATCGTACAGGATATTTCTTATAATAATACCAAACGCTATTTCCGTTTTACATAGAGGATGGTGCATATGAAAAAGACGTTATTATTTGGAGAACCGATGGCGCTTCTGATTGCAGAAGAAAGTGGACCATTGAAAAATTGTGAGCATTTTACAAGAAGTCTTTCCGGAGCGGAAGTTAATGTTGCAATCGGGCTGACCCGTCTGGGGCATTCCGTAGAATATCTGACCCGTCTGGGAGATGATCCGTTTGGACATTATATTGCGGAAGAACTGTTAAGACAAAATATCGGTACGGAACTGATTTCTTATGATGACGTTTTCCGTACGGGAATTCAGTTAAAGGAACGTGTGGAGGACGGGAGAGATCCGTATGCACCATATTACAGAAGAGGGTCCGCAGCGGCACACATTTCGGTAAATGAAATAGATGCCATTGATCTCAGTGAAGTGGAACTGATCCATGTTACGGGAATTCCTCCTGCATTGTCACATCTTGCCAGATCAGCAACCTTCCGGTTGATGGAGCGTGCGAAGGAAAGACATATACCGCTGACGTTTGATCCGAATCTGCGGCCGGCACTCTGGGAAAATCATGAAACAATGGTAAGTGTGCTGAATGATCTGGCTTCATATGCGGATGTGGTTTTTCCGGGAATCGGAGAATGTAAAATACTGACAGGAACAATGGAAAAAGAGCAGGCAGCAGCTTTTTACCATATGCGCGGAGTCAGGCTAGTTGTAATTAAAGACGGCAAAAATGGTGCATTTGTATCGGAGAGGTTTAAAACGGGAGAATTCCGGCAGATCATGGTTCCGGGATTTCTGGTAGACCATGTGGTGGATACCGTCGGGGCCGGAGATGGGTTTGCGGTTGGCTTTTTAAGTGGATTGCTGGAAAAGTGTTCCATCGAAGAATGTGCAAAAAGGGCGAATGCCATCGGGGCATTGCAGGTGCAGCACAGAGGAGATAATGAAGGACTTCCGGACCGTGCGCAGCTAAAGGCTGCAATTTCTGAAATGAAACAACGTGCATAAAACATAAAATGCAGATAAGACGCATAGAATATTCCAAGAAAGAAAAAGCAGGAGTGTTCTGTGCGTTTTTCTGATTTATGCGAAAAAGAAGTGGTCAATGTAAAAGACTGCCGCTGTCTTGGCAGTGTCCGGGATCTGGACATTGACAAGGAGTGCGGGAAAATTCTGGCACTGATCGTTCCCGGACCGGGCAAGTATCTGGGCTGTTTTTGCAGAGACAGCGAATTTTTTATTCCATGGGCTAAAGTTATTCGGATAGGACCCGATATAATACTTGTAGAATTTGATGAAAAAGAAATGAAACGTCGGATAAAAGGATAAAATATTTGCACATTGACAGAAAACAGGAAAATTGTGTATTATAGTAATAGTCATATATTTTCGGATTGGGATTGGATGCAGGAGGAGAAATCCTATGAAATGTCCGTATTGCAGCAGTGAAAATACAAGAGTGATTGATTCGCGTCCTGCGGATGACAATAATTCGATTCGCAGAAGAAGACTCTGCGATGATTGCGGAAAGCGTTTTACCACGTATGAAAAGGTGGAAACGATTCCTTTGATTGTCATTAAAAAGGATAACAATCGTGAGCAGTACAACCGTACAAAAATTGAAAAGGGTGTACTTCTTGCCTGCCACAAGCGTCCGATCTCAGCGGAGCAGATTTCGAAACTTGTGGATGATGTGGAGATTGAAATCTTTAACCGTGAGGAAAAAGAAATACCGAGTGCGCTGATCGGTGAGATTCTTATGGATAAATTAAAGGATTTAGATCCGGTTGCCTACGTGCGTTTCGCATCGGTATACCGTGAATTCAAAGATGTAAACACGTTTATGAATGAGCTGAAAAAAATGCTCGGATGATTGTTGATTTTGTAACCAGAGGTGCTTATGAATATTTCGGGAATGCGCCCGTATGCGGGATTTTATGAGTACAATTCCATAAAGGCGGTTGAGCTTAGAAGCCAGCAGATTGCGGCAGTGCAGAATACCTCTGGGGATGAGGAATTTTCCGGTGGCGGTCAGCCGCAGGGACAGACACAGCCGAAGCGTCCGCAGACGTACAATGCATTTGATTATGCAAAGGAGTATCAGCCGGACGAAACGTATGAGCTGAAGGGAGCAGATAGTGATCTGGCAGGTCTGGATATGCAGAAAGCAATCTCGGATTTGGAAAAAGATCAGGTATTGCAGCAGTATCAGTATTTCGTGGGAACGCGGGATACCGGAGTCAAAAAGACCCCGTCAGATACCGAGATTTCCGCTTTGCGTTCCGGAGAGAATTTTTCCCTTTAGTACATAACACACAAAGGAGAGACCTATGTGCGCATTTCTATATCCGGATGAGTATCTGGATTCCACTTACAGCATAGATTTTGATCAATTATATAAAGAAGGATACCGGGGAGTTATATTTGATATTGATAACACTCTCGTACCACATGGAGCGCCTGCGGATGAGCGGGCGATTTCTTTGTTTGCACATTTAAAAGAACTGGGCTTTCATTGCATGCTCCTTTCGAATAACAAGGAGCCGCGTGTGAAAATGTTCAATGATGCCGTGCATGTCAATTATATTTACAAAGCAGGAAAGCCAAAGCCGTCGGGCTATCGCAAGGCGATGGAGATTCTTGGCACGGACACAACAAATACGCTTTTTGTGGGCGATCAGATTTTTACGGATGTGTGCGGGGCAAATTTGGCAGGTATCCGCACGATCCTTGTAAAACCGATCCACCCGAAAGAAGAAATCCAGATCGTGTTAAAGCGTCGGCTGGAGGCAATTGTTTTGTTGTTCTATCGTCTGCACCGTAAAATCGTAAAACCAAAGTATCCATCTGCTGCAAAAAAGGAAAATTCATCCATTTCGTAGGATGAATTTTTCTATTTGTAAAATTTTTCTTAGCGTGGTCGTACACGCTTACCCGTTTTCCATTTGACGAAAGTTCGTGGAAGCAGTAAGATAAAAGAAGTGCAAAAAACGAAAAGGAGAGTTGTGATGAAAGTCGGGATTGGAAATGACCATGCAGCAGTAGAATTGAAAATGCAGATCAAAGAATTTATTGAGAGCATGGGGCATGAGGTTGTAAATTATGGGGTGGATTCTACCGAGAGCTGCCATTATCCGGAAATCGGAGAAAAAGTAGGACGTGCAGTGGCTGCGGGAGAAGTGGATTGTGCAGTTTTGATCTGTGGAACGGGTGTCGGAATTTCAATTGCTGCCAATAAAGTAAACGGAGTGCGTGCAGCTGTCTGTTCGGATGTGACAACCGCACATCTGGTAAAAGAGCATAACGATGCAAATATCATCGCGTTTGGTGCAAGAATTGTCGGAGTGGAGCTGGCAAAGGATATTGTGAAGGCTTATCTGAATGCGGAATTTCTTGGCGGACGTCATGCGACACGCGTGGCTATGTTTGCGGACATCGAAAAACGGAACAAATAAAATACTTGAAAAGTATTCCATTTTATAGTAAAATTGTAATTCGAGAGACTTTATACTCGTAATTTAAGGAGGAAGATCGAATGATTTCAGCAGGAGATTTCAGAAATGGTGTTACCATCGAGCTTGAAGGTAACATTTATCAGATTATCGAATTTCAGCATGTAAAGCCAGGTAAGGGTGCAGCATTCGTTAGAACAAAATTAAAAAATATCGTCAGTGGTGGTGTAGTAGAGAAGACATTCCGTCCGACAGAGAAGTGTCCGACTGCTCACATTGATCGTAAGGACATGCAGTATCTGTATTCCGATGATGATTTCTATCATTTCATGGATGTAGAGACTTATGACCAGATTGACCTGACAAAGGACAGTGTCGGTGATGCACTGAAGTTTGTTAAAGAGAACGAGATGGTTAAGATCTGTTCTCACAAGGGCAATGTATTTGCAGTAGAGCCACCTCTTTTCGTAGAACTTGAGATTACAGAGACAGAGCCGGGATTCAAGGGAGATACCGCTACAGGTGCTACCAAGCCTGCTACTGTTGAGACAGGTGCAAACGTAAACGTTCCTCTGTTCGTAGAGCAGGGAGACAAGATCAAGATTGATACCAGAACAGGTGAGTATCTGTCACGTGTATAATCGCACCTTATAATAGAAAAGTCCTGATAAAGAAACGCCAGTTCCGGCAGATGAGATGCCGGTTCTGGCGTTTTTTCATATGTTTGATTGCATAAAAATCACATTTATAGAAAAATTAAAATGCAAAAAAGAATAAAAAATTCCAAAATTGGAATTATAATTGATTGCAAGGGACTTTTGTAGTACAATAAAAATGTTGATTGAGGAAATTGGAGGCATGGTATGAAAGAGTATGTAGTACGTTTATCATCTTTGATGATAGAGAATATAAAAAACGTTAAAAAAGGAACTATTTTTATGCCTTTAACAAAGGAAAGAGAAACGAAGTTAGATGGGGCGGAGATATTAGGAATTTATGGTCAGAATGGTTCAGGGAAAACAGCTATTGTTGATACACTTTTTTTCCTGCAGCGTATCATGATTGGAAAAGAATTAAACAAGAATTTAATAGATTATATTGATATTGATTCGTCAGATGCAAAAATAAATGCGGAATTCAAAATCTATGAAAAGGATATTAAGGAGATTCTTTTTGAGGTTGGATATCATATTGACCTGGTAAAAGAAGATGGCAAAGTAACGATTGGCAGGGAATATTTGAATTGTGCAGTTAATAGGGAGGGTAAGAGGACAAACAAAAATATATTCATGGATTACCAGGCTGAACAGGAATGTATTTTCAAACCACAGAAAAGGCTTGATGAACTGGTTGGGAAAAACCAGGATACAAAAATGGATCTTATTGTTGCCAGAAAATTGGCAGAAAAAAGTAACTGTTCGTATATTTTCGGAGAGAGCAGCAGAGAGATATTCTGCGGGAAACACAATGATGCTTTTGAAAATTACGGGATTGTGATTTATGAATTATATAAATTTGCACTGAAGGATCTGTTCGTAATCAGAAATGCCCACTCTGGAATGATTACGGCAAACTTTTTACTGCCTATGGCTTTTCGGGTAGAACGTGACAGTATAGGCATGAAAGGGGATTTTGCAGTTCCTCTTATGAAACCTGTCGTTTTGGATGCGAAAAAGAAAGAATTACTATTGGCAATTACAGAACAGATCAATACGGTACTTTGCACGATTATTCCGGGGATGAAAATTGAAGTTAAGGATTATGGTCAGCAGTCTTTGGATTCTGGGGAAGATGGATGGAAGATAGAGCTGATGTCTTCCAGAGAGGGAAAAAGACCAATTCCAATCCGGATGGAATCAGAAGGAATTATTAAGATCATTTCTATTTTGAATGCGTTGATTCAGGCTTTCTCTAACCCATCGATCTGTTTGGTGATAGATGAACTGGATGAGGGAATCTTTGAATATATGCTGGGGGAACTTTTGGATATTTTTCAAAAGAGTGCAAAAGGGCAGTTAATTTTTACTGCTCATAATCTTCGGGCGTTGGAAATGCTTGATAAAGAAAGCATTATGTTTTCAACAATTAACCCGAATAACAGATATATCCATATGAAGAATGTCAAAGATACGAATAACATTCGTAGTATGTATATCAGAAGTATCACACTTGGAGGACAGGATGAAAAGATTTATGATGAAACAGACAGCTTAAAGATTGCAAGAGCATTCCGGAAAGCAGGAAGGAGCCTGCAGAATGAGTGAAAAGAAAGTAGTGGTGGTTATCGTTGAAGGACCAAGTGATGAGAGTGCAATCGGAAGTATATTGAAGGAATATTTTTCCTCGGAAGAAGTACAGTTTGCAGTTACACACGGAGATATTACATCTGATGATGGCACAACGGTAAATAATGTCATAAGTAAAATTTGTAAATGTATTGATGTAATCAGAAAGAGATATGGATATGAATGGAAGCATTTTATAAAGATTATCCATATAGTGGATACGGATGGAGCGTTTACCAGAGGCTGTGTGCAGGGAGTGGAAGACAAACTGGAAATTCAATACTATGAAGATCACATGGAAACTTCCAATGTGGAAGCGACAGAGAGAAGGAATGAGCATAAATCAGAGGTAATGTATAAATTGTATTCAACAGGTAAGATCCATAATGTTTATTATAGATTTTATTTTAACTCATGCAATCTTGAACACGTTTTGTATAATGAGCTTAAAAACTTTTCTGATGAAGAAAAAGAAGAATTGTCCGATGATTTTGCCGATAAATATGAAGGAAAAGTTCAGGAATTCATTGATTTTATTTCAAGCCCGGACGTTGCAGTTCCGGGAACGTACAAAGAAACATGGAAATATATCGAAAAAGATAAAAATTCACTCCATCGGCATTCAAATATGCATTTGATCTTTGAATAGATTATGATTTGCAAAGTTAAAAAGAGCTGTCGTATGTGCAGCTCTTTTGGGAAGGGAGATCAAAAAGTGCGGAATCATCCGGCACGGGAATAAGGCATAAGCAAAAGAATGTCTGCAATCGCAGCAAATACATAGGACAGCAGCATCCCCCACAGATATGCATCAATGCCGTACTGCGGGACGAGAAACAGGATCATGCAGATCCTGATCATGCATGCCAGCAGTGTGACAAATAAAACCTGCCGGGCATTGCCGAGTCCGTGCAGAATACTGTTCAGCAGACTGGTGACATACAGCAGGGGACACAGCCAGGAGAGCTGGCAGATAAAATTGCCGGCCAGCGTATTGTGAAACAGAACATCCCCCATCCAGTCACCGAAAACCAGAAACAGAATCGTAAAAGCAAAGCCAAGAAGCAGTCCGTACAGGATTGCTTTTTTTATTGTTTGCGCAATCTGTGCGTGGTTGTGTGCACTGTGGGCTTCCGAGACAGCCGGAAGCAAAAGGACGGAAAAGGAATTGGTCAGTACATTGGGAAACAGAATGATAGACATGGTCATTCCGGTCAGGATACCAAAAATACTCAGGGCATCCGAAGCACTGTAACCAAATGCCTGCAGCTTTTGTGGGATCAGAAGATTTTCCAGGCTGTTGAAAAGGGCGGTCATAACCCGGTTGATGGTAAGCGGAACTGCCATGGAGGCAAACAGTTTTCCCATCGTTTTCCACTGACCGGAAAGGGTGCGGTAGGAGTGTCTGGGGAGCCGTTTTTCCAATGCCATGGCAATCAGACCGGTTATAAGACCGGAACATTCCCCGGCCACAAGACCGGCAACCGCGTGGAACGCCGTAAGCTCCATGCCTTTTTCCAGGGTGTACTGATAGATCAGCCATACACTTCCCACGCGTGCAAGTTGTTCCACCAGCTGACAGAACGAGGGAATTCCTGCTCGTTTTTTTCCATAATAATAGCCGTTGATACAGGCGTGGATGCAACAGGGAAGCATGGAAAAACTAAGGAGCGAAAGGAGGGGCGCGCAGCGGAGCTCTCCGAGAAAATGCAGGGCGATCCAGTCTGCCTGCGTATAAAGGAGACTGCCAACGATCACGGAGGCTGTGCAGGAGACAGCCAGACCAAGCAGCAGGTATCCGCGCGCAGATATTTCTCCCTGCGACGTTCCTGCGTTTTTGCCGCAGGCATCGCCGACAAATTTGGAAATGGATGTCTGGATGGAGGAGGCAGTCAGGGCGAAACACATCGCAAAAACGGGTGCGATCAGCTGATAGATTCCAAGCGCTTCTGCACCAATTGTCTGTGCCAGGAATATCCTATAGAAGAAGCCGATGATACGGCTGGCAATACCGGAAGCCGTCATCAGAAGGGTGCCGGTAATTAGAGGATTTTTTAGGAATCGGGAAATGTTCAATGGGAACTCCAAATGGAAAACTTGATAACTATTGTATGAGGGGATGGTGCAGAATATGAGCTGTAAAATCTATATGGATCATGCGGCCACAACCGAAATGCTTCCGCAGGTGCGCAAGGCTATGGAGCCATATCTCATGGAAGAATATGGAAACGCCTCCACATCCTACGAAATGGGGCGCCGCACACGGGAGGCATTAGAAGGGGCAAGAGAACAGATCGCCATGCTGATCCGGGCAAAGCCGGAGGAGATTTTTTTTACATCCGGGGGAAGCGAATCGGATAACTGGGTAATCAAAAACGTGGCGGCGGAGAAAAAGGCAAAAGGAAAACATGTGATCACAAGCAAAATCGAACATCATGCGGTGCTGCGCTCATGTGAATATCTGGAGAAACTGGGATATGAACTGACTTATCTGGATGTCGATGCATACGGAGTGATTGATCTGGCACAGCTGCGGGAGGTATTGCGGGAAGATACCACATTGGTTTCCGTTATGACGGGAAATAACGAGATTGGAACGATCGAACCGCTGGATGCGGTTGCATCTATGCTGCGGGGGACGAAAACGTTGTTTCACACCGATGCGGTGCAGGCGGTCGGGCAGATTCCGCTTTCCATGAACCAGCTTCCGGTGGATTATCTGAGTGCAAGCGCACATAAATTTCACGGCCCGAAAGGGGTTGGCTTTTTGTTTGTGAGAAAAGACCGTGATCTGCCGTCGTATATTCACGGAGGCAGTCAGGAAAACGGCAAGCGGGCAGGAACTGAGAATGTGGCAGGAATTGTGGGGATGGCAAAGGCACTTGAAATTGCAGTGGAAGAGATGCAGGTCGTACGTCCGCGGATTGTGCGGCTGCGTAATTATTTTGTGGAGCGGGTATTGCGGGAGATTCCGCAGGGAAGGTTGAATGGACATCCGCATAAGCGCCTGCCGGGAAATGTGAATTTCAGTTTTGCGGGGATTGATGCGACCTCCCTTCTGGTGCTTCTCGAAGAAGACGGAATCTGTGCTTCCGCAGGATCTGCGTGCAATACCGGACAGACGCGGATCTCCCATGTGATTGAAGCCATACACGTACCCGGAAACTATGCACCGGGCAGTGTACGCTTTACCATGGGAAGGGAGACCGACCGCCGGCAGGTCGATGCAGTCATTGCAGCTTTAAAGAAAAATATCGAACTGCTGCGCGGCGTGTGAAATTACGGGATAAAATGCTTGATGGCCGCTGCCACACCGTCTTTCGTATTCGTTGTGGTGACATAATCTGCCCTGGCTTTGACGGCATCGGTAGCATTTCCCATTGCGACACCGATACCGGCAGCTTCGATGATGGCCAGATCATTTTCGGTGTCACCGATTGCCATTGTGGCATCCGGATCGACACCGAGAATTTCGGCAAGTTTTTGTAATCCAACGCCCTTGTTGGCATCTGCACGTGTGAATTCCAGGTTGTTGTATCCGCCGCAGACGGTGGCAATTGACGGATTGGATACGAGAAATTTGCGGACGATTTCGCGGTCAATGAGTGTTCCGTCGGCTGCAGGATAGAAATTCAGTGTCATTTTCTGAACCTTTAACTGATTTTCATGGATAAACTGTAAGATATTGTCCAGCCGCGTGCGGGTGGTGATAATATATTTTTTGATCGAAGAAGGCACGGTCAGTTTTTGTGCGGTTTTTACACACTGGACCGGAGTGTAGCCTTTTCCGCCGATAAATGCATCCATATGGATATCACGTGTAAGAAGGAAGTTTAAAATCGGGGTGACCAGCTCTTCATCCATGGCATTTTCATACAGACATTTTCCGGTGGAAATCTCATAGATTCCGCTGCCGTTTGCGGTGATGGCATAGTTGATCCCGGTGCCTTTGATCTGGTCAAATGGAATTCCCTCAAACGGGCGGCCGGTAGAAATCACGACATGGATACCTTTGTCCGTAATGCTGCGGATTGCCGCAAGATTGCGCTCGCTGATCTGGCTGTTGTTGTCAAAAAGCGTACCGTCGAGATCTAATGCAACTAATTTTATGTCTTTCATGATAGATTCTCACTTTCTTTTTTTTCTGTGATAAGGTATGATATTGTTACGTATGACGTAGAAATAATCTGCGGTATTATTATAAATAGAACGAAACAAAACTGCAAGTGAGGAATGCAAAATGACAAAGACAGAATTTGCCGGATTTATCAGGGAACATGGTCCGGTTATTTTAGATGGTGCAACGGGAACGAATCTGATGGAGGCCGGTATGCCGATAGGCGTGTGTCCGGAAAGCTGGGTGCTGGAAAATCCGCAGGTGCTGCTCGATCTGCAGAGGCGGTATGTAAAAGCCGGCAGCCATATCGTATATGCCTCCACGTTTACCGGGAACCGGATCAAACTGGAAGAATATGGTCTGCAGGACAGGCTGGAAGAAATCAACACGCAGCTGGTACAGCTTTCCCGGCAGGCGGTGGGCGATAAAGCGCTGGTTGCAGGTGACATGACGATGACCGGCCAGCAGCTGTTTCCGATGGGGGAGCTGTTGTTTGAAGAACTGGTGGAGGTATACAAGGAACAGGCATCGGTGCTGGCAAAAGCAGGGGTGGATCTGTTTGTGGTAGAGACAATGATGAGCCTGCAGGAAAGCCGTGCGGCTGTGCTGGCAATCCGGGAAGTCTGTGATCTTCCAATTATGGTTACACTTACCTATAACGAAGACGGACGTACATTATTTGGAACTCCGCCGGAGACTGCAGTGGTCGTATTGCAGTCTCTGGGCGTGGATGCGATCGGTGTAAACTGTTCCACCGGTCCGATGGAGATGGTACCTCTGGTGGAAAAGATGGCGGAATATGCTACGATTCCACTCATCGCAAAGCCAAATGCCGGACTCCCGGAGCTTGAGGGAAAGAAAACGGTGTACCGCATGACGCCGGAAGAATTTGCCGAGGCAGGCGTGGCACTCGTAAAAGCGGGAGCAGCCATTGTGGGTGGATGCTGTGGTACGACGGAAAAGCATATCAAAGCGCTCTCGGATGCAACGCGGGGAATGGAACTTCACAAGCCGCTTGCATCTCATCGCAGGATTCTTGCGTCCGAGCGCAAAAATGTAGAAGTCTGTCTGGATGGCAATTTCCTGGTGGTCGGGGAACGGATCAATCCGACCGGAAAGAAAAAACTGCAGGCAGAACTGCGCGAAGGAAAACTGGATCTTGTGCGTGAGATGGCAATGGCGCAGGAGGAAAACGGGGCAGCCATTCTTGACGTTAATATGGGAATGAACGGCATTGATGAAAAAGAAATGATGAAGCAGGTGATCTATGAAGTTGCGGCGACGGTAGATTGTCCGCTTTGCCTCGATACCAGCCATATTGATGTTATGGAAGAGGCGCTGCGTGTCTATCCGGGAAGAGCGCTGATCAACTCCGTTTCCCTTGAGACAGAAAAAATCGAGCATATGCTTCCGCTGGCAAAAAAGTACGGGGCCATGTTTGTCCTGCTTCCGCTTTCCGATGAGGGACTGCCAAAGGATGCCAAAGAAAAGCATGAGATTATCGATACTGTATATGACCGTGCCATGGAACTGGGAATGGCACACGAAGATATTGTCGTGGATGGGCTGGTTGCCACAATCGGAGCTAATCCGGAGGCTGCGAAAGAATGTTATGACACCATTTCCTATTGTAAAGATATAAAGAAGCTTCCGACGATCTGCGGTTTGTCGAATATTTCGTTTGGTCTGCCGGAGAGGAGTTTTGTCAATACGGCATTTCTTACCATGGCCATCTGCCGGGGGCTTACCATGGCGATTGCCAATCCATCGCAGGAGCTTTTGATGAATGCCGCATTTGCTTCGGACATGTTGCTGCACCGTCCGGACAGTGACATCCGCTACATTGAGCGTATGAATAAACTGGCAGAGGAAAAGGCAAAATATGAGACGGTTGTTGTGAAAAAGGAAGGTGCTGCGGGTGGCGCAGCGTCTGCAGAAGAAAAAGCGGATCCTGTTACGACGGCGGTTCTGAAAGGGAATAAAGGAACCATCATAGATGAAGTAAAAAAAGAGATTGCAGACGGCGCAAAGCCGGAGGAGATTATCAATGACCAGCTGATTGCCGCCATTAATAAAGTCGGAGAGTTTTTTGAACAGAAAAAATATTTCCTGCCGCAGCTGATTGCCAGTGCAAATACCATGAAACTTGCCATTGATTATCTTGAGCCGATGCTGGAGAAGAAGAACGATGGACAGGAGATGCCAACCCTTGTTATTGCAACGGTAGAGGGAGATATCCATGATATCGGGAAAAATCTGGTTGTTTTGATGTTGAAAAATTATGGCTACAACGTGATTGACATGGGAAAAGATGTGCCGTGTGAAGATATCGTGGATATCGCAATTCGCGAAAATGCTGCGATTATCGGGCTGTCTGCACTGATGACCACCACGATGATGCGCATGCAGGATGTTGTGGAGCTTTGCAAGGAGAAAGGCTGCAAGAGCAAGGTGATCATTGGAGGAGCCTGCATCACACAGAGTTTTGCAGATGAGATCGGAGCCGATGGGTATTCAAAGGATGCCGCGGAGTGTGTGCGCCTGGTGGAGCGGTTGCTTGCATAGGATGTGTGGGGCAATCCTGCACGGGAATTTGTTCGGAATAGTTACAACAAATACAAAAAATACAAAAATTCAAAAAAAGTGTTGACATATCCGTTCTCGTACGATATACTAACGAAGTCGGTTGCGAGAGCGGCCAACACGAAATGGGATCTTAGCTCAGCTGGGAGAGCATCTGCCTTACAAGCAGAGGGTCACAGGTTCGAGCCCTGTAGGTCCCATTCATCAGAAAAAACTGATGGAACTAAATATGGCGAGGTGGCTCAACTGGCTAGAGCGTCCGGTTCATACCCGGGAGGTTGAGAGTTCGAGTCTCTCCCTCGCTACTATACAGGCTTGTGGTCATAGATCACAAGCTTTTATTATATTATAAAAACCTGAACAGGAGAAACGATATGGAAAATACAAAAAGCACTACCATCGAAGGAAAGAATGTTGGAAAGAAATGCAGAACACATTATCGAGGCACATTTAACGACGGAACACAGTTTGATTCTTCCTATGACAGAGGAGAACCATTGGAATTTGTATGCGGTGCAGGAATGATGATCAAAGGATTTGATGTAGCAGTTGCCAATATGGAAGTCGGACAGACGACAGAGGTTCACCTGATGCCGGAGGAAGCGTACGGACAGGCAGATCCGGACGCTATTTTTACAGTGGAACTGGCACAGCTTCCGGGGGCAGAAGAACTCGAAGCCGGACAGCAGGTTTATCTGCAGAATGCCGCTGGACAGCCATTCCCGGTAAAAGTAGTATCCAAGGATGATACCACCATCACATTTGACGCAAACCACGAGATGGCAGGAAAAGAGCTGAATTTTACCATTGAACTGGTTTCTGTCGAGGAGTAAATCAGCTGGTTTAGCAGCAAAGAAGGGGGCACGGGTGGATGTTAAGACCGAAGATTGGACTGGACTGGGACGATGTGACGGCACCGTTTAACAGTATTGCAATTGCCATGGCAAACGAAAAATATCATATCGATCCGCCGCTTCGGCTTGAGGAGATTGATACCTGGGAAAACCGTGGGCGTACAGGCATTATCAAGGAATTTTATGAGGACGAAGAACTCTATGCACGCCAGCAGGTTCCGGAGAAGAATAAAAAAGCGGTGTATCGCCTGATGGAAATTGCGGATGTCTATTTTATCACCGCGGTAGCACCGGCATTTATGGGAATCCGGGCAAAACAGATTCTTACAGCATTTCCGGAATTTCCACCGGAGAATATCATTCTGGGAAACGCCAAGAATCTGGTGCAGTTTGATATCATACTGGATGATGCCATTCA
>ERZ808270.49-NODE-49-length-77616-cov-35.368291_pt1 | contig 77616 bp, 63 predicted proteins | sample MGYA00521082_ERZ808270 | MGnify/ENA primary metagenome ERZ808270 (study PRJEB31516, sample SAMN03275594) | gut metagenome | biome: mammalia-associated habitat; material: feces | host: Papio cynocephalus | place: Kenya | collected 2012-07-27 ... | reverse complement strand
ACAATGTGCTGATTAGCAATTAAAATGCTCTACACTGTGTTAAAGTTGGGTTAAACAGCCTGGTAACTAGTTGGATAACTTTAGTGTTAGAATTGTTGATTAAATTTTAGTTAAACATTTTATAGTTAAAATGATTGGTGCTTTTGAAAAAAAAATGTATTTTTGCCAAATATATTTAAGTAATCGTTGTTATTAAAAAGTATACCTTATTTAATTAAGGATTTATATACATAAATTATTAATCACAAAAAATGTAATAGATGCAAAAAATGAATTCTAATTATATTCGATTCAAACAAGTGTGGCTAATGCTTTGCTTTTCGATTTTTGCTTCATGTTTTGGGCAGTTTACTGTATGTGCGCAAAATGTTGAATACGTAACGTATGTTGATAATTTTGTGAATACGTCCCAAAATGAAATTTATCCTATTTTGGCAAAAACAAATAGGGTAAGTAGTCACAGTATGTTAGATATTGAGGATGTCTTTGAATCGGAAATGCCTGATTCTATTCTTCGGTGTATAAAAGTTGCTCAAGATTTATGGAAAAGTAAGTTGAATAGTAAACAAGGAAATCTTGTCTTGAAGTTCAAATATGAAGCAATAGACGATGATATAATGACAAGTGTCGGATATACTACACAAGATGATACTTATTATCCTTCTTCTCTTGCAAAAGAACTGGGATATATATATTCTGATTCCAATGGGATTGATGCCACAATAACTATAAATAAAAACACCAAATGGGATTGTGGCTTTTCTTCTGAAGTTTCTGTTGATGGGTATAATTTGACAAATGCCTTATTACGTAGTATTGCTATATCTTTAGGCTTTGGTAGCAGTGTCATCGAAAAGAAAATGAAAAAAAACTCTGTTGTCAAGTTTAGTCAGAGTATTGGACACTCTGTGTTTGACAACCTTGTCTTTTCGGATAAGAACATATACTTGAGGGACATACCCAATATGGGCTCTAGGCATAATCAGGCACTTGTTGATTTCTCTACTGGTGTTAATGGACAGGTTTGGGTTTTAAATAAAACTCAATCTTATAAGTTGTATGTGCCGACTATTTTTGAAAAAGGAAAATCCTTAGTGTTCTTGGATAATGCTCAATCTTTGATGAACAAAGATTTAAGTTCTTCAGTAAAGATGCTTCAGATAGATACGGTGACCATTAATGTACTAAAAGCTTTAGGATGGAACATTACGGAAACTCCTTCCGTTGTAAAAATACAGGGGATTGATATGGATGAATCGGGATTAGCGTCCGCTTATTCTCCTCATCGCTTTAAACTTGATGGAAATATAGCTTTCCTGTCTAATATCAAATGGGCTTTTTATTTGCCTGTTTCTGATGAAAATGAGGAATTGGTGAAGGTGCAGAATGATGGAGATGAATTTACTATTCCTGCCATCGGCGATAAAGATAAATATTTCGTAAATCTTAATGGAGGAGTTCTTGGTAAAGTTGTCTTTACTGGTGTATTGTTTGGGCAAGCTATTTCTGATACATATTATGTTACTTTGGAGCTAAAGCCAAAAATTCAAAATGTAGAAATAACTAAGATAGTCAGCAATGTACCTGATTATGATTCGTATGATGTGTATTTCAATATAGAGTATTATGGAAGTGATGAGTTGATGGTGAATGTTGAGGAAGAATATAGTAGTGCGATTGCTTCTCAAATAGTGAAAGAGCCTTTTTATGCTCATGTGAAAAGTTCAAGAATAACAGCCCCATATTATGCCTGGATTGATATATCTGTAGAAAATAAATATGGGAAGGACAGTTATACTATAGAACTGCCACCTTATGGAAAACTTCAAAAATCGAGTGCCTCGACTATAAGCTTACATTCCTTGGCTATTACGCCTGAGACTATAGAAGTCTTTGATTATTGTGGTAGAAAGATTGAAGAGATAAAATATATTCGAGATGTTAAATGCTTGCCGTCAGGAACTTATATTTTAAAACTTCATGATAAAAAAGGAAACGTAAAATCATTAAAATATATACTTAAATAATTGGAGCTTATGAAAATATTATGTGTGTTTCTGTGTCTGTTTATAAATTTAGGCGTTGTAGCGGATAATTTAGGACCTTCTTTGAAAGTTCTGGATGTTTCAATGGCGTATGGGGATTACGACTATGACTGGGATACCTTTGATAGTAAGGGAGTACTCAGAATAATAATATGGACAGAACGTTCTAAGCAGTTTGGTATCGATAAGTTTGGATATGACAGTTTTTTGTTTGAAAAGCCTAAAGACACGTTTAAAGGACTGAGAATTTGTGCTAATCTTCCACCATGTACATTGGATACCATATCAGCCAATGTTTATAGAATGACTTTTCCCTATTGCGATTGGGGAGAGTATTATGCTGTTTGGTCTGTTAATGACTATGGGTATACTGAATGGGAAAAAACAATCTGTACAACAGACTATGTGACAGATCCTTTGGTGTTGGAAAGATTGAAGAAGTTGAAAACAGAGGAAGAAACCTCTGTTGAAGTTTTTCCACGAGAGGTTAAAAGTATTAACTATATCTGTAATGAACTGTCTTTCTCGGGACAGGGATATGTAAAGCGTGTCGAAGTGATTAACTCTGTGGGCGTAAAGGTTTGGAAACAAGGTACGGGAGCTTCAATAAACACTCTGCCTTGGTCTAGAGGCATCTATATCGTCAAAGCTTTATATGAAGATGATACTGTATTAATTAAAAAAATAATAAAACAATGAGAAAATTTATTCTAGTATTTGCTGTATTATTACAGTGTATGTCTTCTGTTGCGCAAGAAATAGCGGAAGTGGAATCTTATGGTTCTGATAACTATATAGGAACCGTGACAGACTTACCTCTTGTCAGAGATATAAATGGTGGGACGGTGTTCAATATCACTTATGATGGACCGTGGACTAATGAGATGAAGGGGGCTTTTGAGTATGCTTGCAAGATTTGGGAAGAAAGTCTTCCTAACAGTCTTCCTATAAATGTTACAGCTAGAATAGGAGCTATTCGTGGTGCCTCTGCCAAGAAACCTTTATCTAAAGTGGGCTATACTGTGTATTATGACCAGTTGGGTAGAGCTGATGCGGTACTTTCGTCACGAATAAAAGGAACCATGATGAGAGAATATACATGTAGTGGTGGAATGCGCCAGTTCGTCGATAGTATTAGAGAACTTTCATTTTTGGCAAAACCTGATATCATTTTGACGTATAATAAGGATAGGCTAGATGAATTTTCATTTTCTCTAGAGTCAACTCCTGTTGAAAAATATGATTTTGTCACTTTGGTTTTAAGGGATATAGCAAAGGCTATTGGGTTTTCCACAAACATAACTGCGGATAAAACTCAGAGAAAAATTAATTATACAGGGAAAAAACTAACTCCTTTTGAGTGGTTAGTGGTGGATAAGTTGGGAAATGATCCTTTTGTTGCTTATCAAAAAGCCACACAACAAAAATTAGATATTGATATATCTTATTTGGGAAAGCTATCACTGTATGCTCCTTCAGACTGGGAAAACGGTGTGTCACTAAATGCGTTTGTTCCTGACTCAAAATATAGAATAACGGAGTTATTAACTTATGATTATGGTAAGGGAACTATTATGCGTGACATTCACGATTCTATGTATCCTCTTTTATTCGAAATAATGCTAAAATGGGATGATTGGACACTTACAACTGGGGGAAATCTTCAAAATTCACTAGGTGAAGGAAAAACATCGGATTTGATACCTTTTAATGGTAATATAACTGTAATTAGTTCTCTTGGGGAATATATTGATGATGTAGCTTCTTATACGTTTCCTTCTTCTGCTGTACCTCAGGATTTTCACGAAGTCGATAATTATATGCAGAATTTTTCTTATTATTTAAATCGCAATGGTAGCAAGTTGGGGTGGAAAATTGCAATTTTGAAAAAAGATGGTACATGGGATATTGTCTACGAAAATATGTCTGTGTTTTCGCGGTCTCTTAATGTTGGCTTGAAAGATTTGGAGTTTCATGAAAAGGTGAGTGATTATGCTAGAACTTGTGATGGGTATTTACGTTGTCGTATAACTAAGTGTGTGGAAAAATATGACGACCTTTATAAACGTATCTATTATCCAGTAAATGCCTATTATTACGTTCTAGACTATTTGCCTCAAAAAGTAGATGTTGAATATGAAGGTGTTGTTTCTGGTCACGATGTTAGCACTCTGGCGAATGACTATACTGATGACATAAAAATTGGCATGAAAAATCTAGAGGGTGCCAAGCATGTCATAGTGGAACAAATGGATGAAGGTAACGATATGCCTATGAGATTTGAAGTGAAGGATTTTAAAAAGGGATATTTTGTTGCGACAGTGGATAAAGAATTGTATACTCAGTTTAAGGTTATCGCGATTAATGATAATGGACAAACTTCTAGTGATATGATAGAGGTTGCTCCGACTGACCCTTCTGCAATGGACTTGAGTGTGGTTGTAGGGCGCGATGTGATAAGTGCAAAGGCTAATACAAAGAAAAAGAGAGGTCGCAATCTAAGTTATGAGGTCTTTTCTGTTGGTAATCTTGTCAGATTACTGAAGAAGGGATATCTTGACTCCGAAGATGTTGATATTACGTCATTAACTCCTGGAAATTATGTGTTGAAACTTTATGATAAGGAGTATAATAAAAAGAAGACAGTTTCGTTTATTAAGAAATAGGTTACGATGTTTAGGTATCTGTTGTTGATAAATGTATATGAGCAATTCCTTGCCTCTTTAATTGGGGCAAGGAATATTCTTATATTCTGCTTATTTGTTGCTGTCGTATTCTTATTTGTTCTGCGATTGAAAGACAAGAAAAGGATGAAGGTATATGAGGAGAAAATCGTAGTGTTGCGGAAACAAATAAGTGAGTATCGTGAACAAATTAATGATAATGAAATGTTGGAAAGAGAGAAAGAAATATATGAGTCTGAAATATATCATAGATTTAAATATTTGTCTTATCATGCAGCAACGTTGCAGCCAAGTAAAAAAGAATGGGAGGAGTTGATGGCATTGGTCAGTTTGAAATGTCCTCAGTTTTGCAGGTTTTTGCAAGTCGAGCATAATTTGTCTGACGTTGAATATCGAGTGTGCCTTTTGACTCGTTGGGGATTCAAAGCCGCAGAGACTGCTGATTTAGTGGAGATATCAAGAACTTCTGTTTCCATTATTCGGAAAAGATTACTAAAAAAAATATTCAAAGAGGAAGGAAATGCTAAAAAATTTGATGAATTGCTAAAAGCGTTTACACGTAGCTACAAGACTGAAATTTCATGGATAATGTGGCAGAAGATTAAAAATTAGTTAAATATCTATAAAAGATTAATGGTAAAAATCGTAACTTACACAAAATCAAATAAAAATGTGTAATTTTGCAGTCCGATTATTTCGGGGATACACTTAGAGTCCCCAGGGTAGTGTGTGTTAATAGCAACATCCTGTGGCCGGGATTTGCGGTTAGTGAATCACCTATCCAAAAGTGAATAAAAAGATTAAAAACGTTTTTTAGTAGTAATTTAAATTTTAAAATGGACACATTAAGTTTCAAGACTATCTCCGTAAACAAGGAGACAGCTAAGAAAGAGTGGGTTGTAATCGACGCAACAGACCAGGTTGTTGGTCGCCTTTGCTCTAAGGTAGCTAAGTTGCTTCGTGGTAAGTACAAGCCAACTTTCACTCCACACGTAGATTGTGGTGACAACGTAATCATTATCAACGCCGCTAAGGTGGTATTCTCTGGCAAGAAGGAGACTGATAAGGTTTACACACGTTACACTGGTTATCCTGGTGGTCAGCGCTTCAATACTCCAGCTGAGTTGCGCAAGCGTCCTGATGGAATGGACAAGATCCTCCGTCACGCTATCAAGGGTATGTTGCCAAAGGGTCCTCTCGGTCGTTCTTTGATGGACAACCTCTTCATCTATGATGGTACAGAGCACAAGCACGAGGCACAGAAGCCAAAGGCTATTGATATTAACCAGTATAAATAATTTAAGGTAGAATGGAAGTAATTAATGCAATTGGTCGCCGTAAGAGCGCTGTAGCTCGTGTATACCTCACAGAGGGTACAGGTAAGATCACAATCAACAAGAAAGATATTGAGACATATTTCCCATCAGCAATCCTTCGCTATGTAGTAAAGCAGCCATTGCAGTTGCTCGAGGCTGAGGGTAAGTATGATATTAAGGCAAACCTCGACGGTGGTGGTTTCACCGGTCAGAGCCAGGCTCTTCGCCTCGCTATCGCTCGCGCACTCGTTAAGATCGACGCTGAGGATAAGAAGGCTTTGAAGGACGCAGGCTTCATGACACGTGACTCACGTGCTGTAGAGCGTAAGAAGCCAGGTCAGCCAAAGGCTCGTCGTCGCTTCCAGTTCAGCAAGCGTTAATCTATACATTATTATTATATTATAGGTTATATATAGCTGAACTAAGTTTAGTATCTAAATCGGTGAGATTCCAATAATCGGGGACTACCCACCGACTGATTCTAAATCGTTAGAATTAAAAAGAAAGTAAACACATTTAAACAAGAAAAAGAAAATGTCAAGAACAAATTTTGACCAGTTACTTCAGGCAGGTTGCCACTTCGGACACCTCCGTCGCAAGTGGAACCCAGCAATGGCTCCTTACATCTTCATGGAGCGTAACGGTATTCATATTATCGACCTCAACAAGACAGTCGCTAAGATCGACGAGGCTGCTGAGGCTCTCAAGGCTATCGCGAAGTCAGGTAAGAAGATCCTGTTTGTCGCTACTAAAAAACAAGCTAAGGACGTAGTTGCCGAGAAGGCAGCTTCTGTAAATATGCCATACGTTAACGAGCGTTGGGCAGGTGGTATGCTCACCAACTTCCCTACAATCCGTAAGGCAGTGAAGAAAATGACAAACATCGACAAGCTTTTGAACGATGGTACATTCTCTAACCTCTCTAAGCGCGAGTTGCTTCAGATTAGCCGCCAGCGCGCTAAGTTGGAGAAGAACCTCGGTTCTATCGCTGACTTGACTCGTCTCCCAAGCGCACTCTTCGTTGTAGACGTAATGAAGGAGCACATCGCTGTTAAGGAGGCTAACCGTCTTGGTATCCCTGTGTTCGGTATCGTAGATACCAACTCTGATCCTAAGAATATCGACTACGTTATCCCAGCTAACGACGACGCTAAGGACTCTGTAGAGGCTATCCTCTCTGCAGTTTGCGGTGCTATCGCTGAGGGTCTCGAGGAGCGTAAGGCTGAGAAGGCTGACGACAAGGCTGCCGCTGAGCAGAAGGACCAGCCTAAGAAGAAGGCTGCACGCAAGGAAGAGGCTGCTGCTGAGTAATTAGGTAAACAAGAATATACTGGAGCCATTGATTCTACTAACTGTTGATTCGATGGCTCTAGTAGCTTAAAATAGATTCATTTATTAACTTTTAAATAAGGAAAAAATATTATGGCTGTTACAATAGCTGAGATCCAGAAGCTTCGCAAGATGACAGGTGCTGGTCTTGCTGACTGCAAGAAGGCCTTGACTGAGGCTGATGGTGATATCGAGAAGGCAATCGAGCTCGTTCGTGAGCGTGGTCTTGCTATCGCTGCTAAGCGTTCTGACCGTGAGACTTCTAATGGTTGCGTGCTCGTTAAGAGTGCAAATGGCTTCGCTGCAATGGTTGCCGTTAAGTGTGAAACTGACTTCGTTGCTGCTGGTAAGGACTTCATCGGCATGACCGAGGAAATCCTCGACGCTGCTATCGCTGCCAAGGCTAAGAGCCTCGACGAGGTAAAGAAGTTGGTTCTCGCTTCTGGTGATGACGCTGAGACTGCTGTTAAGCATCGCTCTGGTATCACTGGCGAGAAGATGGAGCTTGATGGCTACAACTTCTTGGAGGGTGACAACATCTCAGTTTACGACCACATGGGCAAGCACACATTGTGTACTATGGTTCAGCTCAATGAGAACAACGAGGAGGCTGGCCACAAGGTAGCTATGCAGGTAGCTGCTATGCGCCCTGTAGCTCTCGACGAGTCTTCTGTTTCTGAGGAGACTAAGAAGAAGGAGCTTGAGGTAGCTGTTGCCAAGACTAAGGAAGAGCTCGTAGAGAAGGCTGTGAACGCTGCTCTCAAGAAGGCTGGCATCAACCCAGCTCACGTTGACTCTGAGGATCACATCGAGAGCAACACCAAGAAGGGTTGGTTGACACCTGAGCAGGCTGAAGAGGCTCGCAACATCAAGAAGACTGTTGCTGAGGAGAAGGCTGCTTCTTTGAACGAGAACATGATCAACAACATCGCAAACGGTCGTTTGAACAAGTTCTTCAAGGAGAACTGCTTGGTTGACCAGGAGTTCCAGTTCGGCGATGGCGACAAGCAGACAGTTGCTCAGTACCTCGCTGCTCAGAGCAAGGACCTCAAGATCGTTGCTTACAAGCGCTTCACACTCGCTGCTGAGTAATTCTCCTTGCGAGATTTACGAAGTGGACAAGTTGGAAAAATTTGACTTATAGTTAAATTAGAATACCCGGGAGTTATGGTGTAAAGGTTTTGCCTTTTGCCTAACTCCCCTTTCTTTTATATATCTTTTGTATAGCAAAAAGGCTAAACTTACTACTTTTTTCTTAAAATATTGATGTTATGAAGATTTTCGCCATCGGTATGAACTATACCGAACACAATAAATCACTACATGGTACGTTATCTAAACCAGAGCGTCCTGTCATCTTCACCAAGGCAGACTCTGCCTTGCTCAACAATGGCAAGCCTTTCTTCATCCCAGACCATCTGGGAAGAATCGAGTATGAGACAGAACTCGTGGTGCGCATCTCGAAGTTGGGAAAGACCATCCCTGAGCGTTTCGTCCATCGCTACTATGACGCGGTGACCGTGGGTATCGACTTCACGGCACGTGAGATGCAGAAGAAACTTCGTGAGGCTGGACAGCCTTGGGAACTCGCCAAGGGCTTCGATGGCTCTGCTGCCATCGGCGAATGGGTGGACATCCAGAAGTTCCGCGACATTCAGGCCATCCACTTCCATCTCGACATCAACGGCAAGACCGTGCAGGAGGGATGCACGAGCGACATGCTCTACAAGGTGGACGAGATTATCTCTTACATCAGCCAGTACTTTACGCTGAAAACGGGCGACTTGCTCTATACCGGTTGTCCTACGGGCTGTGGACCGGTGAACATCGACGACCATTTGGAGGGCTATCTGGAAGACCGCAAGGTGCTCGACTTTAACTGTAAATAGAATAAAAATTAGTGTGGGAGCGATTCCCTCATCATCAAATACCCTTTACGGAATATATGAATACGAGTGTAATGAAATTGTTTTTGACGCTTTGCCTCATCTTGGCGGCATTGCCGATGGTGGCATCGCAGAAATTCTTTAACCTCACTTCGCAGGAAGTGAAGGTAGACTCCATGTTGCCTCAATTTGTATATTCCATTCCTCTTGAGGGGAATTACCAGGACTCCATTTATACGGTAGAGGTGAAATATCCAGAGTATCTGGATATGACACCTGCCGATATAGCTCATTACAACCGCTTGTCGGGTGCTGCGTTGCCTGAGCAAGTGGTGGTCAACCAACAGGTAACCACCTGTAGAAAACAGGGCGTGCTCATGGTGAAATTCTTACCATTGGTTTTCCGCAACAATCGCTATCAGAGTTTGGTGAGTTTCATGCTCGATGTGAAGGCACGTCCTTTGACTCGTGCCCAGCGCAAGGAGATGACGCGGAGTAGGGTGGCTGCTAGTTCGGACGAAATCTATGCCAGTCATTCTGTGCTTGCCAGTGGCAAGTGGGCGAAGATACGGGTCAGTGAGTCGGGCATTCACCAACTCACCGAGTCAGTCATCCGCCAGGCGGGATTCTCCAATATCAATAAGGTGAAAATCTATGGCTATGGTGGCAACCTGCAGAACGAGGCGCTCTATGCGAGCGAACTGAAAGAACAGGACGACCTCAAGGAGGTGCCGCAATGTATCGTGGATGGCAAGCATTACTTCTATGCCAAGGGCCCCGTAAGCTGGAGCAGCCAAACGGCGTTGAATCGCACTCGAAATCCTTACTCTGATTATGGCTGTTACTTCATCACCCAGACGGATGACGAACCTGCCACCATTGATTCCGCGACCTTCAAGTCAACTTACTATCCGCTGGCGGAAGATTATCATTCGCTCTATGAGGTGGATGGCTATAGCTGGTTTCCTGGAGGCAGAAATCTCTTTGACCCAACACCTGTCAAGGTGGGTGAGAAGCAGCAAGTCGTGGTTACCAATACCACAGGTGATGTGGATGGCACTTTGACGGTTGCGGTGACATCGGGTACCGTGGGTACGATACAAGTGCAGAAAAATGGTCAGGAGGTTGGAGTTATCAATTTAAATTATAATACATCGCCGTCAATTGGTGCCTCTGATGCGTCCTATCAGCATGGTATGGAGACCGTCAAGAGTTATCCGCTCTTTTTCTCTGAGAAAGATACCATCGCCTTGGTGCCACAATCGGGCGGTCCTTTTCGTCTGGACTACTTGTCGGTGACATGGGAAAAGCCCATTCCTTTTATCGGATTCGACAAGCAAGTGCCTGCCGCACAGTATGTATATGGTATCACAAACCAAGACCATCATGCTGATGGAGCGGCTGATATGGTCATCATTATCCCGACCTCTCAGAAACTGTTGAAGCAAGCTCAAAGGCTCAAGGCATTCCATGAGAGCCATGATAGCTTGAGAGTCAATATCGTGCCAGCAGATGAGCTATACAATGAGTTCTCTAGCGGTACCCCCGATGCCAATGCTTATCGCCGATACCTACGTATGCTCTATGACAGGGCGCAGACGGAGGCTGACATGCCCAAGTATCTGCTGCTCTTTGGCGATTGCGTATGGGATAACCGCATGTTGACCTCTGACTGTAAGAACCTGAACCCCGATGACTATCTGCTCTGCTATGAGAGCGAGGAGTCTTTCTGCAAGGTGCATTGTTATGTGAGCGATAGTTGGTTGGGTATCTTGGGAGAGGGAAAGGGTGCCAAGCCAACGGCTGAACTGCAAGACGTGGGTGTGGGAAGATTCCCGGTTACCACTTCCGCAGAGGCAAAGATTATGGTGGACAAGACCATCAACTATGCCACGAATGCCAATGCGGGCGCTTGGCAAAACACCCTGATGTTCATGGGAGACGATGGCAATGGCAACCTGCACATGAATGATGCCAACACGGTAGCCGATTTTATCTCGGAGCTTTATCCGGGTTATCTGGTCAAGAAGGTGATGTGGGATGCCTATAGCCGTGTAAGTTCCTCTACAGGAAATACTTATCCAGAAGTGGCTAAGATTATCAAGCAACAGCAGCAAACTGGTGCCTTGGTGATGGACTATGCGGGTCATGCCAGTGAAAACCAAGTGTCGCACGAAGGTGTGCTTTGGCTGTCGGACTTTGATAATTTCCGCAATACCAACTTGCCTTTGTGGGTAACAGCTTGTTGCGACATCATGCCTTTTGACGGTGTGACTGCGAATATCGGAGAGGCTGCGGTGCTCAACGAGAATGGCGGTGCCGTAGCTTTCTATGGCACAACTCGTACCGTATATGCTACACAGAATAAGTATATCAACCGAGCTTTCATGCGCCGAGTGCTCAGCTATGACAATGGCAAACCTATCAAGTTGGGAGAGGCGCATCGTCTGGCGCAAAACGATGTGATGACGGGAGCTGTCATGAGCAATGAAAGGGATCAAGATGAGAATCACCTACAGTATTCTTTGTTGGGTGACCCGGCTTTGTCGCTCAACTTGCCATCCATGCAAATCGTGGTGGATTCCATCAATGGTATCGCCACCGAACGTACGGATGCACAGGCTACCTTGAAGGCTGGTTCCATAGCCAAGATTGCTGGCCATGTGGAAGGACGAGATGAGTTCAAGGGTGTGGTTACGGCAACGGTGCGCGACTCCAGGGAGTTGATTACCTGTAAGCTGAATGATACAAGCAAGGATGGAGCTAAAACAGCCTTCACTTTCTATGAGCGTCAGAAGACCCTCTATCAAGGCTCTGACAGTGTAAGAAACGGCAAGTTTGCCTTCTCGTTTGCCGTTCCTAAGGATATTAATTATTCGGATAGCGCAGGCTTGATGAATATTTTCGCGGTGAACAGCGATAAGACGTACAGTGTGCAAGGTTCCTGCGACAAGTTTATCGTGGGAGGTAGCGTGGAGACCAAGAATGATTCCATCGGTCCGTCCATCTATTGTTATCTCAACTCACCATCGTTTGTTGACGGAGGTGATGTGAACCCTACGCCGTACTTTGTGGCGAAGATAGCCGACAAGGATGGTATCAATGCGGCGGGCAGTGGCATCGGTCATGACTTGCAGCTCGTTATCGATGGCGAGATGGCAAAGACCTATGTGCTCAACGACAACTTCGTCTATGATTTCGGAACATATACCAGTGGCTCCACTTACTATAGCATACCAGAGTTGTCGCCAGGTAAGCACAAGCTGATGTTCAGAGCTTGGGACATCCAGAACAACAGTTCTACCACGACGCTCAACTTCAATGTGGTGAAGGGCTTGCGTCCAACTCTCTTTGATGTGGGAGTGACGGAAAATCCAGCCAGGACCTCCACTTCGTTCATCATTTCGCATGATAGAGCGGAGAGCAATGTGGATGTCATCATCGAGATCTTCGATACCTCGGGCCGCCAACTGTGGCGCCATGCGGAAAGTGGCGTGTCGGCATCGGATAGCTACATGGTGGACTGGGACTTGACGACGGATGGAGGTCGTCCGCTCAATACGGGCGTGTATCTCTATCGCATCAAGGTGGCTGCCGATGGAAGCAGCTATACCTCCAAGACTCGTAAACTGATCATCATAAGATAAACAATACATTATATATATATAAAAAGGTAAACAATGAACAAGGCCAAGATATTCTTGATGGGTACACTTGTGGCACTGTCTACGCAAGCCAAGGCTGCTGATGACGATACCAAGGAAACCCTCTTCAACCCAGTGAACTATGCGGTCATTTCGCAGACCATAGCGCCAGATGCACGTGGTGGTGGTCTGGGAGATGTCGGTGCGGCTACCGATCCTGATGTCAACTCGCAGTATTGGAATCCTGCAAAATATCCTTTCAATATCTCGCGTGCGGGTGTGTCGTTGAACTTCACCCCATGGTTGCGCTCGCTGGTCAATGATATGAACCTGGCTTATCTATCGGGTTATTATCGCATCGGCGACTATAGCGCCGTATCAGCCTCCCTTCGCTATTTCAACATGGGTGAGGTCTATACAAGCGAGGAAGGAGCGCAGAGTGGCACAGGCATGACCATCAACCCATACGAGATGTCGGTCGATGTGGCTTACTCGCTGATGCTGAGCGAGAAGTTCTCACTGGCTGCCGCCATCCGTTGGATTTATTCCGATATGCGCTTCGACTATACAGAGGAAAACTCTCCAGCTTCTGCCTTTGCCGCAGATATTGCCGCTTACTATCAGAACTATATCAATATCGGACAGCGTGAGTGTCAGTTGGGTTTGGGTCTGAATATTTCCAACATAGGTAGCAAGATAACCTATAGTGGTAAGGAATATGGTGAGTTCTTGCCTGCCAACATGCGTTTGGGTGCTTCGTTGATGATTCCTATCGATGAGTATAACCGTGTGACTATCGCCGCCGATGCCAACAAGTATTTGGTGCCAACTGTTCCTCAGCAGGAAGAGGGGGAGGATAACTCCGAATATGAAGACCGTGTGCATCGTGAGTATGATGATGTATCGGCTATCAGTGGTATCTTCAAGAGTTTCAGTGATGCACCTGGAGGATTCAAGGAAGAACTGGAGGAAATCAACTATGGCATCGGTGCCGAGTATGTATACAACGACAAGTTCTCGCTCCGCGCAGGTTATCACCATGAGAGCCAGAGCAAGGGTAACCGCAAGTACTTTACCGTGGGTGGTGGATTCAAGATGAATGTGTTCTCGCTCGATGCGGCATACGTGGTGGCTACAGCCAAGAGCAACCCGCTCGACCAGACCCTGCGTTTCACCTTGTCGTTCGACATGGATGGTCTCAAGGACTTGTTTAAGAGAAGATAATTTATAATAGATATAGAAATGGATATAAGAGTAGGATTTGGATATGACGTCCACAAGTTGGTGGAGAACCGCGACTTGTGGCTGGGCGGCATCAAGATAGATTACGAGTTGGGTTTGTTGGGCCATAGCGATGCCGATGTGTTGATACATGCCATTTGCGATGCCTTGTTGGGCGCCGCCAATATGCGCGACATCGGTTATCATTTCCCTGATACCGCAGCGGAGACATTGAATGTGGATTCCAAGATATTGCTCAAGAAGACGATGGGTTTGATAGCGACCAAGGGATATGGTCTCGGCAATATCGATGCCACCATCTGTGCGGAGCGCCCAAAGCTCAATCCACACGTGCCAGCCATGAAAAAGTGCCTGGCAGAAGTGATGGGTGTGGATGAGGATAAGATTTCCATCAAGGCTACCACAACCGAGAAGTTGGGCTTCACGGGCAGAATGGAGGGTATTTCTGCATACGCCACTGTACTCATCATCAAAGTTTAATAGCTGTTAACCAAATGTTAATAGCTACAACTTTTTGGTCAGTTTGCTTGATGTAAATCAAAAAAATGCGAAGGCGATGCATTTTCTTCTAGAAATATTTGGTGGAATGAGAAAAACGTCGTACCTTTGCACACGTCAAAAGGTTAATAGATTGTTTAGGTTAGTAGTAATAGATTTAGGTTTTTAGTTATTAGGTTTTAAGGTAGATTGTTTAACAGATAACAAAGAAGGTCGTGAGACTATCTTTGATTAGAATTTTTTAAAGTTAAACATATTGCATGCCACAGCTCGTTGAGAGTTGTGGCATGTTTTTTTATGTTATTTTCTTTGTGCAAAGGGATTTTTTCACTACCTTTGCATCCAAGAAAAAAAGACAAGAAACATGAGAGTACTCATAGTAAATACAAGTGAGAAGACGGGAGGAGCTGCCATGGCTGCCAACCGTCTGATGGATGCCCTTAACAACAATGGCGTTAAGGCTAAGATGTTGGTGCGTGACAAAACCACGGAGGATATCACCGTGGCACAATTGCCGCGTTCTCTTAAGTTGAGATGGAATTTCTTGTGGGATCGTTGGTGCGTGTTCTGGCATCTTCATTTCTCCAAGCATCATCTTTGGGAGATAGACATGGCTAAGGCTGGCTCGGACATTACTAAGATGCGTGAATTTCGGGAGGCTGATGTCATTCATCTCTCTTGGATCAACCAAGGTATGCTTTCGTTGGGAAGTATCAGGAAAATCATCAAGAGTGGCAAGCCTATCGTCTGGACCATGCACGACTTGTGGCCTGCTACGGGTATCTGTCATTATGCCCGTGGGTGCAATCGCTATGCCTCGGCATGTGGCAACTGTCCGCTTCTTCCTCATAAAGGAGGCAAGAACGACCTGTCGGCTAAGGTGTTTCGTCGCAAGAAGACACTTTATCAGCAAGGCAGCATCTATTTCGTGAGTTGCAGCAAGTGGTTGGAAAAGCAAGCCAAGGTGAGTGGGCTCTTTACGGGACAGCGCATCACCAATATCCCTAATCCGATTGATGCGCATGTGTTCTGTCCACAAGACAAGGCGGAGGCTAGGCTGCGTGTGGGATTGCCTGCCGACAAACATATCATCCTTTTTGTGTCGCAGCGAGTTACTGATGAGCGAAAGGGAATGAAATACTTTGTGGAGGCGATCGACAAAATGGTGGAGAAATATCCAGAGATGAAGGATCATACTGCCATCGCCATCTTGGGTGGACATTCGGAAGAGATAAACCTCGCTTTGCCGTCTTATGCGCTGGGCTATGTAAGCGATGAGAAGAAAATCGTGAGCGTCTATAATTCGGCAGATGTCTTCGTCTTGCCTTCGTTGGAGGACAATCTTCCGAACACCATCATGGAGGCAATGGCTTGCGGTGTGCCAAGCGTCGGCTTCAAGGTGGGAGGCATACCGGAAATGATAGACCATCAGAAGAATGGGTATGTTTCCAACTACCGAGACGTAAATGACTTGGCGGATGGTATGCATTGGGTATTGGAAGAGGCTGACGGTGAGGCTCTGCGACAGGCTTGTTTGCACAAGGTGACCCACAACTACTCTCAGCATGCAGTAGCCTTGAAATATATAGAGGTGTATAACCAGGCAATGGCCTTCAAAAACTATCGTATATGATCAAATTCACAGTCATAACTTGTACTTACAACGCCGCTCCTGTGTTGCAGCGCACTTTGGACAGTGTGTTGAAACAGAGCTACTGCAACATAGAGCATCTTATTATCGACGGAGTGTCGAAAGACAAGACTCTGCCGATGGCGAAGGCTTACAAGCATAAGTCGGATGTGGGGGAGAATGCCCACGACATAGTCATCTATTCGGAACCAGACAAGGGACTCTATGATGCGATGAACAAGGGAATCGACCGAGCCACAGGCGACTATATCGTCTTCCTAAATGCTGGCGATGTGTTCCCGTCTCCCGATACCTTGGAGTATGTGGAAGGTTGCGTGGGCGAAGGCGAGACCTTGCCAGGTGTACTCTATGGAGACACGGACATTGTAAACGATGAGGGGCATTTCTTGCGTCATCGCCGATTGACACCACCCAAGAAGTTGAGTTGGCGCTCATTCAAGTGGGGCATGTTGGTGTGTCATCAGTCATTCTATGCCCGTACTGACCTTGCCAAGCAGGTGCATTATAATCTCGGTTATCGCTATTCAGCCGATGTAGACTGGTGTATTCGTATCATGAAAGAGGCGGAGAAACAGCATTTGCCATTGCGCAATGTGCATGCGGTCGTCACCAATTATCTGGATGGTGGCATGAGTATCCAGAATCATAAGGCTTCGCTCAAGGAGCGTTTCCTGGTGATGCGCAGCCATTATGGCGTTGTGACCACTCTCTTGGTACATGCTTGGTTTGTGGTTCGTGGATTTATCAAGAAGTAGAGGAACTGATGCCAAAAGTCTTCATGATAAGTCATTTCCCATCATTTCCCTCTTTCTTTCAAAAAGAGGTCGATGTCTTTGAGTGTATGCTCTATTTCCGTAGCAACGGATAGGGCGTATGCTCGGATTTTCGGTTCATCTAATTTGTCTATCTGCTCTGGTGTCAAAGCCTTGATGGCTTCTAGGCTCTCAAGCTTCAGCATGGCAGCTATAGGGGTTAGTTTATGGGCTGCTTTTGCTATCTGCTCTTGGTGGATGGTGTCATTAGGACAGCCTGCTACTTGTTGGAAGGCAGCATAATGATTGAGCATCTCCGTCTTTAAACCATCAAGCATCTCTCGTTCTGCCTCTATATCGCCTTCGGCAAAGACAAGGAGGGGAGCGAAAAGAGATTCAAGTCTCTTGCTATTTCCTTCTCTTGTCTCTTCGGTATTTTCTTCTCTTGTCTCTTCGGTATTTTCTTCTCTTGTCTCTTCTGAATTTGATTTTGAGAGCTCTTCCGTTTTTTCTTTCTCTTCTCTATTTTTGTCCTTCTTCTCTATTTTTCCTTCTATTTTCCCTTCTATTTTCTTTTCTTTTTCTTCCCTTTTTTCCTTTTCCTCTCCTTCTCCTTTTCTCTTGATTGCTTTCTTCTGCATTTTCCCTTCTTTCTTTTCCTCTTTTTCATCCCCTTTTTCAATTCCAAGTTTATGGGCAAGATTTTCTTTGGTGAAAGGTTTGAAGAGACAATCGTTGAATCCTGCTAGCTTTAAGTCCTTGATGATGCTCTCATCGTGGGCGGTCATTGCAAATACCTTCATGTGGCTATGGTTGATGTGCTTGATGAGTTCCATGCCACTCATTTCTGGCATTTCAATATCCATCAGCATCAGGCTTGGCTGTTCGTTGTGCAGTACGGTGAGTGCTTCTGATACATGGTTGCAGGCAAACACTTGCCAGTCTTTATCGATGATGCGATTCAGAATTTCTTGCAGAAGTGTGAGTTGCAACTTGTCATCGTCTAGAATGAGGATCTTATGATTCTGCAGCGTTTGGAGCGAAACGGATTCGTCTATAGAAGATAATTCCTTCTTATTCATGCTTGATGCTTCGTCAGGAGTCTCTTTTGCGTCTGTGGATGTTTGTTTTGTCGCCTTTTGGGGTTTGCCTTGTTCTTTAGTTTTGTCTTGTTCTTTTGGGCATGGTTCTACAGGCAGGGTGACAGTAAATATACTGCCCTTGCCTTTGGTGGAAGTCAACTGGATGCTACCTCCCAAGAGAGTGGTAAGTTCTTGGGTGATGGATAATCCCAAGCCTGTTCCCTCGATTCCTTGGGCACTCTTCAAGCGTGTGAAGGCTTGGAAAATGCGTTGACTCTCTTCGGTGGTCATGCCTTTGCCTGTGTCGCAGACCTTCAATATGAGTTCGGTGCCTTGACTGCCAGGGTATTTGCCCTGGTGTATGGAGGCATTGATGTTCACACTGCCATGGTCGGTGTATTTGATGGCATTGCTTACCAAGTTGTTGAGTATCTGGCGAATGCGGAAGGCATCGGCACGATAGATGGAGGGATTATTCGTTAATCCCTGTATGTCATAGTTGAGTGCCAACGACTTTTGCTGGGCTTGAATGTTCATCTCTTCTACGCATTGCTCCACGAGCTTTTGAGGATTGAAACTTGCGGGATGCAGTTCCATCAAGCCATTTTCTAGCTGGTGGTAGTCGAGCAAGGATGCCACCAACTGCGAAAGATGGGTGGCTGAGTTACGAATACTGTTGAGGTAGGAGAGAGCCTGCTCGTCGTGCAAGCATTCTTTCAGCAAGTCGATGAAGCCTGATATGGAGGCAGCAGGTGCCTTGATGTCGTGGGTGATGGTAAGCAGGAGGCGTTCTCTTTGCTTCATGATTCGTTGTATTTCCTCATTGGCAGCCTCCAGGTTCTCTCTATAGATGCGTTCTTTTTGAGTATCTCTCCAGATATACCATAGCAAAATGATGGTGGCAAGAAAGGCTACAACGGCTAACATGCCAATTTGCCATAGTAGGTGTTGGCGTGCAGCTATCGCCTTGTTGATGGTTTGCTGCATGGAGAGTCTTTCTCGTTCATGCTCTTCGTTGAGTTGTTTGGCTGAGCGTAAGGCTAGTTGGGCGTTCACCATCTGCAGTTCAGCCATTTCCTTGTTGACGGCGTGGCTCTTTTCTTTGGTGGCGTTTTTCTCTTTTTTGTCTATTTGCTCCAAAATGTCAGCTACGTTATCAGCTACGTTTACGGGGGCAATCGTGTCGATGACGGCTCGATTGCTATCTTTCTTGACGCTCAAGGTCTCGGCATGTTCTTTCTTGAAGGCATCGGCAAGGCGGCGAAAGAAGCCTTTCTTGGTCTTCACCACTTCTACGGTTGTGGTTTTTGCCTCATGTGTCTGGGCGGTTTTTTGATGCACCACCACCGAGTCTTTCCCCGTGTTGAGGTTTTGCAACTTCTCGTGTAGATAGTTGGGGCGTGCATTCCCCTCCATGGCATCCGACAATTGTTTGAGATTGTCTTGCTCGTCTTTGAGCAATGCTGCCATGGCATTGTCGGCGGAATCCCGCTTCTCTATATATTCGCGAGAAGCCTTGTTGATGGCGAGGATAGACTGGGTGTTGCTGTACACCAGTGCGATAGCCGCAATCAGTACCACGGCTACTGCGCAATATCCGATGGCCGCCTTGAATGGAATGCTTATCTTCATCATATTTCGAAGTCCTGTTGTTACATCTATACCTTAATTATGTTTGAGACATTGGCATCTAAGCATCTGGCTGGAAAGCGAAGGATGCAGATAACCAATTGTTTCTAGTTGCAAAATTACAAAAAAATATTGAATAATATTACTTATAAAATGGAAAAGCCTGCCAACAAGCTTTGTTGATGGCAGGCTTTTTCGAAAAAGCGACGCGTAATTACTGTTTTTTGAAGGTGTTTTACTTAGCTACAGCTGTTGATGCAGTGCTGTCTGTTGGAGTCTCTGCTGATTGAGCTGGAGTCTCAGCTGTCTGTGCTGGTGTCTCAACTGTCTGTGCTGGAGTCTCTGTTACCTGAGCAGGAGCTTCTGCTGTAGGCTGAGCTTCTGTCTTTGTTTCTGATACGGTAGTGTCTGCTGGAGCCACTGTGTCAACTGGTGCTGCACTTGCTACGCTTACCATCTTGTTGCTAGCGAAAACGTTGCTTACTGATACCATTGCAACTGCTGCAATAACTGCGAATACTAACTTCTTCATAATCTTAATTTTTTAAATTGGTAAATATAACATTAATTTTTTCTTTTCTCTTTGGAAGCTTTTCTTTGGAAACTTTTCTTTTGAATTTCTTCTTTTGAATCATTCCTTTCGAATTTCTTCTTTTGAATCGTTTCAATTGAATCGTTCCTTATAGAATTGCTTCTTTTGAATCGTTTCGTTGAGTTTGTATCTCATTGACGTGTTCGCTAAATTATATCACAAGGGGTGTGCCAAAAATAACGGGTTTTTCTTAAGTTGTTGATAATTAATGAGTAACGCAAGATATGCCAAAAATACAAAATGTGGAATATGTGGAAAAAGTGTGGAAAAAATCCCCAAAATGTTGTGGAACACTTTGGGGAATATGTGAAAATGGTTGTGGATGTGTCTTTCGTTTCTTCGAAAGAGCAATATCTCTAATCCATTCCGAATTTCTTGATTTTGTTGTAGAGGGTCTTGCGGTCGATGCCAAGTAATTGGGCTGCTTTGCTTTTGTTGCCGTTGGTGGCTTTGAGAGCTGCCTCTATGCTTTGCTGCTCCGATTGTTCGTTGTGTAGGGCTAGGTTGACTGGCTGGACGGTTGTTTGTGCCATAGTCTTTTCTAGTTCATCTATACCTATATATTTACCCTTTGTGAGGAGTGTGGCACGTTTCATCACGTTGTTAAGCTCACGCAGATTGCCAGGCCAGTCATAGGACGCAATTCGTTCCGAAGCTTTGGCATCAAGTCCAAGTACATTTCTTCCCAGTTCCTTGTTGGCATGCTTGATAAAGAGGTTGGCAAAGAGGAAGAGGTCTGTCCCTCGGTCCTTGAGGGCTGGCATGTAGATGGTAAACTCGTTGATGCGGTGGTAAAGGTCTTCCCTGAACTTACCATCAGCCACACATTTGGCTAGGTTCTCGTTGGTAGCGCATACCAGGCGAATATCGATGTTTATCTCCTGTGTGCCACCCAATGGGCGAATCCTGCGTTCTTGCAAGGCTCTGAGCAGTTGTACTTGCACTTCATAGTTTAGGTTCCCCATCTCGTCGAGAAAGATGGTTCCTCCATTGGCTATCTCGAATGCACCTTTCTTGTCTTGGTCAGCTCCAGTGAACGCACCTTTCTTGTATCCGAAAAGTTCAGAGGCAGCAACGTCCTTTGGGAGGGCACCGCAGTCGATGGCATAGAAAGGCTTGTCTTTTCGGTCGCTCAATTCGTGTATGCGATGGGCGACATACTCCTTGCCCGTGCCGCTAGCTCCCAAAATCAAGACCGACATAGGTGTTGGGGCTACCAATGATACATATTCATAGAGTTGCTTGGAAGCCTCGCTGTTACCTTCTATATATTTAGGTACTTCTGTGTCCGAAGATTGCTGGGCTTCCTTTTCTTCCTGTTGGGATATTCCTTCTTCTGTTATTCGAGATGCTTCTGTTCCTGTGTGGGAGGTATCTTTGCTTTTTTGGAGTGCCTCTTTGATTTTTTCCAATAAAATTTCTGGATGGAAAGGTTTGGCAACATAGTCTGTTGCCCCTGCCTTCATGGCAAGGACGGCGTTTTGTACCTCGGCATAGCTTGTCATCACGATAAAGGGAATGGCTATTCCGTGTTTATTGAGCCAGTTGAGTGTTGTCAAGCCATCATGGTCAGGCAGTCGCAAGTCGGAAAGGATAAGGTTGTAGTCCTTCTCCTCTTCGATACTTCTGAGTGCCGCATTCACGGTGGTCACCTTGTTCACGTCGAAACCTTTCTTCTTGAGCCATGTCTGAATCATGGTTCCGAAGGCCAAATCATCCTCAATAATCAAAATCTTTGCCATATTATCCTTTGCTATGTTCTTTTTTTTGGGTGCAAAGATATATATTATGTTGCGAAAACCCATTTTTCTTTGCATTATTTAGCATTAATGTTTTTAAGTTCCATGTAGTCATAAATATTGGGTAGAAAAATTGTTGGGATAATGATATATACCTATTTTAAAGTATTGTAAAGTGATAAATTGTGAATGAAGTTGGTTAATTTTGACGTATTTGTTATATTTATGTATCATTTTTGGTAAACTTTTCCTTTTTTGACTTAAAAATGTAAAAGGGTGGAAATTATAAAGGAAACAGGTTTAGAGTTGTTTGAAATGAGGGTAAAAACAGTTTTTACTACCCAAAAAGATAATAATTACCCCCATATATGCAAAAAACATCCTACCTTTGCAACCGAAAACGAATACAAACAACAAAATAAAAAGGTTATGAGACATTCAAATTCAATTTCAAACGAGGCAAAGAGTTACACGGATAATGTAAAGGTTGCACTTCAGAATGGCTGCCAGTGGATACAGCTGAGCATGGGAAACTCTACAGATGAAGAGTTCGTAGAGTTGGCTAGCTCTATCAAGAACTTGTGTGATGAGTATCATGCGTACCTTATTATAGAGGATCACGTGCGCTTGGCAAAGCAGGTTAAGGCGAATGGTGTACATCTGAACCATAAGTCATGCATTGCGGCAGCTCGTAAGGAATTGGGTGCTCGTTATTTGATTTGCGTTGATGCGGCTGATCATGACGAGGAACGTCGTCTCCAAGCTCAGGGTGCTGACTGCACCAACGAGCATAACTTGGGCTATAAGATGTTTGAGATGGCTGTGGATGGTCATCGTCAGGTTGCTTATGCCTAACGTGATGGAGAATGTCTTTTTGTTGTGTACAATAAGGGATAATTTAAGTTTATAGATATTAGTATAACTTTTCATATTCATTTTAAGTCAGTAATTTTTGGTTTAAGTTTAATAGGTATTTAAGATATTAATCAGGTAACATTACAAATATATCAACAAACCTGATTTATGATATTTTTATGATTTAAAGGAAGCGCTAGTCGTGAGACTAGCGCTTTTTTCTTTTATTTTATCTTAAAAGTGTTGTTATGTCTAGATTTTGTTGTATCTTTGCAAGTGTCTTAGTTCAATAGAATATTACATAGCAAAGTATCAATAGAAATGAATCCGATTACTCAGACCTTATTGTTGTCGGCCTCTGCGGTGAGGATGGTGCCACAGATAGCTTTGTATTTCCTTCACAGGAAGGAAATTGAGGCAGATTTGCTCCTGGTGCAGGATAAAAAAGCCACTTTGTTGAATTTTATCAAGGCATGTACTCGAGAACGGACTTTTCGCAATCTCTTTTATTATCGCATGGGTGAATATCGTTCGGCGCTGATAAGTTGGTTGATGCCGCCTGAACGTACCATGACCATTTGGTGTCCTCATATCGGTAAGGGAGCGCACTTTGAGCATAGTTATGCCACTTATCTCAATGCTGAGTCTATCGGCGATGATTTCTATTGCTTGCAGATGGTTACGTTGGGTAATGGCAATGGAGGACGCCCTACCATTGGCGACCATGTAAAGATTTATACGGGTGCAACCATCTTTGGCGGTATTCATATCGGTAACCATGTGACGATTGGTGCTGGAGCGGTAGTATTTCATGATGTGCCTGATGGGGCAACCGTAGTGGGGAATCCTGCAAGAATCATTGAGCGGAAATGAGATGCTGATTGATGCGAATGCTTCTTAAGGAAAGATATAAAAAGATATTATACTTTTAATAGATAGAGAATATGAATTATGCTTTGATTATAGCCGGAGGTTCCGGCAACCGAATGGGACAGGATATCCCTAAGCAATTTATGCATGTAGACAATTGCCCTATCATCATCCATACGATGATGGCTTTTCAAAAGCATCCTGATATTCAGGGCATCGCCGTGGTTTGTTTGGCTGGTTGGGAAACGGTGTTGCAGTCGTATGCCAATCAGTTTAACATCACTAAGTTGAAGTGGATTTTCCCTGGTGGCAGCAATGGACAGGAGTCTATCCATAATGGCATCTATGGCTTGAAGGATGCAGGATGCCAGGATGACGACCTCGTACTGGTACACGATGCTGTTCGCCCCCTGCTTTCACAAGACATTATCTCTTCCAATATCGCCATTTGCCAGAAGTACGGCTATGCCATCACAGGCATCAAATGCCGTGAGGCTATCTTGGAGAGTGAGGATGGTTTTACTTCCACCACGAGTATTCCTCGTGACGAGTTGATTCGCACCCAGACTCCACAGACTTTCCGACTTGGCAATCTCATCGCTGCCCATGAGGAGGCTAAGGAGAAGGGTATCACCAACTCTGTTGCTTCCTGTACATTGATGGCAGAACTAGGAGGTAGACAAATGCACATTGTTCCAGGTTCGGAAAAAAACATCAAGATCACGACCGTTGAGGACCTGGAGATATTGAAGGCTTTGATGAAGGTGCAGCCTGAGTCTTGGCTGAAATGATATCATCGCTTACGGTTTTATAAGCGAATGGTTGTTTTTAGTTAGCGATTGATTAGAGTGATGTTAGATTCTTCTTTATATAATAAGGATATTGCCCGCCTTTTTGCAGAAGGCTTGGACTTGGGGCGACTTCGAGGTAAAACCATCTTGGTGGTGGGTGCAACGGGGTTGATAGGCAGTTGTATAGTCGATGTCTTGATGCAGAATCCCGATAAATGTTATCATGTCGTTGCCTCGGGGCGCAATCGGGAACGTGCCAAGCATAAGTTTGCGGCTTATTGGGAAGATGAATGCTTTGCTTTCGCCGAGATAGATGTCACTCTTCGAATGCGAGATAATCTTCTGGGGAATATATGGGATGAGGCTTATGATTGGCTGTATAGACCAGATTATATCATCGATGCAGCCAGCAACGCCAGTCCTAACTTCTTCAAGCAAAAGCCTGTGGAAGTGATGAAGGCTAACTTCGATGGGGTGTCCAATCTGATGGAATATGGCTTGGAGCATGGCATGAAGCGCATGGTTTATATCTCTTCGGGCGAGGTTTATGGCGAAGGGGATGGCACGGAGTTCACAGAGAAAAGCAGTGGTTATGTAGATTGTGCCTCTGTGCGTGCTTGTTACCCATCATCGAAGCGAGCTGCCGAGACGCTCTGTATGGCATATGGTGCCGAGTATGGTGCCGATGTAGTGATAGCTCGTTTGAGTCATACTTATGGTCCTGGTTTTACGCAGAGTGATAACCGGGTGTATGCCCAGTTTATTCGCAATGTTCTCAATGGAGAGGATATCGTGTTGAAGAGCAAGGGGGAGGCTTATCGCTCTTGGCTCTATGTGGTGGATGCCGCCCATGCCATCTTGCGCCTTTTGCTGGATGGTGAGAAGGGAAACGCTTATAATGTGGCTCACTCGGAGTCAAACATTTCCATCCGACAGTTGGCGGAATTAATAGCTTCGAAGGCACATCGCAAGGTGGTGTTCGATATTCCCATCGATGCTTTGCAAGGCAATACTACGCCTATCACAAAGGCTACTTTCAATACAGATAAGCTGAAAGCATTGGGATGGAAACCGCTTTTTGACATAGATACGGGAATAGCTCATACCCTTGCATCAATTGTAGGAGACGATGCCAAAAGCTAAAATATTGTGATGATAAGGCTAATGAATCGTGATGGAAGGCTTCATGATTGTGGTGAAAAAGCCTAAGAGTTATGATGTAAAAACATAAGAGTTATGATGTAAAAGCTTAGCTCTTATAGTGATTGAGTAATTGTCGCGTATATTTTTGGCAATTGCCATAAACTTGTTCGACGATTGTCGTGCAGGCTTATGGCAATTGCCAAAAAATCAAGAGTAAGGTGTTTTTGCACTACTATACTTATTTGTTTACATCACAATACTTACTTGTTTGCAGGATTCAACTTCATATTTCTCTTGATTTCCTCCCAATTATCCCTCTTTTTCATATTGAGGTAATAGCGCAGATGTTTCTCCACTCTCTGTTCCACAGGTGGATACTTCATGTAATCGCCAAAGAAGTGGCGCAGGTATTTATCCGCTTCCGCCGGAAGTAAAACCGTAGTATCTTCAAATGGAAATTCCTTGCCGTTGCCGAGCCATTCCTTAGGAAAAATCTCCTTGTAATGGTAAGAGCCTGTGTTGACGAGTACATTTTTCGCCTTCTCGAAGTCATACTGATGACTCATCTGGTCCATCTGTTGAATGAGGTGATGACGCATCTTGCTACGGCAGAAGAAAGCCAAGGTCTTGATGGAGAACCTACCCCAGGTGGCTTTGTTAAACAATAGCGAGATGTAATCGCCGAAAGTGTTGTGGGTGGTTACGGCATTCAGACGGTTGATGGTCTTGGAGTATTTGCGATACAGAGCTTTCGCCTTGTCGATGTCATCGTCGGTTCCATCGAGCGGAAAGATGTCTACGTAGAGGCCGATGATGCAAGGACGTTCCTTCTCCTCGATAAGTGTGGTCTCACGATTCACCAACTTGGAGAAGTAGAGTGGGTAAGTCTCGTCGTTATAAGGAGTCACAACCTCATATTTACCGAAGTCCTCATGCTTGGCAATCTCCAACAAACGGTCGTAGTCGGGGCGTGGCATGAGCACGTCGATGTCATCGTCCCAAGGTATCATGCCATGGTGGCGTGCTGCTCCGATGGCAGTACCGGCACAACAATAATATCTCAGGTTGTGAGTCTTGCAGATTTCAATGAATGCCTTGAGAATATCAAGTATCGTGGCATTCCATTCTTTCTTGATGTCTTTAATATCCATGCTTTTTTGAATTTATGGTTGCAAAAGTAAGCAAAAAGTTTTGAACTTCAAACATTTTATGCTACTTTTGCATCTTAAAAGCGATAATCCTAAGATATAAAGGTAAAAATCCATACGATAAAAACGAAAAGATGGCAGAATCATTGAAGGAAAAAACAGCCAAGGGTTTGTTTTGGGGGGCTATGAACAGTGGTTCCACACAGGTACTTAATATCCTTTTCGGTATCTTCTTGGCGCGATTGTTGTCGCCAGCCGACTATGGTATCATTGGCATTCTCACGATATTTACTTTGATAGCGGGCAACTTGCAAAGTAGTGGCTTCACACAGGCATTGGTCAATATCAAGCAACCTACCTGCAACGACTATAACTCCGTGTTTTGGTTTAATGTGTTGGTGAGCCTCACCATGTATGTCGTGTTGTTCTTTTGTGCTCCGTTGATAGCAGACTTCTTTCATCAGCCTTGTCTCACATCGTTGTCGCGATTTGTCTTCTTGAGTTTCTTCATCTCTTCCTTTGGCATTGCCCAGAATGGATATATGATGAAGAACATGATGAATCGGGAGATAACCATCGTCAACTTTATGGCTTTGGTCTGTTCCAATATCGTGGGATTGGTGCTGGCGCTCAACAAGATGGCTTATTGGAGCTTGGCTTGGCAGCAAGTTATTTTCATCTTCGTGCTCAATGTGGGCAGGTACTACTATACGGGATGGCGACCTAACTTCCATATCGACTTCGAACCCGTGAAGAGGATGTTTGGTTTCAGCGTGAAGTTGTTGGTTACAAACATCATCAATACTATCAGCAATAATGTGCTGACCTTCGTCTTTGGTCGATTCTATCCCATCAATGACGTGGGCAATTATTCGCAAGCTTATAACTGGGACACGAAGGCTAATTCCTTTGTTGCCAATACTGTGGGACAGATAGCGCAGCCTGTGCTTGCCTCCATACAGGATGATGAGGGACGTGAAATCATGGTGTTCCGCAAAATGTTGAGGTTTACGGCTTTCTTATCGTTTCCCTTGATGTTTGGGTTGACGTTGGTATCGCGTGAGTTCATACTCATTACCATTCATGAGAAGTGGATAGCCAGTGTACCTTTGTTGCAGGTGCTTTGCGTGAGCGGTGCCTTCATGCCTATCTATACGCTCTATCAGAATTTCGTGATTAGTCGCGGTCGCTCTGATGTGTATATGTGGTGCAATATAGGACAGGTCGTAGGTCTTTTGGCACTCGTGTTTTTCTGCCATACTTATGGCATCTTGACGATGGTGGTTGCCTATACCTTGTTTACGATAGGCTGGTTGCTGGTTTGGCAGTGGATGGTAAGGCGCATCGCTGGTTTGGGATTCCTGACAGTGGTAAAGGATATATTTCCTTTTATGCTCTGTGCGGCGGCAACGATGATAGTTACCTATCTGTTTACGGCGAGCTTGAACAATATCTATCTGTTGTTGGCTGTGAGAGTGCTGCTTTCCATCGTCATCTACTTTGCCATCCTGAAAGTTTTGAAGGTGCAAATACTTGAGGAGTGTCTCTCCTTTGCCAAGCGAAAACTTGGCAAAAAAAAGTAATGGCTTACATCCAAGCTCGCAGTTGGCTTACCCTCAGGTTTGTAATTGTTCCTTCAGTACAGCTATTGATATATAGTTATATATATAAAATGCTGAAAGAACTTTTGAAACTCTTATGAAAAATAACAATAGAGTCTTCTGTAAGAAAGATAGATAAGGTTGACCCTTTTGATGGAGCAACCTTGTTTGATGAGCCAGATGACGAGCCGAACGATAGGATCGCGTGGCTTGTATCCGATGGCTTCATCTACATTCTGTAGGTCTACTTGTGCATTTGCAGCCCAGCGATAAGCATTCACCATACCGATGTCTGTCGCTCTTCTATAGATATGGGATTTGTCTTGTAGCTTGAGAAACTTAATCAGTCGATGAGTCGACTTGAAGTAAGACAACAGGTTCTTCTCGGAGATGTCATGATTGTAAGAGTTGACGTTGTCGGTGCGATAATAGTATACCACATCCTTGACGAGGACTTTACGCCCATAGTATAAGAACTGCGCATTCCAAAAAAGGTCTTCGGCATAGTTGATGCCTTCCTCGAAAAATATCTCATGCTGCATGATGAGCGATCGCTTGTAGAGTCTTCCCCAAAGGCGGTTGGTGATGATGTTTTGGCAGATGAGAAGTCGCAAGAACTTCTTGCCAGTGACGTCAAAAGGGAGTTGGGGCTGTCCTGCCTTTCCTTCGCTCCATTCAGCATAGGCTCCGTCGATGAGGTCTGCTTCGCTGCTTTCTGCTTTTCTTACCAATGTTTCCACAGCATGGCTTGGCAAGAAGTCATCGCTGTCGGCAAACATGACATAGTCGCCCGTGGCTGTCATCAAGGCTGTTTGGCGGGCAGCGCCCACGCCCTTGTTATGTTCATGGTTGATAATATATACTTGGGGTGCTCTGTCTGGATATGCTTTGATAAGCGATTGCAAGATGTCAATGCTATGGTCTGGCGTGCTGTCGTTGACGAAAATGTACTCGATGTGGGCATACGACTGTTCGAACAATGAGCGGGCGCACTGTTCGATATATTTTTCCACTCCGTATATAGGAGTCAGGATGGAGACCTTTAGCATAATCGTTACTTGTTAGTATTAATTTTGAGATAAAGTCAGCTATTGTTAATCCAGCTGATATTCGCCTATCTTGTCAGATAGGCGAATATCAGCGTAGAGTTGTAGAAGAACAGGAAGATGGCGACCACGGCTACTAACGTGCGCAGGTAGGTGAGTTGCTTGCCCTTGCATTTCTTAAGAATGAAGCCGATGCTGATAGGTATGATGAAAGCCCAGTGGGCTGCCATGATATAAACTTCGTTCAGCCCGAACCCCATCACCAGGTGGATGAATGCATCGCAAGCCACCCATGAAGCCGTGAGCCAAAGGAATGCGGAGCGCCTTCCCATCCATAGACCGATCATTAGCAGGATGACGATGATGGCTTCAATGATGTAGGGCACAGGTGTCTGGTAGCTCTCAAACACAGGGCGATGACTATGGATGTCCTCCAAGAGATGCTCCTTGTGCAGCATCAGCGACTCGCCGAACACATTGTCTATGAGCGATTGACTGCGTGAGATTGACATATCTGCCCATGACAGCATGCCTTTTTTCTGTAATTTTTTGCCGGCTATCGACTTGTCGTGTGCCTCCTTGAGAGCCATTTTAGCCCTGAAGATACTATCCTTTTCAGCCTTTTTCTCCACGAGTTGCTTACCTTCCATGCGGTTTGGTATGATGAAGGCATGGTTCTGGTAGATGCCGGCTGCTCCTATCAAGAGCGTTGGCAGGATAATGCCAAGGGCTAGATACTTTGGGCGGAACAGCTGTTTGCCATTGGTGAAAAGGGAGGCAAGGAATGTCTTGGCACCATTGCTTAACGTGATACCTGCTGTGATGAAAAAGAATATGGCTGTCTGCCACCAAGGCATGGCATGGTGTTCCTTTTGCTGTTTGCCTGCGATATAGAGTGTCATCGACAGGAAGAAGAGGGACATGCCGAAATGGTCGTCTACAAAGGTGACGAGCAATACGTAGGCAAAGGAGAACAGGAGGAAGGTGAGCAAGTTGCTATCCCATGCCTTCAGTTCCATGACTTCTCTGAAGATGCGGCGCATGAAGAGTGTGGAGTAGGTTCCAAAGAAGGTCATCATCACTGCCACGATGATGGTTGCCCAGTTCATGGAAGTCCAGTCCATCAGCCATCCGTTGAGCACGGAAAGGGGATATAGGAAGAAGGGGAGCATTGGATGTCGATACTCTGTGTAATACACTTTCCACTTGGATAGGGTGAGGTAAGTATAAGGATCGAATCCTGAAACTTGGAAATTCTTTGTAAACATCGTCCAGAAACCTACATGCGACTTGCTGAAGTCGGCAAAGTGATAGGTTACCATCAGCACATTGAAGGCGATGATAATCAGTAGGGCGATGAGGGCAAAGCGTTTTTCCTCTTTCTTGATTTTAAAAATGTTGTTCATCCTTTATCTGATATGTTGTTCTGTCATTATCTGAGATATTGTTCAGTTTTTATCTGAGATGTCATCCATCTTTTATCTGAGATGTCATTCAATCTTTATGGTGCAAAAGTAAGCGTTTTTTGTGAGAGTGCAAAATATTGTCTTTGATTTTATGTTATTTTTTGTTATAATTCGGTTGCTGAGGCTCCCATTTATGGAATATTCCTTGATTTGCATTATCTTTGTACCTCATAAAATATGATGACAATGAAACATGCTTTTTTGATTATGGCTCATAGCAGCCTGCCTATCTTGCGTGTGTTGATAGGTATGCTGGATGATGAGCGCAATGATATATTCTTGCATATCGACCGGAAGTCGAATATGCTGGATGGGGTGGAATTGCATACTTCCAAGGCTCGTCTCTTTGTATTGCAGCAAAGAGTAGACGTGCGATGGGGAAACCTCAGTCAAATCAAGGCGGAGTATGCCTTGATGGAGGAGGCGATGCGCCATGGACCGTATGCCTATTATCATTTGCTCAGTGGACAGGACTTGCCTATCAAGTCACAAGATGATATCCATGCTTTCTTTGATATGCACCAGGGCAAGGAGTTCGTGGGCATCAACCATGGTGAGGAGATGGAGTGGGACTGCAAGCGCAAGATGATGCGCTATTGGCTGCTCACTCGTTTTACTCGCACCAAGTGCAAGCCGCTGAATGAGGTCGTCAAGCGACTGAATAAGTATTTGTCGATATTGCTCTCGTTGGTGCTCCATCGGCAGAAGATGAACTTTGCCAAAGGAGCCAACTGGGTAAGCATCACCCAAAAGTGTGTGGAATATGTGGTCAGCCAAAAAGATTTTGTATTGAGACGTTTCGATTATACATTCTGTCCTGATGAGTTCTTCTTGCAAACCTTGGTGTGGAATCAACCCGAACTGAAGGCTGCTCTCTATTCTGAGACCGATGAATATGAGGGTTGTATGCGTCTTGTCGACTGGACGAGGGGTAACCCTTATGTATGGACGATGGCTGACAAGGAGGAGATTGCCAAGAGTTCTCGACTCTTTGCCCGAAAGTTTGACATGCAAAACCTAGATATCATAGACTGGATAAGGGAAACTTTCAGCTAGAAAGTTTCCCTTAACCAGTCTTTTTGCTTATCAAATACTTGCAGAATGAGCCATCACCCTATCATATAGTTGACCAAGAGGTATCCATTGCTTATCCATAGATAGAGCGTGAGGGCGATTAGTAATCCTCTGAACAGTTGCAGCATTTTGCCTTTTGGAAGGCAGAATGCCAGATAGGCAATGGCGATAGGTATGGCATACATGTAGTGTGCCGTCATGATGTATACCTCGTTGATGCCAAAGCCCAGACCGATGTGCAAGGCTGCATCCATGAACAGGAAGGATAAGGTGAGCCATAGGAACTTTTGCTTTCTTCCTACGATGATGCCCAGTAAGAACAGTAATACGATGCAAGTTTCCACCACATAGTTGATAGGCGACTCGTATTTCACGATGACAGGTCGGTCGCGCAACACATCGCCTAGCAGATGCTGCTTGTGGAGCATGATGGCCTCACCGAAGAAGTTTTCCACCAAGGTCTCGCTTCTGGAGGTGGAGATGTCTGTCCAGTTCATGAATTCTCCCTTCATGATTGGTTTGCCTGTGTTCTTGTTCCATATCTGCTTATGGTCGCGAATATACTTGGCTTGTGCCTTGTCCTTGAGAATCTTTTTGACGGCAGCCTCTACCTTGGCGGAGTCTTTCACTTGTGCCGTGTCACGATATTGCTGGTAAATCTTGGCGGTAGCTTCCTTGTTCTTCTTTGCTTTTGCCTCGTTGCGAGCCATCTCCTTAGGCCATCGGAAGACACGATATTCCCAGCGTGCGAATCCCCAGATGAGGGCTGCAGGCAGGAGGATACCCAGCATGAGATATTTAGGATGAAAGAAACGTTTGCCGTTGGTGAAGAGGGCTGCGAGATAAGTCTTCAGTCCATTGTTGAGTGATACACCTGCGGTGAAGACAAAGAGGAGGATGGTTTGCCAAATAGTGAGTCTTCTGCCTTTCTTCATGCACACACCGATGATGTAGAGTGTGGCGAGCAATATCATCATTGAGAAGATGAAGTGGTCGGGCACCATGGAGGATACCATCACGTAGGCAAACGAAAAATAGAATGCCGACAGCAGGTTGGCATCGAAGCGGCTGATGCCTATCACCTCCCTGAAAATGCGGTAGAGGAAGATGAAAGAATAGAAAGCACTGAACACCAAAATGATGCCCACTACAAACTGGGCGCAGTTGATGCCTGTGAGCGACATCAACGCTTGGTTGATTTGGTTTGGGATATACATGAAGAACGCCAGCAAGGGGTGGCGATAGACGTTGTATTCCGTGTCCCATTGGGATACAATGCTATAGGTGAGCGGGTCGAAACCTGCCACATGGAAGGTCTTGACAAACAACTTGTGGTAGTTGTCTGAGAATGGGGCGAACTTGTCGAAGTATTTGATGATGGTCAATGCGTTGAGCATCACGAATACGATGAGTGCGATGAGTGCTGCCCCTCTTTCTTCTTTCTTAATCTTGAATATATTGAATACCTTTTTCATATCTATCAAACATGAAGTATTAAGCCCGTAACTTTCCTTTTCTAACTCTTAACTTCTTTTTTCTAATCTATATTTCACCTTTTGAACTTCTCTCTTCTAATTTTTCTTGAGGAAGAACCTGACGAGCAAGAAGTTGACTGGGATGCAGATGCATAGCGTAGGAATCATCGCCAACTGCTTGGCAAGTCCGAGTCCAACGAAGAGGTTGAGGCAGAGGGTCTGCATCGAGTAGTTTACCACATGCGACAAGGTGAATCCCGCTCCCCTCTTGGCATTTGCTTTTACCTTGAAGGTGTATCGGGTGCTGGCGATGAAGTTAAAGATGAAACTCACGATATAGGCGATAGTATTGGCAGTGGTAGCCAATGTGTGGTCGCCCATCTTAGGAATGAAGTGTGCCAATAGAGACATCATCGCTAAATAAATAACATATTGCAGCACAGTGGCAAGTCCGCCCACGATGCCAAATCTAAAAACTTCACCAAGTTTCTCTCGCTTGGCTTCGTCCATATTTTTGAGTCTTTCTTTAATGTTCATCTTTTGTAATTATGCTAAAACTTATAAAATAGCGTGCAAAATTACGCTTTTTTCTTTTATCTAGCAAATTTATCCACCTAAAAATATGGTTTATGTCTTGTTTTATACACTTATCTCAATATTTTCCCTTTTCCGAAAATGTAGGCAGTCTTGGTTACTTCCATTACTTTGGCAATGGCGATGCTCCCCACAATGGCAAACACTATGGTGAAGAGTGAAAAGCTAATCTCGCTCTTGTCGAAGGAGAAGAGGGGGTGATAGAACTTGGCTGCCATCGTAAAGATAGGGTGGAAGAGATAGATGGGCAATGTGTTGCGACCTATATATAATAAGGTGGAATCTATCTTTGCCGAAATGTCTAAGTGGTGATTGGCTAGATGGGTAGGCGCGCTATGGTCAATGATGCTGTGCAACCACGTGAAAGTGGAGATGCAGCACCAGCAAGACATGGCTACGGCTAGGCTTCCCTAGTCATGCCAATTCTCATGGCTGAGTAAAACTCCCCATAAAGGTAATGCCATGAGTTCAGGGCGAAAGAGTTTGTTCCAATTTACATGACTTTGGCGAATCACCACACCGATGAAATAATAGGCGGCGGCGCTAGGCGAAAGTGCTGGCGTCTGGGCTATAAGCAGGAGTAATATGGCGAAGATGAAAAGACTTGTATAGGGCGTTGGCGTGCGTAAGTCTTTTAATGTAGAGCCTGTAGAGTCTGTGTCGTATGAGAAATTTTGCCTGTTTCCCCGAACTAAGTTCTCCCATGTGTCGCCTTTGAAACTGATATAATAGAGCACTCCGCAGATAATCATCGTCTGTATGAACCAGTAAGGACCGATGGAGGTAACGAATATCTTTTCGCATATCTGAGATGCTGTCAGTTCAGTTATACCATCCCTTACTGGCATAAAATAGGATAGCACAGAGAAGCCCGTCACCATGATAACGTATGGCAAGGCGAGACAGAGCAAGTACTATCCCATTTGTATTATGCTTTTCTCGATGTTCACGAGATAGCCTGTGATAATGAGAAAGGTTGGCATCATGAATGAGAGGATGCTAGCCTTGATATTTGGATATGCGGTACCGAAGCTCACGATGTGTATCAGTATCATGAGCATGATGAGAATGGCGCGTATAAAGTCGAGGTCTGTATTTCTTTTCATCTTAAGTAATAAAAAGGAGAGTTTTTTGGGGTGAAATAAGCCGTTGGTGAATCATGATTCTCTGAAGGGCTTGTAGTGGCCTGTGTCGGCGAAGGCGAGCATCTCCTTGTCGCCACGACTGTCACCGAAAGCCTCGATATTGTATTGGGTACGGTCGAACGACAGGGAGGTGGTACCGTAGGCATTGGCGGTAGTGGTGGTCAAAGCATCGCAGATGCGATGCACTTTCTCTTCGCCATAGCAGTTGTTGGTCTTGAAGTGTCCCGTTACCTTACCATCTACCACTTCAACTTGGGTGCCCAATACGGTGATGTCGGTTATCCCACGATGCTGGAAGAAAGGACGCACCCAGTTGTCAATGCTCGCACTTACCACATATACCTTGGCTCCTTCACCTAAGACCTTGTGGATGAGATTGATGCCTTGGGGACGTAGTAAGTGCTGGTTGTCTTCAGCAAACTTTTTGCAGATTTTGTCGAATTTCTCGATGCGCATGCCGGCAAAGAGATGGGCGAATATCTGTTGCTTCGCCTTCCAGTTGGGATACAGATGGAGTTTCATCAATACCAATATCGGGCTGTACATCAGAAATACCATCAGGAAGCGACTGGTTCCCTTGGCATACTTGATGAATTCTAATAGGGAATCGTTCGTAGTGAGCGTTCCATCGAAATCGAAACAGTATACTTTATTCTTCATGTCTTGAATGCTTTTAGGCTTACTGCCTGTTTATATGATATAAATGATGAAGAGGAAGGAGAGCAACCAGCCGAGCACGATGCACTGGGTGATGCGATCGCGCAAGATAATCTTCGTTGGGTCGCCACTCTTCTGGTCTACCACGGCTATTTGGATATAGCGCAACAACCCCACCAACACGAATACCGTGGTGAGGTAAAGGTTCTCGGTATGGAAGTTGGCGATGACTTCAGGGCTCACCGTATACATGATGTAGCATACCAACGTAACCGAGGCGGTGATGGTAATCGCTTGGTTGATGAACGTGAGGTTGTAGCGGATGGTGTTCTTGCGAGGTGCCTCGCCCGTCTTCTCCATGCGCAACACATCATCGCGGCGCTTGGCAAAGCTCATGAAGAGGGTGATGAGGAAGGTCATCAGCACAATCCACTTGCTCAGCATAATATGGGTGGCTACACCACCAGCCAACAATCGGAGTACGAATCCGAAAGCTACGATGCACACGTCAATGATGGCATATTGCTTGAGCTTTCCACAATAAGCTAGGTTTAGGAGCCAGTAGAAGGTGATGATGCCAATGACTTCCAGTGAGCCCAACACGCATGCGATGCCTATCGAAAGGGCAAACATGAGCAGCATGAGTATGTATGCATGGTTGATGCTAATGACTCCCGATGCTATCGGACGGTGACATTTCACGGGATGACGTCGGTCTGCCTCTACGTCGATAATGTCGTTGAGGCAGTAGATGCTTGATGCGGCAAAGCTAAAGGAAAAGAAAGTGATGATGCCACAGAGCAGGGCGTCCACATGAAAAAGCGCACCGCCAAAGAACAATGGTACGAAGATAAAGGCATTCTTAATCCATTGTTTTGGGCGTATCAGGCGCATCCAGGCTGCAAAGCCTTTACTATCTTTTATTTTAGTCTCGTTCATTTCTTATTTTATAATCTTAGATAATTCTTTTGAAATCCAGTTTGTTATCTTACTGAGTACCCATGCCAGTGGCAGGGTGATGGCGATGCAAGCCAGGAAGGTAGGCCAGTAGCCCCAGTGTTCGCGCTCGATGTAGTCGAGTACGAAGTGAATGTGGATGAGGTAACATTCCAGACTCAGTGCTCCCACGAACATAAAGCTGCGGTTGAACCACTTTGGTGTGCGGCGGAAGATACGGTTCAAGAGCAGGATGCTGGTGATGGTGAGCGGAATATAGAGCATGCGTTCCAGGAAGAGCGGGAAATGTCCATGTTTCACTTGCTCCAGGAAAATGCTTGCCAGGAGCGTCATCAGGAACATAATCCATATCATCCAGATGGAGGCACCATCGAGCGTCTGCTTCTGCCTGACCATTTCGCCCATGTTGATGCCGATGAAGAAGATAGGCACACGGCTCCAGAATATCTCCAGGTGTCCCACGGCATGGTTGATGGGGGTGACGTATTGCACGAGGATGCACCACATAATCATCACCACGGGTAGCCAGCGGTAGATGGGGTGGCGCTTGATGAGTTCCATGTAGGCTGGGGCGAAGAGGTAGAGCATCATCGTTGCTGGAATGTACCAGAAGTTGAGTTCATCGTGTAGCCAGAACCCCCAGTTTATGCTAATCTCGCCAAAGAGGTTCACCCAGTTCCAAGTGCTTCCGCCGTGGAAGCGAGGAATATAAAACAGGCAGGCGATGATGAGCCAGGTAGGATAGATGCGCAGGTATCGGCGGATGAAGAATCGCTTGGTGTCGGGATTCTTCATCCATGAGAACCACAGTCCTATTCCACTGAGGAAAAGGAACATATCTACTCCCACATTACCCATGCGGCGCAATCCGTAGAAGGCGTCTTCCCTGGGCAATGCCACATGGAAGAGGATGATGAAGAGCATCGCCGCTCCCATCAACTCACCGCGAAATCTACTGATGTTCGCCAATTCTATATCTTTTATCTTCCAATTCATTTTGTAAGTGAAGAGTGAAGAACGAAGAGTGAAGAATTCTCTTGTCCTTCTTGTTATTAATATTCTCATGTGGTAAAGAAACGAAGATTGAAGCTTCAATGGCATTTGAATTCTTCATTCTTCACTCTTCGTTCTTCACTTCTAAAATTTCGGGTTCGGAATCTTCTTCAGCAGCTGCGAGAACAACCAGGCTAGGCAGATGCTCGACACGATGTAGAGCAACAGACCGGCGTAGATGTCGCCATGGCGGCTGATTGGAATGAATATCTTGCGGGTAATCGGGTGACATACGAAAAGGGCGGCGGAGATGCTGCCCATCCACGTCAGTATCTTATATACTCCCGATAGCCAGTTGACGTCTTGTAACAGCTCTGCCACCAATACGCTCAGGAGGCAGATGAAGAAAGGCACGAAGGTCCAACCTATCATGCTGCCGCTGAGGCTGTAGATGAGCGAGAGGCAGAAGATGCAACCGAAGAGGTTGGTGATGGGCGAATGGAACGTCATTAGTATCTTCTCGCCATATCGGGCGTAGAGCAGTCCGAGTCCGAATGGCAACATACCGCCCATGAAGTTATAGCGGTAGCGGTTCATCGCCTCGCCCTCTGGATTGTCGAAACCCAAGGCCAGTTGGATGACGATGCAGATTGCCATCAGTCCTACCGTCCATCCCCAGTGGCGGCGATAGAGCAGGAGGCGATATACGATGTAGAGCTGCAACATCAAACCGAAGAACCAGTAGGGACCAGGCCAGATGATGTCGTCTGGATTAGGCAATATATTGTTGAACATACCCAGCATCGACACCGTTGCCAGCACCGAGTAGCCACGAGGTCCCGGCGTAAGGTAGTCTATCATGGTGAAAGCCACGAATCCCACTATCATCATCTTGAAGAGTTTCAGGTAATGATAGCGTACGAAGCGCAGAGGCTCACGCCAGTTGAAGTGGAGCAAACCTACTTGTTTCTTGCCGGAGATGTTGTACATCTGTGCTCCCTGATTGGCATCAAGGTGTGGCTTTGCCTCGTATTTCATCACCAGTCCGTAGGCGCTCAGAAAGAGGAACACGGGCACTCCGTAGTGTCCGAAGAACGAGAGCAGATGGATGGGCAGGTTGAGGTCGGGATTGAGCATCACCTGTGTCAGCCAATCTACGTTGTGCTGGAAATACTGGTATTCGTTCTCCTTGACGATGGGACCGAGCCAGTGGCAGTAGTTATGCAGGAAGATGCCGATGATGGCGAGCCCTCGCAGCGCATTACATGCCTGTCGGGATAATGTTGGTTGGTTCATAATTACTTTCTCCTTTCGTTATGTTATTTGTTCTGTTTGATGTATAACTGGAAATATTACCAGAAGTTATTGTTTCTTTTTCTTCTTAGTCTTCTTTTGCGCCTTTTCCTTAGCCTCCTCTGCCTCTTTCTCCTTGGCAATCTTAGCATTGTGAGCATCGCGGAGCTTGTCGTAGTCGGCTGAGTTCTTGAGGATGCGTGGTCGCATCTCATTGTACTTCGGACTCAGGATGTTATACTCCTCCTTGTAAGTCGGTGTCTCGATACCTGCTAGATATAATAAGAGGTGTGGCAGGGCATCGGTCATGTATCGCTTGTCCTTTGCCTTGCGTATCTGGCGATAGATGTCGCGGTGGGTCTTGATGTACTTTGGCGAACAATATATCCAGAATGGTATCTCAAACTCATAGTGTGCCAACGGCCAGTCGATGTCGGCGGAATGGTTGCGGCAGATGAAGCCTCGGTTTTCCTCATAGCATTCCTCGCCATGGTCGGGTACGTAGATGACGATGGCGTTCTGCTTTTGGAATCGCTTCACGATTTGTGCCACGATGGAGTCGTTGTAGAGGGTGGCGTTGTCGTAATGGCTCAGCATCTTGCGTTGGGCATCACTCAGTTCTGGGCGCTTGTCCTCGTAACTGCTTGCCCAGAAGTGGGCTTGGTTGTGGCGGTAGCGCTGTTTGTAGTTCACGTGCTGTCCCATGAGGTGGAAGATGGTGAGGTTGTGTTCCTTCTGATATTGCTTCAAGCTGTCGTCGTAGTCGGTGAGGAGTCCGTCGTCGAGGTCGTGCAACTGGGTGTTGCGGTGGTCGAACTGTAGTTTGCTCAACTCTGGGTTGTTGAGGAAGAAACCGCCGCTGAAGTCATACACCGCCTCCTTTGCCTGTGGCAAAAATTCGTTGGTGATAAAGGTGACGTTGTAGCCTGCCTTGCGGAATATTTCTGGGAAAAGTGGATAATCGCACCATTCGCCCTTTTCGCCTACTACGTGGGTAGAGAGCATGTTCTTGAAGACGAAGCTGGTGAGGTTCCAGCAGGTTACCACATCGGTAAATTTGGTGAGCTTGCGGCTCTTTTCCAAGGCAACCTGTTGTGGGGTGGTGTCCATGAAATAGCCATATTGCTGGGAGTGGTGGCGACCGTAGCTCTCGCCGATAATCAGCACGATGTTTGGCGAGCGGAAACTACAACTATCCACCTTTACCTCGTGGGCGGCATGGATGAGTTGGGTAATCTGGTGAGCCGCCAACTTGTTGGCATAGATACTAAAGTCGAGTCGGTAGATAGGCAGATAGAGCACAGCATGATCTTTCTCGGTGAGCGTGTGCTCCACCTCGCCGATAGTTCTGCCTGTCATCAACTTATGGAAAGCCACCTTGTTGTGCCAGGAAGTGCAGATGCCCACGATGAAAATCGCCAGGCAGAGGATGCCGAAGCTAGCCGGCATAGCTGCCGTCATGCGAGGTATCGCCATGATGCGCTTCTTGAGCGAAGCCAATTCTAGTACCGTGATGAGGAATACATAAAGTTTGACGAGTGGTTTGCGGAAGATGGCGATGAGCAGCTGGATGAGACCTAACAGCAATATCCATCCCACGCTGCTGAAGAGTACTTCGGCAGAGATGAGGGCAGAGAGGAAACTGCTAGCCTCCGAGCTATTGGTCTCGCCCACCAACATCAACATCGAAGGATTGAGCGTGGAACCGAAATTCACGAAGCAATAGGTATCGGCGGCAGCCACACTATATAATATAATGTATAGCAGGGCACGCACTACTAGATACACCTTTCTCGGCAAGATGGCGAGAATGGCGCACACGATGTAGAGATCGACAAAGAGTTCGAGGAACAGGTTGTCGTACAAAGTGCCCTTGGCGGGTGTGGTCACGATAGAACTGATCATGCCCAGTAGATACATGAACACGAAGAAGTTGGCATTCTTGCGGATTGGCGCAGATGCTACGCTAAGACACTTCTTGATGATTTCTTTCCAACTCATTTCTTGTTATTGATGTTGTTTTCTATTTTAATCTTTATAGAAAGTTGTTTTCTATTTTTTATTTCTATAGAAATTTGTTTTCTATTTCTACTTTTATAGAATGTGATAGTCCCTTGGGCGTTTTTAAAGAGACTGATAGTTTTGGATGGCTAGTTCCTCGATGCACTTCGGAACCATCCCCTCGATGCTTTCGCCTTTGGCGATGTGCTGGCGTATCTCCGTGCTGCTGATGTTGAGCAGGGGAGTCTCCACGATGGTTACGCCTTGGGGCACTTCGCCGATGTCGCTTCCCTGTCGGGGATAAACCACGATGGGATAGTGGGCGAGGAGGTCATCGTGATGATACCACTTGTCGAATGCCGCCCAGTTGTCGCCACCTATCAGCAGGGTGAACTCTATGTCGGGATATTCCTTGCTCATGGCTTGCAGCGTGTGCCAGGTGTAGGATGGCTTGGGCAGATGGAACTCGTAGTCGCAAGCCTTGAGCTGAGGCTCTTCCTCCAGTGCCTTTTCCACCATCTCCAGGCGCAAGTGGTCGTCGAGCAAGTCGGTGGCATGCTTCTTGAATGGGTTCATGGGCGATACCATGAACCATACCTCCTCCAACCCCGCCTTCTCGCAAAGGCTCTTAGCCAATGCGATGTGGCCGGTATGGATGGGATTGAAGCTGCCGCCAAAGATTCCTACCTTCTTCATCTATGAATGTTGAGTGTTAAATGTTGAATGTTAACTTTGTAGGAAAATTATGCCTCCAAGAAGTTCTTGACGAGCTGATATACTTCCTGCTCGGCTTTCTCCAAGTCGTCGTTTACCACCACGTGGTCGAACTGAGGGGCGAAGGTCAGCTCGTAGCTTGCTTTGGCAAGGCGCTGCTCGATGACCTCTGGGGCATCGGTGCCACGACCGTTCAGGCGACGGCGCAACTCCTCTACCGAAGGTGGCTGCACGAAAATGCTCAAGGCACGTTCGCCATAGAACTTCTTGATGTTCACGCCGCCCTTTACATCGACGTCGAATATCACAGACTCACCCTTGGCAAGTTGGTTTTCCACTTGCGACTTCAAGGTGCCGTAGAATCTATCTTGATAAACCTCCTCGTACTCCAGGAACTCGTCGTTCTCAATCTTCGCCTTGAACTCTTCTGGAGTGAGGAAGAAATATTCCACACCATTCTGCTCTGTGCCACGAGGGGCACGAGAGGTACAACTGATAGAGAAAGCCAACTTCAACTCTGGATGTTCCTTCATCAACCAGTTGACGATGGTACTCTTGCCGCTGCCCGATGGGGCACTGAAAATTAACAATCCGTTCTTCATATTACAAAGCATTTAGCACCTGTTCCTTGATTTGCTCCAACTCATCCTTCATCTTCACCACGATGTTCTGCATCTCAGCCTGGTTGCTCTTCGAACCAGTGGTGTTGATTTCGCGTCCCATCTCCTGTGCGATGAAGCCGAGCTTCTTGCCTACACCGTGACCTTCCTCGTTCATGGTCTCGCGGAAATACTTCAGGTGGTTGGTCAAGCGCTGCTTCTCCTCGCTGATGTCGAGCTTCTCGATGTAGTAGATGAGCTCCTGCTCCAAGCGGTTCTTGTCGTACTCCACATTTGGAATCTGCTGAAGGCCGCTCACGATGTTCTGCTTGATCTTCTCCACACGGCTCTTCTCGTAAGGTTCGATGCTCGCCAAGAGAGCCTGAATGTTATCTACTTTCTCGGTAAACTTCTTCTGGAGGGCAGCTCCCTCCTGCTTGCGGAAGTCGATGAGATGGTTCACAGCCTCGCAAATTGCATTTTTTGCGACCTCCCACTCCTCGTCGGTCAGTTCTTCCACGTCAGTCTTCGTTGTAACATCAGGCAGACGCAACAAGGTGCTGTACCAGTCAGTAGGCTCAGGAATACCCGTTTCTGCGGATATTTGCTTGATTTGTTGGTAATAATTCTGTACAAGTGCCATGTTGATAGGAGTCGCATCGGTGGCGGCATCCTTCTCAACCCAGATAGCGAAGTCTATCTTGCCTCTTTCCAGAGACTTAGCGATATACTGACGCACTTCCATCTCCTTCTCTCTGTAGAGCGGAGCAATACGTGTAGAGAGGTCTAGATTCTTGCTATTTAATGACTTTATCTCTACATTAATCTTCTTTGTTTTGTAGGCTGCGGTAGCTTTTCCGAAGCCTGTCATTGACTGTATCATATAATCTTTCACGTTAAATTTCTGCAAAAGTACAAAAAAATGCGAGAAAATGAGTATATTTGCACCTTATTTAAGAATATATTTTTAAATTATGTCGTGTATATTGAATATTGAGACGAGCACGGACGTGTGCTCAGTGGCAATTAGTGATAGTGGACAGGTGATTTTTAACAAGGAAGATCACAGTGGTCCTAACCATGCAGTGAAGTTGGGTGTGTTTGTAGATGAGGCGCTAAGTTTCCTCGATGCGCACGGTCTTCCATTGGAGGCTGTGGCTGTAAGTTGCGGTCCTGGTTCCTATACCGGATTGCGCATCGGCGTGAGCATGGCGAAAGGCATCTGCTATGGACGTGGCGTGAAACTCATCGCCGTGCCTACCCTCGAACTGATGGCGGTGCCTGTATTGCTGGGCGAACATCCTGAGGAGGAAAACGCTCTCATCGTACCTATGCTCGACGCCCGCCGCATGGAGGTGTATGCCGAAGTGCTCGACCGCGCCCTGAAGGTGGTTCGCCCTATCCAGGCTGATGTGGTGGATGCTGATACTTATAAGGAGTATCTCGACAAGGGGGCTGTCTATTTCTTCGGAAATGGTGCTGCCAAGTGTATGGAGACCATCAATCACCCTAACGCTCACCTCGTGGAAGGTATTGAGCCGCTCGCCAAGAACATGGCTCCGCTCGCCGAGAAGCGTTTCGCTGAGGGTAAGTTTGAGGATGTGGCTTACTTCGTGCCATTCTACCTCAAGGACTTCGTGGCAAAGATGCCTAAGAAGTTGCTCTAAATGATATAATACAATAATAAATATGAATATACAAGGATTAGACTATAATACGCAGCGAGAGAAACTCGTGTTGCCTGAGTATGGCCGAGAGATTCAGCAGATGGTTGACTATGCCGTGAAGTTGGAAGACCGTGAGGAACGCCAGCGTTGTGCCGAGTCGATTGTCGTTATCATGGACCGCATGTTCCCGGAGAACAGAAGTGTGGAAGACCATGACCGTAAGCTGTGGGACCATCTCGCCATCATGAGCAACTTCCAGCTCGACATCGATTATCCTTTCGATGTCTCTAATGCCGTGAAGATTGCCAAGAAGCCAGAGCCACTCAAGTATCCTATGCAGCGTATACCTGTGCGCCATTATGGTGCCATGGTCTTCGAACTCTTCGATAAGTTGAAGACCATGGAACCTGGCGAGGAACGTGATGCTCTCGTTAAGCTGACTGCCAACCAGATGCACCGCAATCTCGTGCAATGGAGCCATGGATCTAGCGACGAGGAAAAGGTGGCTTCTGATTTAGCTCGTTTCACAGATGGCAAGATACAGATTGACCTGAACAAGTTCCACCTTGAAAAAATACAGGATGCGCCAGCGAGAACAATGAATGCTGCCAAAAAGAAGAAATAATTACACCTATTTATAATTAGTAAAGTAAAAAGAAGCTTATGGAGTCTTTCATCATAGAGGGCGGACATCCGCTCAAAGGTACTATCGTTCCTCAAGGTGCCAAGAATGAGGCACTGGAGGTGATCTGTACCACCATCTTGACCGATGAGCCTGTGCGCATCAGCAATGTGCCGGACATCCTCGATGTGAATAACTTGATTAAGTTGCTTCAGGAGATAGGTGTCAAGGTAACTAAGAATGGTAGCAACGACTATACTTTCCAGAGTGATGAACTCAATCTTGACTATCTCGACAGCATCGAGTTTGTCAAGAAGTGCTCATCCCTGCGAGGTAGTGTGCTTATGATTGGTCCGTTGCTCGGCAGATGTGGCAAGGCCACCATCGCCCAGCCGGGCGGTGACAAGATTGGTCGCCGACGCTTGGACACCCACTTCTTGGGATTCAAGTATCTTGGAGCAAACTTTGTGCATGATGATGAACGCAACGTGTACCAGATTCAGGCAAAGAAGCTCAAGGGTTGCTACATGCTGCTCGATGAGGCTTCGGTGACGGGTACTGCCAACATCATCATGGCATCAGTTCTTGCCAAGGGCACCACTACCATCTATAATGCAGCCTGCGAGCCATATATCCAGCAACTTTGCCACTTGCTCAATGCCATGGGCGCACAGATCAGTGGCATCGCCAGCAACTTGCTCACCATCGTGGGTGTGGAGAAGTTGCATGGTGCGCAGCATCGCATCCTGCCAGATATGATCGAGGTGGGTTCGTTTATCGGTATGGCTGCCATGTGCGGAGAAGGCATCCGCATCAAGGATGTTTCGGTGAAGAACTTGGGCATCATCCCAGATTCGTTCCGTCGCTTAGGTGTGAAGATAAAGGTGGAGGGTGACGACCTTGTCATTCCAGAGCAGAAGCATTATGTAATCGACTCGTTTATCGATGGTACCATCATGACTCTTGCCGATGCACCTTGGCCAGGACTTACGCCAGACCTCTTGTCTGTATTGCTCGTCGTGGCAACCCAGGCTCGTGGCAGCGTGCTCTTCCATCAGAAGATGTTCGAGAGCCGCTTGTTCTTCGTGGATAAGCTCATCGACATGGGAGCGCAGATCATTCTTTGCGACCCTCACCGTGCCGTGGTGGTGGGTCATGACCATAAGAAAAAGCTCCGTGCCGGCAGAATGACCAGTCCGGATATCCGTGCAGGTATCGCCTTGCTCATCGCCGCCATGAGTGCCAATGGTACCAGTAGAATTGCGAACATTGCGCAGATAGACCGTGGCTATGAGGACATCGAGCATCGTCTCAATGCCTTGGGAGCCAAGATTACCCGTGTGGCGGACTAGGTGAGTGAAGAGTGAAGAACGAAGAGTGAAGAATTCAATAGCTGATTATGATAAGACGCGACGAAGTATATAAGATAGGTAAGCTGGGCAAGCCGCATGGAGTGAAGGGGGAAATCTCCTTTGCCATCACCGACGATGTGTTCGACCGAGTGGATGCCGAGTACTTGGTGCTCGACATTGATGGTATCCTCGTGCCTTTCTATCTCGAAGAGTATCGTTTCAAGAACGATGACAACGTGTTGGTGAAGTTTGAGGACATCGATACCCAGGAGCAGGCGCGCAACTATACGGGTTGCGAGGTTTATTTCCCTCGCCATCTCTCTGATAGCGATGAGGAGAACTTGTCGTGGGCTGAGATTATTGGCTTCCACCTGGTGGATGCTGTGAGTGGAAAGGAGGTTGGAACCATCGACCGTGTAGACGACTCGACGATCAATCTTCTTTTCGAGGTGACGACGCCACAGGGAGACGATGTGCTCATTCCTGCCAGCAACGACCTCATCGAGGAAGTGAGCGCTGAGAGGAAAGAAATCAAAATGGCGATTCCTGAGGGATTGCTCGACCTATGATTAGTTAGGAGTTAGGAGTTAGGAGTTTTTCCAAAGCTAATAATAAAAAATAATGAAGAAACAACAGATATGTATTCTCGGTTCTACGGGAAGTATCGGCACGCAGGCTCTTGATGTCATCGAGCAGCATAGCGACTTGTACGAGGTGTACTGCCTTACCGCCAACAACCGAGTGAAAGAACTTGCCGAGCAAGCCCACAAGTTTCATCCAGCTGCCGTGGTGATAGCCAATGAGGCGCACTATGAGGAGTTGCAAGACTTGTTGCGTGATGAGCCAGACATCAAGGTGTATGCTGGAGCGCAAGCCCTTTGCGACATCGTGCAGGCTGGACCTATCGATATGGTGCTTGCCTCGATGGTGGGCTTCTCGGGACTAGAGCCAACCATCCATGCCATCAAGGCACGCAAGAAGATTTGTCTTGCCAACAAGGAGACCTTGGTGGTTGCCGGTGAGTTGATTTGCAATCTTGCCCAGCAATATCATGTGCCTATCCTCCCCGTGGACAGTGAGCACAGCGCCATCTTCCAGAGCTTGGTGGGCGAGGGCGACAACGAGGTGGAGAAAATCCTCCTGACTTGTTCGGGCGGACCTTTCCGCAACTATACCCACGAACAATTGGAGAAGGTGACTGCCGCCGATGCCCTCAAGCATCCTACTTGGGACATGGGGGAGAAGATTACCATCGACTCGGCTTCGCTCATGAACAAGGGATTCGAGGTGACCGAGGCAAAGTGGCTCTTCGGCGTGCCTGCCGACAAAATACAGGTGCTCATCCATCCGCAGAGCATCGTGCATAGTGCCGTACAGTTTGCCGATGGAGCGGTGAAGGCGCAGCTAGGTGTGCCCGACATGCGTCTGCCAATCCAGTATGCCTTCTCTTTCCCGAAGCGCTTGCATCTCAATGGCGACCGTCTCGACCTCTTCAAGACCCAGGACTTGCAGTTCTTCGAGCCAGACTACAAGAAGTTTAAGTGCTTGCTGTTGGCTTTCGATGCCATCAAGAAGGGAGGCAACATGTCGTGCATCGTCAATGCGGCCAACGAGATTGTGAATGCGGGCTTCCGCAAGGGCGAATGTGGCTTCTTGCAGATGGCGGACATCATCGAGGAAACCATGGCGAAGGCTACGTTCGATAAGAACCCAGACCTCGATGTCTATCTTCAGACCGATGCTGAGGCTCGTAGAATCGCCACGGAGCTGATGAATAAATGATAAAGTATAAATAATAATTAATAAATGGAAGTATTTTTGATCAAAGCGTTGCAGTTGATGCTGTCGCTTTCCATCTTGGTGCTGCTCCATGAGGGCGGACACTTTTTCTTCTCCAAGCTCTTTGGTGTGAGGGTGGAGAAGTTTTATCTGTTCTTCGACCCTTGGTTCCATCTCTTCGAGTTCAAGCCAAAGAACTCGGATACCACATACGGATTGGGATGGTTACCACTCGGAGGATATTGCAAGATTTCGGGTATGATCGACGAGAGTTTCGATACCGAGCAAATGAAACAGCCCGAACAACCCTACGAATTCCGTAGCAAACCAGCTTGGCAGCGTTTGCTCATCATGATAGGTGGTGTGTTGGTCAACTTCGTGTTGGCACTCTTCATCTATTCCATGATTCTCTTCCACTGGGGCGACGATTATGTCACAACCAAGGATATGACCCAGGGTATGAAGTTCAATACCGAGGCAAAGGCGTTGGGCTTCCACGACCACGACATCTTGGTGGGCACCGAACAGGGGGCGTTCAAGACATACGATGGCGACTTGTTCCGTGAGCTTTCCACGGCTCATCGAGTAGACATCCTTCGTGATGGCAAGAAGATGAGCATCAACTTACCGGGCGATCTCAACATGCTCGACATGATCAAGGAGAGTCCTCGTTTCGTAGAGCTTTATCAGCCTTTGAAGATAGACAGCGTGATGCAGGATTCGCCTGCCAGCAAGCTGGGCTTGACCAAGAGCGACAAGATTCTTGCCATCAATGGCAAGAAGGTGGATTCTTTCAACGATTTCCAGTTGGAACTGGGACGTGTGGACGATGTGCTCAAGTCAGCCTCTAGCCATCAAGACAGTGTGAAGGCGTTGACAGCCCAGGTGGCTTATCTGAAGGCTACGGGCGATACTGTGAAGTCTACCGTACAGTTGCAATCCACGGATGACGGTGTGAAATTCGGCTTCTACAATCATCCTGTGATGCTCGACTATAAGGTTACTCATATCAGTTATGGTTTCTTCGAGAGCTTCCCTGCTGGTATCAAGTATGGCTGGAACGTGCTGTCGGGTTATGTGGGCGACATGAAGTATGTATTCTCTAAGGAGGGCGCCAAGAGTTTGGGCGGATTCGGAGCCTTAGGTAGCTTGTTCCCATCCATGTGGGATTGGCATGCATTCTGGATGATGACCGCATTCCTGAGCATCATCTTGGCATTCATGAACATCCTGCCTATCCCTGCGTTGGATGGTGGTCACGTGTTCTTCTTGCTCTATGAGATGATTACGGGTCGCAAGCCTGGCGACAAGTTTATGGAGCGTGCAGAGTATGTAGGTTTCGGCATCCTGCTCTTGTTGTTGCTGGTAGCCAACCTGAACGATGTATTGAGATTCTTCGGTATCATGTAAGGAATATCGAAGAAATATAAAAATACCCTTCACCCTTCACCTTCTTCCGAAAACCCTAGTGTTTATCGGTATTCTGAGGGTGAAGGGTGTTTTGTTACCCTTCACCTATCCTTCACCACCCTTCACCCTTGGCAATATTTCAAGCTGTATGGTTGACACGGGCTGAAAGCCCAGAAGCACCTAGCCCAGGGCAACGCCCTGGGTATATGTCGGAGAATAAATGCGCCCTGAAAGGGCAAAAGCATTATATTTATAGGGAATTTTATGCTTTTGCCCTTACAGGGCGAAGTTCTTGCATGTATATTACCTAGGGCGTTGCCCTAGGCTAGGTTCTTCTGCCCTTTCAGGGCGTATGGGACAATTCCAACTGTACAGCTTGAAATATTTTGTAGCGAAAAATGTCAGAGGTGAAAGGTGGTGAAGGGTGGGTGAAGGGCTAGAGATAACCCTTCATCCATATAAGTCTTTGTGGGATAATCTCTTAGGGCGAAAAGGTGAAGGGTGAAAGGATTCTCTCAAGCTAGCCTTCTACAAATTAAAAATAAAACGGTAATAATCCAATTTTTTACCCTCGTTTTTTTTGCCTTTAGTAGGCAAGTTTTTGCCCTGGTTGGGGCAAAACATTGCCTCAACTGGGGCGAAAAGCTGCCAGTTAAGGGCAAAATACGCAAAGATTTAGCTATGGAGAGCAGCCAATTATTTTTTTTGACTGATTCTAGGGTATACAAAAAGAAGGAGATAAATGCGAACGATAGCATATCGCATTTATCTCCTTCTTTGATATGATTGGTTTTAATCTTGATTTCTCATGATTATGAGTAGCGGATAATCTGACCAGGGGTCAGCTTCTTGTCCTTTCTGTAACCATTGAGGCGGCAAATCTGCTCTATGCTTACACCACGCTTCTCGGCGATGCTCATGAGCGTTTCGCCAGACTTCACCTTGTGGTAGAGCTTCTCGCCTGTTGGGCTGGCGTTATATCTGCCAACCTCGCCACCATTCACCTGCTCACGGGTGTAGCCACCATTTCCTACCTTGCCACGGGCTGCATTAGCCTCGGCATACTCACTCTCGTAAGTGTCGCGATTGAAATAGTAGAAGTCGCCAGTAACATCCTGGTTTCTGAAGTCGAAGAACAACGCAGGGTTCAGTGCCACGCCACAGAGACGAGTCTCGAAGTGGAGGTGAGAACCTGTGCTTCTACCGGTGTTGCCACCCAATCCAATTACTTCGCCAGCCTTGACCTCCTGGTTCTCAGAAACAAGCTGAGCGGAGAGGTGACCATAGATGGTCTCCAAGCCATTGTTGTGGCGGATAACGATGTACTTACCATAACCACCACCCTCATATCTTACGATGCGAACTTTGCCTGAGAAGGCTGCGCGGATTGAGTCGCCAATATAAACCTTGATGTCCATACCTTTATGTTGGCGGCCAAAGCTAGCACGATAACCGAAGTTACTTGTGACAACGCGACTAGGAGTTGGCATGCAGAAATGACGGAGGTCGATGCGTAAGTGCTCTGGCAACTGGGTTGCACGGTGAGCATACTTGTTGGAGAAGTCTTCGTACAATTCAGCCGAAGGATTCTCGCGATCTTCCATCAATCGATAATGCGATACGGCAAGCGTATCGAGCGATTTCATTCGATGGTCTACTGGCGCCTGTCTTGCCAACAAGTCCTGACCACAAGCGGGTACGACTGTTAACGCCAACAATGCCACGACCGAAATCTTCTTTATTTTACGTTTTAAACTCATATTCCTTTCTTTAATTCTCTTTTAGGTCCAACTAATGTCAATAAGCGCAGAACAATAAGTGAAATTCCGCAAAAACCACTAAGACAAATGCCTTAAATAGCGGTTTTGTTATATAGACGTTGCAAATATAACAAAAATAATTCAAATATCCAAGGTTGTTAACGCAAACTGGCTGATATTTAACGTGACCCTTTTGACTTTAACGTTTATTAATAAGTAAAGGCGTAAGATGTACGTAAATGCCTGATGTTATTCTTGTTGCAGCAATCTGAGGATGGCAACAGCAGGTGAGTGTCCCATAAATATATACTTTTTGACCACAGGACTAGTGAACCGTGTACAGTTTTGATAGGCTTTGTAGAGGTCATAGAGATTGATGGTAAATTCCTTGCCCGAGCTTTCCCTCACACCGATAATCATCTTGGCTGTCAATCGGAGTTGCACATATTTGATGCCCATGGTAGTTGTTATTTCTGTTATCTCTGCCAGTTTCTTTCTCATCTCTTCCATGGTGAGGTTGGGACGAGGTTCATAGATTGCAGGTTTAGGGTGGCGACCTCTTTTCTTCTTGGGTGTTATGCAATCCGTATTCTCCTGTTCTTTTGATGGCTCAAATTCTTTTGGAGAAAACAAGAATCCTTCTGTTTCATTCTTTTCCATATTTATTTTTGCGTAGCTGATGGTTGGTTCTTTCTTTTTTCTTTGACCGATTCGATGTGGGCAACTTTTACCTCATTATATATTGATACTGGTTCTTTTGCCTTTTAACTGATTGCTGCCCAGTTGATGTTGGTCTTTTTTAGTTCTTGGAGTCTGGCCCAGAGCAAGGCGTTCTGAGGCGAGCTGCATTGTGGGTCGTTGTCGATGATTTGCTGTGCTTCTGTGCGTGCCAGTTGTACGAGTTGTCCGTCCCTTGCGATGTTGGCTATCTTGAGGTCGAAAGCCATGCCGCTCTGTTGCGTTCCCTCCAGGTCGCCAGGTCCTCTCAGTTTGAGGTCGGCCTCGGCGATGCGGAATCCGTCGTTCGTATCGCACATGATGTCAATGCGTTTGCGAGTTTCCTCCGATAGCTTGTAACTGGTTACGAGGATGCAATAGCTTTGGTCGCAGCCACGACCTACTCGGCCTCTCAGCTGGTGCAACTGGGAGAGCCCGAATCGCTGTGCGTCGAGTATCACCATCACCGATGCGTTCGGCACATTCACACCAACCTCTATCACGGTGGTGGCAACGAGTATCTGGGTCTCGCCCTTTACGAAGCGAGCCATCTCCGCTTCCTTCTCCTCCGATTTCATCTGTCCGTGTATCTTACTCAGGCGGAACTCGGGGAACACTTGTTGCAAGGTCTCGTAGCCTTCCTCCAGGTTCTTGAGGTCCATCTTCTCGCTCTCCTTGATGAGGGGGAAGACGATGTATACTTGTCGCCCCAGTCGTATTTGGTTGCGGATGCTCTGGTAGAGGCTCGTCATCTGGTTGTCGAACTTATGGAGGGTCTGTATCGGCTTTCTGCCAGGTGGCAACTCGTCGATGACGCTCACGTCCAGGTCGCCATAGATGGTCATGGCGAGGGTGCGTGGGATAGGGGTGGCGGTCATCACGAGTACATGAGGCGGATTCTCGCTCTTGTTCCATAACTTGGCGCGTTGGGCTACACCGAAACGATGCTGCTCGTCGATGACGGCGATACCTAGGCGATGGAACACCACGGGGTCTTCGAGCACGGCATGGGTGCCTATCAATATTTGGATGTCGCCAGTGGCGAGGCCGTCGAGTATCTCCTTGCGCCTCTTGCCTTTTACGATGCCCGTGAGCAACTCCACCCGGATGTCCATGCCTTTCAAGAAGTCACGGATGGTCTGCAGGTGTTGTTCGGCGAGGATTTCGGTAGGGGCCATCAAGCAGGCCTGGTAGCCGTTGTCGAGGGCGATGAGCATGGTCATCAGTGCCACGAGAGTCTTGCCCGAGCCTACGTCGCCTTGCAGCAGACGGTTCATCTGGCGCCCGCTACACAGGTCGGCACGTATCTCGTGCATCACTCGCTTCTGCGCTCCCGTCAGAGCGAAAGGCAGGTTGTGGGCATAGAACCCATTGAAGATGTCGCCGATGCGATTGAACACATAGCCACGGAACTTGCGGCGCTGATCGCTCGCGTACCTTAATATATTAAGTTGTACATAGAACAGTTCCTCGAACTTGAGGCGTACTTGTGCCTTTTGCATCTCTTGATGGGAGTGGGGGTAATGTATCATGCGGAAAGCTGCATCCCGGGAAACAAGATGCAAACGGTTGACGATGAAGTCGGGTAGCGTTTCGGGCAGGGGAGGAAGAATGCCCACCAGTGCCTTGGTTATTTTCTCGATGGTGCGAGATGAAAAACCATACTTCTTCATCTTCTCGGTGCAGCCATAATAGGGTTGCATGCCCATCTCCGAGATTTGCAGGTTGCTGGCATCGTCGAGGTCGGGGTGGGCTAACTGATAGCGCCCGTTAAAGGCGGTAGGCTTTCCGAACACGATGTACTCCGTGCCCACCTTGTAAGTCTTGATGATATATTGGGCACTACGATACCACACCAGGTCTACCACGCCAAATCCGTCAGAGAAGTGAGCCACCAACAATTTGTTGCGCTTGCCCGTGTCCACTTCATCGTAGCTCAGAATCTTGCCCTTGATTTGCACATATGGCATGTCGGAGGTCAGTTCGCTGATATGGAATATCTTGGTGCGGTCTACGTATTTGTATGGGTAGTATTCCAAGAGGTCACCATAAGAGTTGATGCCAAGCTCCTTGCTCAGTATCTCTTTCTTCTTGGGACCTACGCCTGGCAGGTACATGATGTCTTGGTCTAGAATGCTACTCATAATGATGCAAAAGTACGACTTTATGTGAGAATATCCAAATATTTAACGAGTTTTTTGAAAGATTTTATGTATCTTTGCACCACCAAGAATACTATCAATGGTATTCGCAATTAGAAACAAACGGAGATGACTATATGGATTTAAAAAGGACTTTCTTGTCGATAATGGTTTGGGGAGTGATGGCGTTGGTCAACATGCCGCAGATAGCTTGGGCACAGACTCTTGAGGACAAAGCCAAGCCCTGGGCTTTTTGGCCTTGGGGAAATGGTGGCGTGTCAAAGGCTAGCATCCATGCCGACTTGGTGAATATGAAAAATATAGGTCTGGGCGGAATGCTTTTGGTGCCAGTTCACAGAATGGATGAACGGCAGGATAAGAAGGACGAGGAATGGGTGTTCTCACCCAAGTTTTGGAAAATGGTTGACTATTCCTTCCAATTGGCAGACTCACTTGGGCTAGGCATTGGTGTTTCATGTCCAGATGAATTCCTTACAGCTTGTAGCTCGACCATCTTACCAGAAGAGGCTATGCAACACGTAGTATGGACGGATAGCTTAATCCATGGCTCAAAAATCCTGGGCTTACAATTATTGCGCCCCCAGAGCTACAAGGATGGAAAATTCCAACCTGTGGGTAGCGAGGGGGGGTATTATGAAGATATAGCTGCCTTCGCCATTCCGTGCCAAGAGAACGTAGATAAGCGGGATGCCGCCAAGCAAAAAGGCGTTGGAACCTCCGCTCTGAGTGAGGTGGTCGGATTGGATGATGTGGTTCGGTTGAGTTTGGAGAATGGAAAGATAGTTGCCGCCACACAAAATGGCAATGAGTTGAAAAAAATACCTAAGGGCACTTGGCGCTTGCTTCGTATGGGGCATACGGTAATGGTTCGGTCCAATAACGAGACGATAGAGAATGGTAATGGACTGGAAGAGGACCAGTTTTCGCTTGTGTCAGCCCAGAAACGATTTGCCTCTTGGTATGAGAAATTCTTGGAACGTCCGTATTCTGATGTCATCAAGTATCTGCAAATCGATTCGAAAGAGAATAACGACCAGAACTGGGGCTATCGGTTTGCTGAGGAGTTTAAGGCTCGTAGGGGTTACGACCTCATCCCATATTTGCCTGTGGTGGCAGAGGTGAGGCTACAGTCTACCGAAAAGTACGAGCAAGTGCGGAAGGACATCCGGAAGACCATCCGTGAACTTGTCGGAGAAAAATATATGAAGCCCTTGGTAGCTATGGCGAAAGAGTATGACTTGGAAGTATCGGACGATGGTGTCGAGATAATAGATGTTGTCAATCTCGCTCCCGAAAAGATGAAGCAGAAAGTAGACCATTGCTTAACGCTTGGCGTAAACAAAATCCTTTTCCGTCTTCCGAATCATCAAACATGGAGTAAAGCCAAGGGTGACATGGTAGCCTACGTTGACAACTGTCAAAGATGGTTGCAACAAGGAAACGAAGTGGTAGACATTGCTGTGCTGTTGGATGAAGATAGCCTTAGTTTTGCGTCGCAACCTCATCGGAAAACAATGCCAGTGCCTAGTGGTTACAAGTATGACTTCATCAATACTGAGACATTGCTTCGATGGAATCCCGAGGCTAGTTATAAAGTAGGAAAACCCGAAAGGCAAGATTTTCGTATCTTGGTGGTACCTCAGCTGCAACTCTCGGAAGAGGTAAAGAAGAAAGTCGAGCAATTGCGAGAAGCGGGCATCATCGTTGTCGATAACCTGGGTAAGACTCGTGATTTTTCAGAGAATGGCATCTCTCCCGATGTGGAAATGCCAGAAAACTTAGATTATACACATCGACGAGTGCTTGAGCCACAAGCACGAAAGGACATCTATTTCTTGGTCAACCAAGAAGGTAAGGAACGAACGGTCACCGTCACTTTCCGTACCCAGAATGTTGCCATTCGGCAGGTGGTCAAGCTCTCATTGCCAGCCTATGGTTCCGTCTTTGTCGTTATGACGGATAAGGATGGCATGAAGATATTTAATCCGTTAGTGGGCGAGTAAAGCCTCCGCTACCTTGATGTCGAAAGGGGTGGTAATCTTGATGTTCTCACGATTGCCGTCCACCATCGCCACTTGGCATCCGAGGCTTTCCACTACTGATGCATCGTCGGTGAACTGCTCCTTGTAACCTTGGTTAAAGGCTTGCTTTGCCAAGCCGATGTCGAAGGCTTGAGGAGTTTGTACCACACGGTAGTCGCTGCGGAGCACGTTCTTGCCACCGCCGTGCTGATCGATGTAGCGCAGGGTGTCGGTCACTGCGTATACAGGGATGGCTGCATATTCCTCGCGGGCGGTCTCGTAACATTCTGCAATTACATCGGTAGATACGAACGGACGAACGCCATCGTGGATACCCACTACGCCATCCTCGTCGTCTGGTATCAGTGCCAAACCATTCTTGGAGGATTGGAAACGAGTGTCGCCGCCGTTGGCTATTTGGTGCTTGATGTCGAAGTGATGCTCCTCGCAGAGTTGGTGCCAGTATGCCTGCTGGCTCTCTGGCAATACCAAGATGATGTTCAGCTCAGGGTCGTATTCGTGGAAGCGCTCGATGGTGCGCATCAGGATAGGCTTGCCAGCCACTGGCAGGAATTGCTTCGGAATCTCACTGCCCATGCGGAGGCCTTTGCCTCCGGCTACTATGATTACGTAATCCATTGTTAGTTAGGAGTTAGAAGTTAGGAGTTAGGAGTTCTTGGCTCCTTGCTCCTAACTATTGTTTGTTATTTGCTCTCCATCAGGTGAGCGTACTGCATTCCTTTCTGGAGCTGTGCCACCTTCTCGTCGCCTACGAAGTAGCTCAATATCTTGTAGGCGTATGGGAGTGTTGCGGCAGGACCTTCGCCTGTAATCACGTTACCATCTTCCTGGAAAAGTTCGCCCGTGTACTCGGTGTTGGCACCAAAGTAACGCTCGAAACCTGGGGAGCAGGTTGCCTTCTTGCCATCGAGGATGCCTGTGCTAGCCAATACCATAGGGGCTGCGCAGATGGCACCTACACGCTTGCCGGCTTTGTGCTGGGCGATGACAGCTTGGCGCACACCTTCGTGCTCGTTCAGGTTGGTGCTTCCTGGCATGCCGCCTGGGAGCAAGAGCATGTCTGCGTCGCCGAAGTCCTTGATGTCCTCAAACTTGAGGTCGGCCTTGATGGTGATGCCATGGGAAGTTTCCACAAATTCGCTGCCCGTAATGCTGACGGTCTTGATGTCTACACCACCTCTGCGGAGGATGTCCACTGGAGCCAAGCCTTCGATTTCCTCGAAGCCGTTGGCAAGAAATTCATATACCTTTGCCATAATTTTATCTATTTTTTGTCGTATTATTCGATTAATATTATTAATTTTGCAATTGTATAGGGAAATTACACCTTTATTTATAGAGTGTGTCTTATCTTTCCCTTTTGCAAAAGTAAGCATAATAATTGAAACTACAAAATAAAATATTTGAAACTATAATAAATGGTGCAACAACATTTGAAATTTGCAATATTTGGCAATGAATATCAAGCCAAGAAGTCGGCTAGTATCGAAAAAATCCTTGATTACCTCGACAAGAAGGGAGCTGAGGTGTATTTCGAGAATGCTTACTATGAGTTCTTGACCCGCGACCAGCATCTCCATGTGAATGCGGCGGGCGTGTTCGAGGACTATAACTTCGATGTGAATTATGTCATATCGATGGGCGGCGACGGTACTTTCCTCAAGGCGGCGAGCCGAGTGGGGGCAAAGGGAACGCCTATCATCGGTGTGAACATGGGACGCTTGGGCTTTCTCGCCGATGTGTTGCCGAGCGAGATAGAGACGGCATTGGATAGTCTTTATGCTGGCGATTGCGTAATAGAAGACCATGCCGTGATCGAGGTGAAGGCAGAAGGAGGCATTCTTGCCGGTAATCCTTTTGCCCTCAACGACATCGCTGTACTGAAACGAGACGATGCCTCGATGATTTCCATCCGTACTCAGGTGGACGGCGAATTCCTCGTTACTTATCAGGCGGATGGTCTCATTGTGACCACGCCTACGGGCTCCACGGCTTACAATCTTTCCAATGGCGGACCTATCATTATTCCGCAGAGTGGCAGTCTCTGTTTGACGCCAGTGGCTCCGCATAGTTTGAACATCCGTCCCATCGTTATCAATGATACGGCGGAGATTACTCTCGACATCGAGAGCCGTAGCCATAACTATCTCGTAGCTATCGATGGTCGCAGCGAGCGTATGACGGAGGAGACTCGCCTTATCATCCGCAAGGCTCCACATACCATCAAGATAGTGAAGCAGCGCAACCAACGTTACTTCTCCACCCTGCGAGAGAAACTGATGTGGGGAGCTGACCAAAGAGAAAGATAAAAAAGCAAAAAGCCTTTCCGTTGTAGCGGAAAGGCTTTTTGCTTTTTTATCTATGTTGTTATTTGATGACCATCTTCTTGCCTTGGTGAATGTAGATGCCAGCCTGGGTAGGCTTCTGCATCATCTTCATGCCACTAAGGGTGTACCAAGCCTCATCTGTAGATTTGTAGTTGTCTACGATAGGAGCGGCGATACCGGTGGATGATATGTACTGTGATGTTACATCGGTGCAAGTATATTTTCCACCACTCAGCGTACTGGTTACCTCGAAGAACTTGGTGCTGTTGCCTGCGGCAAGGTCAATGGTCTGTTTCTTGCCACTTCCCTGATTGAAAATGATGTTGACTACATCGTCCTTCTTCTTGATGTCGAAGTTCATGTAATACCAGGTCTTGCCACCCAAGTCTTTGGTTGCTGTTACCGCAGTGCCAGGCCATGCCTTGGTCAATGTGCCATTGCTGTTCCAGGCATAGAAATACATGGCGTTACCCCAGTTGCTCACATTGTCGGCGTTGGCATATACGGTGATGGTATATGGCTCGAATGCCTTGATGGTATAGTTGTAGGTGCGAATGCCGCTTACGATACCATTGATGAGCAGACCCACTTTGAGGGTGCATGAGTTGTCGATGTTGATAGTGCTGCCACTTGTCGCCTGCTTGCTGCTTGCTGTAGGTACTGTGCCATCGGTGGTGTAAACCAACTTGGCGTTAGCGTTTTGGCTAACGGCGGTAAGGGTGGCCTTGAAACTTGCCTCATATTCGCCCGAAGCCTTGTCTGCCCAAGCAGTCTCTGCATTCTTGGCTAGATAGTAGCGATAGTGGTAACCATCGAGAATCTGAGTGTAATCGGCGCCAGGCTGATAGGTCTTCGTGTCGTTTCCTACGACGAAGAGTAGTTTTGCTTTCTCGCCAGTAACCTCACCTGCGCAATAATTTTTGTTGAGCTTTACGAAGGCATAGTCGCTCATATTGGTGATGCCAGCCTGTCTGCGAGCGTCAATCATGCTCTTCAACTCCTGTTCGTAGGCTCTCCAGTGTGGTTGGAAGATGCAAGGAGTGCCAGGCATGGCGAGCAAGTAAGCGTTGGCTGCAAGTGTATCCTTCTTGATAGGGTCAAGAGGTTCGCTGGCCGAACGATATTGGGTGTCGTGATTCTCTACGAAAGTTACAGCATACTGGCGATAGTTTTTGTCGTGCATTAAGTTGTTGCTTGATTTCAGCAAGATCCAGTTTTGCCCGTTGATGGCATCACGTACATTGTAGCGAAACTGGAAGTCGAAGGCAGCGCTCTTCTTGTTGGTAGCGTTGATCCAGTTCTCGATTTTTTCGTTTCCATCCCAGTATTCGCCTACGGAGTATTTGATGCCAACGGCATCGTTGTAGTCGGCAACGTGGGAGCCATTGAAACCTTTCACCATGTCGTAGCGGAATCCCTCATATCCTAGGTCATTCTTCAGAAAGTCCAGATATGCATTGATGATTCGCTGCACGTTGGCACTCTTGTGGTCGAGGTCGCGGCAACCATCCCAGTCCTCGCCCTCGTCATTGTTGTTGCTGAGGCTCACCTTGGCTTTGTTGGCTTCTGTGAGAGCCTTGCCTCCATCATCGTTTCTTACGATGTCGGTGGTCTTAAACTGGTAGGTTTCTCCCTTGTAAGTTTCCTCATGGAAGCCAAACCAACCATCTGTTTGGTGGTGGTTGATCACGACATCTGCGATTGTGACGATGCCATTCGCCTTTAGGGTCTTGATCATCGAGCGAAGTTGCGCTTCTGTGCCAAAACTAGAGTTTTGGTTGAAATAATAATAAGGTGCATAGCCCATCACCTGGATAGTTTCCAAGCACTTTCCGCTTTGAGGTACCCAGATGAGGTCGATGTAGCCCTTCATGTCGGATGCCTGTTTTTCGAGCACACTCCATTGAGTATAGTCGTAAGAATCCCAAGAGAATCCTTGCAGCATCACGCCACCATAGTTGGCTGGCCAACCTTGTGCGGAGATGTTGATAGTTGCCAGTAAGGCAACGAGAGATATGTAAAGTTTCTTCATATTAGGTATTGTTTTTTCCTTTGTTGTTTTGATTATTTATTCTCTTTGTTTATTTCGTGGGCAAAGGTACGACTATTTCTTATATGATATAGCTAAATTGATGTAAATCAAGCAAAAGGATTGTGCAAACGTTTGCACGTTCTTGTGTAAAGAAAAGCATGCCACAGGTCATCAGTTGGGCTTGTGGCATGCTTTCCTTGTTCTGTCTAGTTGGGTTGAATGTTATTTTTTGATAGCTATTTTCTTGTGATTGTGGATATAGATTCCCGATGAGGAAGGGATGGTCTCTTTTTTCCCATCGAGGGTATACCAATGATTGTCGGCGTGGGACTTGTTGGATGCTGTGACATGCGTGATGCCAGTAGCGCCGCCTGTGAAGTTTTTCAACTCATAGAGAGCTGAGGTCGCCATGCCGGTTCTGCTGTCGAAGAGTGGGGCGTTGTACCAACTCTCGCTGAGTTTGGAATCCTTGGCATTGTACTCCATCCACCACCAGAAGAGACCATTTACATGCTGGTGCTTGTTGAGCATGGTGATGAGGTCGGTGGTTATCGCTTTTTGTCCTGCGTCGGAATATGGATATTTGGAGGTATAGTTATAGGTGGTTCCTCCTACTGCCCAAGCATAAGGATAGCCAAATTCCACCACCATGATGTTCTTGTCGGCGTAGTCCTTTTCCAAGAGATTGATGGCGCCTTCCAGTTCTGAGATGGCTCCATGGAAGTATGGATAATAACTCAGTCCGATGATGTCGTAGTCGATGTCGGCGGCTTCCATCTGCTTGTAGAAGTTGCTGAGGGCAGCATAATTCTTGTTGTCTTTTTGCTGGGAGATACTTGTGCGCTCGCAGTGGATGATGATTTTAGCCGTAGGGCATTCCTCACGGCAAGCTTTGGTGGCATTCTTTAAGAGATTGGTGAAACGAGTCCAGTTGGCTGCTGGCGATGATGGCCAGCAACGATTGGTGCCATTGCTTTCGCCACCCACGGCAGCTCTGGTGCCCCAAAGCATTCCATAACTTATCTCGTTGCCCGTCTGTATCATGTCTGGTTCTGCGCCTGCTGCTTTCATCTGCTGCAACACATCCTTGGTATAGTCGTAGAGTTTTTGCTGTAGCTGTGCGTCTGTTAGGTCTTTCCAAGCGTCTGGAGTCCACTGTTTGCCAGGGTCTGCCCATGTGTCGCTGTAGTGGAAGTCGAGCATCAGCTTGAATCCGGCATCCTTGATGCGCTTGCCGAGCGTTTTTACATATTCCAAGTCTTGGCACACGTTTTCGTCTTTATCCGCTCCGGTGTTCTTGCTAGGATCCACGAAGAGGCGAAGGCGCATGGCGTTCATGCCCTGTTCCTTGAAGAAGGTGAGGGGAGAGGCGATGGCTTTGCCGTCTTGTTCATAATACTGGGCACCAGCCTGTTCGTATTTTGGGAGCAGCGAGATGTCGCCACCCACGTATTTCTGGGCAGAAGCACAGAGTGAAGTGATGCCCAGGAGGGCGATGAGTAAAGTTTTCTTCATTGTTAATTCTTTTAGGTCCTACTTTTTGGCAAAAGTACAAAAAATCTTGTTAACCTACAAATCTTTGTCTATTTTATTGCCGAATTGTCCGTTTTATTTTTATGTTTTCCTCTGTCTTGTCCATAGGAAAAGTCATTCCAACCTTACAGGTTGATAATTTTCAGCCAAGTCTGTACTATTAGGAGAATTATATTAAAAATGTTGAAAACATTTGGTAATCTCGATAATTATTGCGTAATTTGCGTTGCGTAAAATGTGCAATGATTGTTAGATAACAAAGAAACAGCAATATGGCAACACTAAATAATCCTTTCGTAATATATGGTTATAAAGGTTCTGAATACTTTTGTGACCGAGATAAAGAGACGGAGAAGATGATTACGACGCTTCATAATGAGCGTAATGTCACCCTTGTCGCTCCCCGTCGTATGGGCAAGACAGGCTTGATTCATCATGTCTTTCATCAGTTGGAGGAGAGATATGAGGGGGTGAAATGCTTCTATCTCGACATCTTTTCTACGAAGAATTTGGAACAGATGGTGCAGCTCATGGCTGCGGAAATCATAGGCAAGCTAGATACTGTTTCTCAGTCGGCATTGCGCAAGGTACAGGAATTCTTTAGCAGCTGGCGTCCTACGTTGACTATAGATGAATTGACCGGCATCCCAACTTTTTCATTGGATTTGAAACCGAGCGAGGGGAGAGAGAGTTTGAAGCGAATTTTTGAATATCTGAAGCAGTCGGACAAACGATGCTATATCGCCATCGACGAGTTTCAGCAGATATTGAATTATCCAGAGGATGGGGTAGAGGCGATGATTCGTTCTTATATCCAGTTTTTGCCGAATGTCTATTTCGTGTTCTCGGGTAGTCAGCAACACATGATGGAGGAAATGTTCCTCTCGGCAAATCGGCCTTTCTATCAAAGTTCATTGGTGATGTCGTTGTCTTGTATTGACGAGAAGAAGTATTTGGAGTTTGCCAATCATTTGTTGGTTTCGCAAGGGCGAGAGGTGGATGCTGCTACCTTTTCTTATATTTATCAGCAGTCGGATAGCGTAACTTGGTATGTGCAAGCGATACTGCATGGTATCTACGAGCATCGTTCGGAAGCGATAGACAGCAAGTTGGTGGATGAAGTGATACAAGAGTTGATAGAGGAGCAAGCGATGTCTTATCAGAATTATTGCGCTTGGCTCACGGAGAACCAGCAAATGCTCTTGGTGGCTATTGCCCGAGAGCGTTTGGTCTCTTCGCCTTTGAGCCAACAGTTCATTCGTACTCACAATCTCCCAGCCACGAGCAGCGTGAAGACGGCGCTGAAAGCTTTGGTGGATAAACAGCTCGTGGGCAAGACCCCGCAAGGCTATCTGGTAAATGACCGCTTCTTTGCCAAGTGGCTGATAAGCTAATATTTGTAATTTGCGAAACCGCTGGTTTCGCAATTGTGCAAAAATAGGCGGCTCTCGGATGAGGAGAGTCGCCTATTGGTGTTATAGTTCTTGGATTTGCTTGATTTCTTCTATGCTTAATCCGGTGGCCTGAGAAATGATTTCTAATGGAATGTGTTGAGCTAAGAGCTTGCGAGCAATGTCCTTTTTCTCTTCGGCTCTTCCTTCTGCTCTTCCTTCTGCTCTTCCTTCTGCCCTTCCTTCTGCCCTTCCTTCTGCCCTTCCTTCAGCTCTTCCTTCAGCCAAGCCTTCTAACTTGGCATTGCCTAGCACGTCATTTTGTATCATGATGGCATTGAGATGTTCGTCGTAAGCATGGCGCTCTGCATCAGACATCTCATAATATTTTAGTTTCTCACGAGCCTCTTGTAACCCTGGAGCCTTGGTGTCAGGGTCGATGACTCCATTCTTGAGATAATTCACCCATTCTTCCAATGGAGATTTTGCCACCTTGTTGAATTCGTTGACGCGTACAAGTATATAGGTAGGGAAAATCTCCGAAGGTGATTTTCTCACGATGTTGTTTTTTTCCTTCGTGCTGATAACTAGCTGGTCCTTCGTGTGTAATCCCACGAAGTTATTTTGTCCAATATAGATATAGTCAGAACCTTTGCCCAAGTCGAAGTAGAGGATGCTGATGGAATATACTTTTTTCACCTCCTTGTAGCTGTTCCCCAGGTTGATATGCTCGGTGATAGCCTTGGCAACACCATAGAGTACACGTTCTAGGTAATAAAGCTCGCTGGTGTTTTGTATTTCCACGATGATGATTTCTCCCTTGCTGTTCTTTGCCTTGATGTCCACACGGTTGAATTTGTCATCTTCTTTCTGTTGGTTGCCTTCACTTTCGAGGATATCAATGATTTTCACTTTTTCGTTCAAGAACACAGTGAGGAAGCCTTCCAATACACCAAAGTTGGCCTTTTGGCGGAGCAATCTTTTGATAGCCCAGTCAAATCTAATATATCTGTCTCTTAATTCTGCCATAGTTGTAACCTCCTATCTTTATCGTTGTACATTATGTCGGTTGCAAAGATACGACTTTTCTTCGTAACCTCCAAGAGATTAATGGAAAATATTGGGGAGATGAGAAAAGAAAATAGGCGGCTCTCGGATGAGGAGAGTCGCCTATTTGATATATTGTCTTAATGATGAAAAGCGGGAATTACTTTTTGGTCATAACTGCATGAGCCTTACCGTTGCAGAAAGCATAGAGCTTGATGTCGTATGTTCCTGCTGTTACTTGGATGTTGTCGCCACCTTGGGTAAGGTTGTTGAGATTGCCACCCCAGTTAGGGTTCTGTCCCCAGTCATCGTTAGAGCGGAACTTGATGGTACCATCTTTCAAGACGATGTCCTTGATTTCCCAGCAGTTCTCTGATTTGTTGTAGGTCATGTCAACATCTGAATCCCATCCGTTTGGTGCACCATCACCGATGACACCGATAGAGTTGATCTTAAGAAGATTCATAGTCTTATCTACCACATTGAGTTTTACTTGGTAGTAACCTGGCTCTGCAACAAGGATGTTGTCATCAGCATTGCCTGTCAAACCAAAGTAGCTTGCACCGAGGCAACCATCCCAGTTGTTGCCATCGTTAGGACGGAACTTGAACTGTGACTCCAAATACATGCAACCTTCGTAGCTGCCATCGTATGAAGAAGTAGAGAGGAAGTCATTAGCGCCCCAGCCATTGCCGTCGCCAGCTACGTAATAGTATTCGCTGAAGTTCAATGGTGTAACCTCGTATGTGCGAGCCATCATATCGATGGTAATTTTATAATATTTGGCGTTGGTATCTGTAATGTTCCATGCCTTAGCCTCTGTGTCGTTTGCGCCCTGAACGAAAGTACCCTTTTGAGCTGTTTCGCCATTGGTAGCTGCACCGATAACGTAAGGTGAAGACCATGGATTGTCAAGTGCCTGAGCTGATGCTGGCATAATCTTGAACCAGTTGTCTGCTGCTGTACCATCGTCATTGGTTGGAGCTGGAATGACAACAGAGAATACAGGGTCGTCGTAAACATCACCACCACCATTGGTCAACTTGTAAGTCTTGTCTGTAGTGTTCCACTTGTTGGCTGCACCTACATAATAGTAAGCATCTTCGATAACTGGTGCCTGTGGCTTCACCTTGACGATGAAGTTTTCGGATGTGAGGTAGCTGGCTGTGCTACCATTGCTGAATGTTACCTTAGCCTGTGACTGCATGTCGCGCTCCATAGGACGCTTGCCGTATGTGGACTCTACATATTCCTTCAACTCACTGAAGGCAACCTTACCAGTAGAACCCATGTTGAGGGTGCCCGTCTTAGTCTTGGTCTCTGCTCCATCAAGATACTGGTAAGTATAAGTGATAGAGAACTTCTGTCCATAAGCTCCTTTGTTAGAGGTTGGCATTTTAGTAATTTGGCAAACCTGTACAGAGTCAGTTCCTTCTGGTACCTTGGAGAAGTCGATGAGGTCAACTGGTGATACTGCACCATTGCCAAAGGCTACGGCATCAGGCTGGGTGTTGCCAGCTTGTTCTGTCCAGTCGTTGAAACTCTCATCACAAGAAGCCAAGGCGAATGTTGCCAAACCTGCCAATAAATATGATTTGATTTTCATAATTGTTTCTTTTTTAGGGAGGGGAGAGGTATGCACGGGGCATGTCCTCTCTCCCTGATTGATTTTGATGAATTATTTCTGCTCTACGAAAGAGTAAGCACCTGTGATATCATTGAAGAATACCTTGTAAGTACCCTTGTCGCAAGGAATGTTGCTACCCTTTACGTTACCGATGGCGCAAGGGAAGATGGAACTACCCCATGTTGTGCCGTCGTTGGCTGTGAATACCATGTTGGTCTTGGTACCAAGAGTGATGGTTGCGAACCAGTCGTGGTTCTCCATGCCGGCGCAAGTGTTGACTGCTGCCATCTCGTTATCACCAATCTTAACAGATGTGTAAGTTGTAACAGGGTCTGTATAAGGCTTAACTGTCATGCTGAGACTCTTGGTATTGATGTCGATGGTATAGTAACCTGCATCTTCAACTGTGGTGTTGCCTGGGTCGTCGCCACCACTACGGTATTTGAAGCCTGAACCACCCTTGGCATTGATGGTACCGCCACTCAAACTATAGTTCCAGTTGGTAAGTCCCTTAGGTTCGATGAATTTTATTGTTCCACCTGCAGCCAGGTAACCAATCCATTCTACAACACCATCGCCAGTGAACTTGTCATATTCTGCGCCCTTCTTCACATACATAGGCTGCATACCTGTACCGAAGAATGCTGGGTCGTTCTTCCATGTACAGCCATCATTACCGATGATGGAACCTGTGATGTACCAGAACTTAGGCAAACTCTCCTTGATGAAGTAAGGATAAACCTTGATCTGCTGAACTGATGAGTAAACATAGTTGGCGGAATCGTTGAGGTTCTTTGGACAAGCTACCATACGAACATTAATGGTAACAGGAGTTGTCTTCTCTACCTGTGCGGCATCGTCCCAACCCTTGATTTTCATCACGCAGAGGTCAACCTCGTTGGTTGGAGCGTTATAGGTGATAGAATTTGATGTGGAAGACAAGGAGTAAACCTTATCTGCATCAGCGAAGTTTGCGTTGTCTTCACCAGTTACCTGCATCCAGTAGGTAGTCTCTGTAGGGAAACTGTAGTTTGGAGCCTTTTCTGCCATAAACTGGATGGCAGAACTATTCTCCAAGTCGATAACATTGTCAGCAATCTCTGGCTTGAGAAGATTGAATGACTCTGGGACTGTCAATATAGGGTTGTCGTCTCGGTCGGAGTCGCAAGAGGCGAAAGCGAGAAGACCAACCATCATCGCAGCCATGATATTTAATTTCTTCATAACTTTTATTCTTTAAAGATGAACCATTTTATTTACCGTAACCATCATTCTGTTTCAAACCAGTTGTGTTACTGTTCATGTCGCTGTTAGGGATAGGGAAGAGGTTGAAGTGAGCATCAAATGGAGTACCATTCTGTGTACCGCCCATCCATTCCCAGGTGTAGTCGTTCTGACCACCGAACTTATTGAATCGAATCAAGTCCATACGGCGACGACCTTCGTAAGCGAATTCTCTAGACCACTCATCGCAGATGTTGTCGAGTGTGCAAGATGTAAATGGAGTAGCCTCAGCTCTTTCACGAATGTCATTGATATACTTCAAGCCTTCAGCGGTGCAAGTACCACCATTCTGGCGAGCGTCAGCCTCTGCATAGGTAAGGTAAGCCTCAGCTGCACGCATCATAGGGAAGTCGATGTCAACAAACTGAGTGTGCTTAACTTTTCCACCATCAGCACGGAGGTTCAGGAACTTCACGTATCCGAAGCCAGACTTGAAGTCAGACTCCTTGCTAATGCTCTCAGTGTGGCCTTTGGTGAAGAACAAGGCACGGTCGTCGTTAGCCTCGGCAGCTACCTGGTCTGGAGTGCCCTGCATTGGCTCGCTGCTAGGGAAGAACTTCTGTACAAACTGCTTGCGAGCGTGGTTACCACCCCAGCCTTCGGAAGTACCTGTAGGATATTCACCTGCCATATCAGCATCAGTTGTAGATGCTACCAAGAACAAGCAACCACCCCATGTCTGGGTATCTTCGCCATCATGGATGGCTGGAAGGATAATCTCGTCCTGTGCACCGTTTACGTCGTTGTCAGCCAAGAACAACTTCTGGAAAGCTGAGTAAGAACCAGTTGCTGTCTTTACCAATCCATAAGGAGAGTCGATGACCTTCTTGGCGAAGTATTTTGCAGAGTCGTTCTGCTCTGTGCCAGCGTAAACCTTTCCGTTGAGGTAATCGCGAGCGAGGAGCAACCAAGCTGCAGCCTTGTTGGCACGACCATAACCGTCCTCGTTTCCGTTCTTTACAGCAGCATCGTTCAATACTTCGGTAGAATTTCCATCTTCACCAGAGATTTGACGGAGTTCACTGTTAATGAACTTGTAAAGGTCTGCACGCTTAATCTGAGGAGCTGACTCACTGGAGATGGTCAAGGTGAAAGGTACATTGCCGTAGAGATCCATCAAGTAAGAGTAGTGGAGAGCTCTCAAGAAACGAGCCTCTGCACGCTTGGCGCCGATGCCTTCTTCTGTAGAACCTGCCGTCTGCTCCAAGTAATAGTTGGCATTGGTAATGCCGAAGTAGAGACGGTAGTAAAGTGCCTTCATCATTGGGTGGGAATCACTCCATGAGGCGTGGTTGAACTCAGGGATACCAACATCTCCCCAAATACACTCAGACTCATCAGTAGGAAGCTCGTTGGCGTTCCAAAGCTGGCGAATCAAACTAGATGTACCCTCGTCGATGTCGTCGATGTCGCCATCTCCGTCAGGACCTTTCTGACCGGTCATCACGAGGTTGGCATATACCTTGTTGAGAACTGCATCGTAGTCTGGATTGGAAACCTGGTTTGGATTGATGTTCTTCACATTCAGGTCATCCACACAAGACGAGAGTCCTAATGATGCAACAGCCATTGCTGCAACAGGTAATATATTTTTTAATTTCATTAGTCTCATAATTGTACTTTCTTTAATACGTTAGAAGTTCAAGTTAAGTCCGATCACTGTAGTGAATGGACGTGGGTAGAGTGAATTGTCGATACCACTTGCTACCTCTGGGTCGATGCCACTGTAGTTTGTGATAGTGAATACGTTCTGTGCAGTAACGTAAATACGTCCACTTAGGCCCTTGTACTTGCCACCTGCGAAGAGGTTGTTGAATGAGTAACCCAAGGTGATGTTGTCCATCTTCAGGAAGGATGCGTTCTCAACAAAGTAATCTGTGAAGAACTGCTCAGTCAATGGGCTGGTGAAACCGAGTTTCACGGCATCTGTAGGACGGTTGCCTGCATAGCTCAATGCGTAGATGGAACCAGTACCGATGTTGCAAGAGCCTGCAAGGTTGTCATTGTATACATAGTTGCCGAGGCTTGCACGCATAGAGAAGCTGAAGTCCCAGTTCTTGTACATCAACTTAGAACCGAAGCCCATGGTTACATCAGGGGCTGGCTTGTAGTAGAAGTAGCGGTCGCCGCTATCTATCGTACCATTTCCATTGCGGTCTACGTATGTGTTCTGCAATGGCTTGCCATCCTTGTCGTAAGCCTGCTGATATACATAGAAGGCACTTGTGGCATGGCCAACGGCGTGTGCCTGGATGTTGCTACCAGTACCTGCTGATACACCACCAGTCTCAACGATGTAGTCCTTGCTAGAGCCAATCAGCTCGTCAATCTTGTTCTTGTTGTAAGTGAAGTTATAGTTGAGCTCCCATCTGAAGTCCTTGCTTTCGATAGGTCGAACGATGGTTGCCAACTCAAAACCTGTGTTGTGCAAAGAACCGATGTTGCTTGGTACCTTGTTTTTGAAGTTGCTACCTGCTGATACATATACGGTATTGATCAAATCAGTAGTCTTGCGATAATAGTAATCCAAGTTCAATACCCAACGATCACGGAAGAATGAGAAATCTACACCTGCATTCCAGGTGGTTGTCTTCTCCCAAGTCAAGTCGCTGATAGCATCAGGACGATAGGTTATGCCCTTGCCATCCTTGCCCTTGATGACGGGATAGTAAGCATGGTCGATGTTTGGTGTATAAGTTGGGATGTAAGTGTAGTCACCAATACCTTCCTGCTGACCTGTTTTACCCCAACCTAAACGTACCTTGGCATCGCTGACCCAATCTACATTCTTCAAGAAACTTTCTTCCTTTGCCTTCCATGCAAAAGCCAAAGATGGGAAGAGACCCCAACGATTACCCTTTGCAAAACGAGAAGAACCATCATCACGCAGTGTGAAGGTGAGGAGGTAGCGGTCCATGAGAGAGTAGTTCAAACGACCGAAGAATGAAACCAGGAAGTTCTCTGTCTTGTAGAGTGTACCTGATGTTGGCTCGTTGTACTTATTGCCAGCGTCTGGACTAGTTGACGGATAGATACCATAGCCATTCCAGTCTGTCTTCTTGTGGAAGTGCTGGTACTCATAACCTGCCATCACGTCGATGTGGTTAACCTTGGCGAAATCCTTCAAGTACTGAGCGTATGCATTGAAAGAGAGGTTGTAAGTGTCCATCTTGTTCCAACCGGTATAACCATAGTAGTTGTTGGAATATGACATTGGGTCAATGTCTGTGTTCTGCTTACCGGTAGAGATGTCTGCGCCAGCGTTCATGTGGAGATGCAAGTCTTCGAAGCCATGAATCTTGTAGTCTGCCTCAAAGTTTCCAACGAAGGTCTTGGAGGTAGCACGGTCGTTCTTGTTCTCAAGCAAAGCTACTGGGTTGGTTGTTGCGTTACGGTTGGCAGAGATACCCCATGTAGGGTCCATAAAGGTTGAACCCTGTGTGAACCACTGACAATAACCGCCGAAATACTTATTGTAGAGTTCGTTATCGACACGGACAGGCTTGGTTGGATCCATGTAGCGGGCTGCACCGATGGCACCACCATCTGCGTAACGGCTCTTGGCAATCATACCCTTTCCATTGATATTCAACTTCAAGTGGTCTTGCAACAAGGATGGGTTCAAGCTCAAGCTTGCTGTGTAGCGCTCGAACTTAGAGGTCTTGATGATACCTTCGTTGTTGGTATAGCCGAGAGATACACGATAAGGCATGTTCTTCAAACCACCAGAAACTGTGATGTTGTGGTCGTGGGAGATGGCTGTGCGGAAAATCTCGTCTTGCCAGTTGGTATCAGCGAAGTGCTGCTCGCCCTGGGTGAATGAACTTTTGTAACCAGTGATGTTACCATCGCCATCCTTGATAGGACTGATAGTCTCACCAGAATAATCATAGTAACCAAGAGAACGGTAAGCATCGCTATCTTCGCCATAGAGGTTCTTGATGAACTGCTGGTATTCTGGACCGCTCATGACATCAATAGTCTTTTTCTTGGTAGAGATAGACATGTTGCCATTATAACTTACCTTAGGAGCCTGGCCGGAGCGGCCTTTCTTTGTAGTGATGATGATGACACCATTAGAAGCACGAGAACCGTAGATGGCTGTAGCAGAAGCATCCTTCAATACGGTGAAACTCTCGATATCGTTAGGGTTTACCATAGACAATGGGTTGGCAAGACCTTGCACACCATAATTATCCATAGCCAAACCATCGATGACAATCAATGGGTCGTTGGATGCGTTCAATGAAGATCCGCCACGTACACGAATTTGTGCGCCACCACCAGGAGTACCATCATTTGAAATGACGCTTACACCGGCAATCTTACCAGAAATCATGTCTTGTGCATTAGTTTGGAGACCGTGGTTCATGTCATCTGGCTTAATGGCTGTGACAGAACCTGTCAAGTCGTTCTTCTTAGCCACACCATAACCGATGACCACGACCTCGTTCAAAGACTTGGAGTCGTCCTGGAGCGTAATGGTCATGTTGTTGGAGGCCTTCACAGTCTGTGGAGTCATTCCTAGATAGGTGAACGTTAGGTTAGCGCCTGGAGCGGCGTCAACAGAGAAGTTACCATCCATGTCGGTAATGCCCACTGCCTTACCGTTCACTGTAATGGTAGCACCCATGACAGGCTCACCAGAAGCATCTTTCACTTGTCCCTTTATCGCATTGCTCTGCGCAAAGGAACTTGCTGTCAAGAGCAGACCGCTTGCTAGGGTCAACGCTCTGAGAGGCAATTTAAATTTTACCTGCTTCATCATTTTGCTTGATTTTTAAGTTTATGTTATTATTTTATATTGTTTATTCTTTCTGATTCGGTAACCTTTAGGGGGAACGCATTGCTGTTTCCTTGTTTTAGGCATCGTTTTATTCTCATCTTTCGATTTCTGCTGCAAAATTAGTTTCTTTTGCGATATGTTGTACTATTTTTTAGTTAATTCCGTTATTTCAGTAGTGCAAACGTTTGCACGCATTTTGCTTGATTTATGTCAATGAAAAAGGTGCAACTTAACGGATATTTCTCTAATTTTGCAGCGTAACTAAAGACGATATGAGTGAGAATACGATTATAACAATGAAAGATATTGCTCGCGACCTGGGCGTTAGCATCGCCACGGTGAGCAGAGCGTTGAAGGACAGCCCTCGTATCAGTGCTGTCCAGAAGGAGCGTATACAGGCGTATGCCCGTGAACATAACTTCTATCCTAACGTCATCGGCGAGGCGTTGCGACACAGTAAGGTGCAGCCGATGAAGGTGATTGGCGTCATCATCCCTGAGTTCGTACACTATTACTTCATGTCGGTGCTCTCGGGCATTGAGGAGGAGGCTCGTGCCAGAGGCTATCGTGTGATGGTGGCGCAGAGCAAGGAGCGATACGACCGAGAGGTGGCCATCTGCGACGACTTCTATAAGAACAAGGTGTGCGGCATCATTGTGTCGCAGGCGAAGGACACCAAGCAGTATGCTCATTTCCAGAAGTTGATGGACAATGGTGTGCCGCTGGTCTTCTACGATAGAATATGTACGGGCGTGAACTGCTCCCGTGTGGTGGTCGATGATTACATGGGTGCCTTCACAGCCGTGACGCATCTCATAGATACAGGTTGCAAGAAGATAGCCTTCTATGGTTCGCCGATGAACATGGAGATTTCGAAGAACCGATACAATGGCTACCACGATGCCCTGGCAAAGCATGGGTTGCAGGAGAATCCCGACTGGGTGAAGATCTGCGACAATCGTGCACAGGCTGAGGCCATCACCCCGGAGATCCTGGAGCAGGACGAGGTGCCGGATGCTTTCTTCGCCATCAACGACGATACAGCCATCGGCATCCTCTATACCGCCAAGCGTATGGGCTATTGTGTGCCCGACGACATCAGCATCTGCGGATTCACCAATGGTGACCGTGCCAAGGCTTCAGACCCGATGCTCACCACCGTGGAGCAGCGAGGCGTGGCGGTAGGCGAGGAGGCTGCCAACATCCTCATCGGACAGGTGGAAGGTTCTATCCCTAGGGATGAGGTGGAGAAGCGAGTGGTAAGGACCAGGCTTGTGGTTCGAGGAACGACGAGATAATAAACAAAATAACAATATAACAACAATGAAACAAAAACCTAATTTGAGTTTCTGGAAGCTCTGGAACCTGAGCTTCGGATTCTTCGGGGTACAGATTGCCTACGCCCTTCAGAGCGCCAACATCTCCCGAATCTTTGCAACGTTGGGTGCAGACCCACACAACTTGAGCTATTTCTGGATACTCCCTCCATTGATGGGAATCCTAGTGCAGCCTATCGTCGGCACCTTGAGCGACAAGACTTGGTGTCGATTTGGTCGCCGCATCCCTTATCTCTTTGTGGGAGCCACGATAGCCGTGCTCGTGATGTGCTTGTTGCCTAACGCTGGTTCGCTGGGCTTGACTGTGAGCGGTGCGATGGTGTTCGGCCTCATCGCCCTCATGTTCCTCGATACCAGCATCAACATGGCGATGCAGCCTTTCAAGATGCTCGTGGGCGACATGGTGAACGAGAAGCAGAAGGCGAAGGCTTACTCTATCCAGAGTTTCCTCTGCAATGTGGGTTCTGTGGCTGGATATATCTTCCCGTTCCTCTTTACCTTCCTGGGTATCAAGAACGTAGCTGATGAGGGCGTGGTGCCTGATTCTGTCATTTGGTCGTTCTATGTGGGTGCCGCCATCCTCATCCTTTGTGTCATCTACACCACGATGAAGGTGAAGGAGTGGAATCCTACTGATTACGCAGCCTATAATGAAGTGAAGAGTGAAGAAAGAAGAGTGAAGAATTCAAATGCTGAGGCTTCTGATGCAACTTCTGAGGAGAAGGCTAATTGGTTCACTTTGCTTCGCAAGGCTCCTTCCACCTTCTGGAAGGTGGGACTGGTGCAGTTCTTCTGCTGGGCTGGTTTCCTCTATCTTTGGAATTATTCTACAGGTGCCATCGCCGAGACGGTATGGAACACTACCGACCCTAAGTCGGCTGAATTCCAGGAGGCTGGCAACTGGGTGGGCATCCTCTTCGCCGTACAGGCTGTAGGCTCCGTGCTTTGGGCAGTGGTTCTGCCTCAGTTCAAAAATACCAAGGTGGCATACGCAGCCAGTCTGATAATCGGTGGTGTAGGCTTTGCCCTCATCCCGTTCTTGCACGACCAGTACTTGCAGTTCATTCCGTTCTTGATGATTGGTGCCGGTTGGGCAGCCATGTTGGCGATGCCATTCACCTTCGTCACCAATGCCTTGCAGGGTTACGGACACATGGGCGCTTATCTTGGTCTCTTCAACGGAACCATCTGCATCCCTCAGATTGTGGCAGCCATCTGTGGTGGTGGCATCTTGAGTTTGGTAGGTTCTCATCAGAGCGATATGATGATTGTGGCTGGCGTACTGCTCATTGCTGGTGCCTTGGCTGTGAGTATCATCAAGGAGAAGAAACAGGATGAAATTGTTGCTGAAAGTAAGAAATAAGTAGGAAACACGAAACGAGTGCAAACGTTTGCACTCGTTTTCCGTTGATTTGTGCAAACAGAAAAGTACAACCTATGATTTTTTTTCTTAATTTCGCAGTGTAAAAATAAATAATAACTAACCTTTCGAGTCTTATGATATTTCATTTTCATATAACGTATAAGGCAATGTTCGGCGAACAGCTCGTCGTCAACATTCAGAAAGATGGAGAGGAACTGAAGTTCCCGTTGGCTACTCTCGATGGCGAGAAGTGGTCGTATGACTGGAGTGTGGAACCTACTCAGCAGGCTTACACCTATTATTATAGTGTGGTGCGTGAGGGAGCGGTGGTCAAGACCGAGTGGCTCATGATCAAGCACCATCTTGACGTGACACAGCGCAAGGCGGACGAATACACCCTCTACGACCACTGGAAGGTGATGCCGGAGGATGCTTATCTCTACAGCAGTGCCTTCACCGACTGTATCAACCACCAGGTGCCACAGGCGATGAAGCAGGAGAACTGTTCCAAGACCGTGCGACTCATCGTGCGTGCCCCTCAGCTCCGTGATGGTGAGCGCCTTGCCGTGGCTGGTGCCGACAACCTCTTGGGGGCTTGGAATCCAGCCAAGGTGTTGCCGATGACACAGCACACCTACAACGAGTGGGTCATCGACCTCGATGCCGTTCACTTGCAGACCTCTCATCTTGAGTTTAAGTTTGTTGCCGTAGACCATAAGAAGGACCAGGTGCTCTGGGAGACAGGCATGAACCGTACCATCGACTTGCTGGAGATGAAGGCGGGCGAAGTGGTGGCTTACGAGCTAGACCAATCCTTTTTCGCCCTCTACAACCGCAAGTTGGCAGGAACCTTGGTGCCTGTGTTCTCCTTGCGTACCAAGAAGAGCGCCGGCGTGGGCGACTTCGGCGACTTGAAGGCGATGATCGACCTCGTGGCTCAGACGGGACAGAAAGTGCTCCAGCTCTTGCCTATCAACGACACCACCATCACCCATACTTGGACCGACAGCTATCCATACAGTTGCATCAGCATCTTTGCCCTCCATCCACAGTATGCCGACCTCAATGCCTTACCTGCGCTGAAAGATGCCAAGGCACGTGCTGAGGCTGAGAAGACACGAGAGCAGCTCAACGAGCTGTTCCGCATCGACTATGAGAAGGTAAACGATTTCAAAATAGCCTATCTGCGCCAAATCTTCAAGCAGGAAGGCGAGAAGATGATGAAGACTGCCAGCTTCAAGGCTTTCTTCCAGGAAACAGAACAATGGCTCGTGCCTTACGCACAGTACAGTTATCTGCGCGACAAGAATGGCACTGCCGACTTTAATAAGTGGTCTGACCACAATACATGGGATGAGGCTGATAGAAAGGCGCTCTCCGACCCAAAGAGTAAGGCTTACAAGGAGGTGGAGTTCTTCTACTTCGTGCAGTATGTATTGAACCAGCAGATGCAGGAGGCGCATGAGCATGCCAAGGCGAAGGGGGTCATCTTGAAGGGTGACATTCCTATCGGCGTAAACCGCTATGGCTGCGATGTGTGGATGGAGCCTAAGTACTTCAACCTCAATGGTCAGGCAGGTGCTCCACCTGATGATTTCTCGGTGAACGGACAGAACTGGGGATTCCCTACCTACAACTGGGACGAGATGCTGAAGGACGACTGCCAGTGGTGGGTTCGCCGTTTCCAGAACATGGCTAAGTATTTCGACGCTTATCGCATCGACCATGTGCTTGGCTTCTTCCGCATCTGGGAGATTCCAATAGACAGCGTACACGGATTGCTCGGACAGTTTGCCCCAGCGCTCGGCATGACCCGTGAGGAAATCCAGGGTTATGGCTTGAACTTCCAGGAAGACCGATTCCTGCGTCCATTCATCACCGACTGGGTGCTGGACCGCATGTTCCATGAACGTGCCGACGAGGTGAAGGAGAAATATCTCGACCGCTTGGACGACGAGCGTTACCAGATGAAGCCGGAGGTGGATACCCAGCGCAAGGTGGAGGCTCTCTTCGAGGGCGTTACCGATGAGAAGGAACTCTGGTTGCGTGACGGCTTGTATGCCTTGATAAGCGATGTGCTCTTCGTGCGTGACCACAAGAACCCTGAGCTTTTCCATCCACGCATCTCCGCCCAGCTCGACTTCATCTACGAGTCGCTCTACGACAACGACAAGGCTGCGTTCAACCGTCTCTACAACGACTATTTCTATCGCCGAAACAACCAGTTCTGGTATGGCGAGGCGATGAAGAAGTTGCCTAAGTTGGTGCAGGCTACCCGCATGTTGGTATGTGCCGAAGACCTCGGTATGGTGCCCGACTGCGTGCCATGGGTGATGAACGAGCTGAAGATATTGAGTTTGGAACTCCAGAGCATGCCGAAGGACCCATCGGTAAAGTTCGGACACTTGGAGCGCAATCCATATCGCTCAGTATGTACCATCTCCAGCCACGACATGCCTACGCTCCGTCAGTGGTGGGACGAGAACATCCAGCGCACCCAGGAGTATTACAATACGATGCTCTATCGTCAGGGGCCGGCACCTCATCCACTTCCTGGTTGGTTGGCTAGCGACATCATCGCCCGTCACTTGGCATCCCCATCCATGCTCTGCATCTTGAGCATCCAGGACTGGTTTGCCATCGACGAGTTTGTTCGTTTGCAGGATGCCAATGCCGAACGCATCAACATCCCTGCCAACCCTAAGCACTATTGGCGCTACCGCATGCACCTCAACATCGAGGACTTGGCAGAGCACAAGGAATTCTTGAAGAATATCACCGAGCTGGTTGCGCAGGGCGGAAGAAACTAAAAATAATAGCTAGACAGATGACCTATGCAAATCGTATTGGACTTAGTGCAAACGTTT